>Ga0315281_10000408_pt1 | contig 59111 bp, 55 predicted proteins | sample YL17G07_0_MG_FD_204540 | JGI IMG/M metagenome (GOLD analysis project Ga0315281, IMG submission 204540) | Sediment microbial communities from Yellowstone Lake, YNP, Wyoming, USA - YL17G07_0 | ecosystem: Environmental > Aquatic > Freshwater > Lake > Sediment | place: USA: Wyoming | collected...
GGACGGTGCTGCAAGAGGCGCGGCCCGGCGACTTCGTGGTCATCTGCGCCGATGACGCGGCCGCCGTACACGGCGAGGCCATGGCGCTCAACCGCGCTCGGCGCCGGGCCACGGCCATCGTCGCGCCCGGGGAGATGTCCGTCGCAGACGGCTAGGCGGTTCGGGATGCCGGGGCAGGCCCGGCGGTCCGCGCGGGCGCGACCCGTGCGACGCTGGAGGTCGTCAGCGGCTGGTCAGGTTCGCCGAAACGACACGGACTACCCACAGGATCTCTAGCGCGGAGATGACCACGAGCGCGATGCCGACGATCGTTTCCATCGATGCCTCCTCGGCCGCCGTCGAGTGCAGCGGATAGGGCACATCATGCTCGCCTCGCCACCTCGTCTGCACGGCCTGCGCGCAGACGCCCAGACATCGCCCGCGTCGCGGGTCCATGGAGAGGCCTGACCGCCCTCGCCACCGACCTATCGGTAGGGCCGGCCCTGCAGTCTCGGCACCAGCTCCGGTAGCTCGGTCAGAGCATCGATGGGCCGGGCGCCCAGCTCGGTCAGCAGCGCCTGCACGCCCTCCCGATCCTCGTGGCACATGAGGGCCACGACCGCAGGCTCGTTGGCGCCCTGGCCGTTGCCGCCGGTGAGCACGGCGCCCAGCGCTGCCGCCTCGCTCTCGTGGATGGGCACGCCGGAGGCGGGAACGCCGGCCTCGGCCAGGCCGGCCAGCAACTCGCCGACGACCGACTCGCGGCTCCGTCCGCGCAGGTAGCTGAGCGTCTCCTTGATGACCACGTGGTCGGCGCGCTGTCCGGCCAGGCGGGCGATGGCACGCAGGGCATCGTCGGGGCGGTCGCCGGCGGTGCCCATGATCAAGGTCACGGGTCGGCGACGCCCCGCCGCGCCACCGGCGATGCCGGTGGCAACGTCGAGCAGGACGGCCACGCCGGCCTCGTTGTGTGCGTAGTCCACGATGACCACGCGGTTCCCGAGCCGATACAGGTTCATCCGGCCGGGCGCATCCTCGGCGCTGGGTCGAAACATGCGCAGCCCGTCGGCGACCTGCTCGGGCGTGGCGCCCAGTGTCAACGCGGCCGCGGCCGCACCGAGAGCGTTGGCGACGTTGTGGACGGCCAGGCCGTAGAGGGTCGCCGGCACGTCGGCCACCCGGAGCAGCGGCCGGCGGGTGGCGCCGACGCATTCCACCATCCAGCCGTCCTCGACGATGAGCGCCCGTCCGCCGCGTGCCAGGTGGCGGCGCAGGCGCGAACTACCGGCCCCGGCCAGAGAGAAGAAGGTCACCGGGGCGCGTACGCTGCGGGCCAGCGCGGCCACCAGCGGGTCGTCCGCGTTGAGCACGACCGTCCCCTCGGGGCGCGTGATGCTTGCGATGGTGGCCTTGACCTGGGCCAGCTCGGGCAGGGTGTGGATGCCCTGCAGGTCGAGGTGGTCGGCACTGACGTTGGTGAGCACCGCGACGTCGTTCGACTCGTAGCCCACGCCCTTGAGCAGGATCCCGCCACGTGCGGTCTCGAGGATAGCGACATCGATGTCGGTGCGGTCCAGGACCAGGCGCGCGCCGCCCGGACCGGTCCAGTCCCCGGGCTCCACGAGGCGCCCGTCGACGAGGACACCGTCGGAGGTGGTGACGCCCACCCGCCGCCCTGACGCGCGCAGGATGGCGGCGATCATCCGTGTCGTGGTGCTCTTGCCGTTCGTGCCACTGATGCTGACGATGGGCACCCGGCGACGCTCGTCGGTGACCCAGGCCGGTGCCGTGGTGGCCGCACCGCGGACGCGCGAGACGGCGCGCGACAGTGTCCGGCTGCGGCGCACCCGCGTCGTGCGCGGATCGAGACCATGCTCGGTGAGTCGCCAGGCCGCTTCGGTCAGTTCGAGGGCCCGCTCGTGCTCGCGCCACGGGAAGGTCACGATCCAGTGGCCGGGTTCGCTGCTGCGGTGGATGCCGATCGGCAGCGAGCGCCGCCGCCGGCCGTCGGGCAAGGGTTCGCGCGCCAGCCAGGCGTCGGCACCGGTCAACCGATGCAGGCGACGGACCCACGCCGCCAGGTCCCGGATGGGCAGCGGCGCGTCGGCGGGAGGGACCGCGCGGCCCAGTTCGACCACCGCGTACGAACCCGGCAGCCGGGTGCCGAACCAGGAGCGGCGACGTCCGACGCTCAGCTCGATCTTGGCAGTGGGCTCCAGGCGGTAGACGTTGGGGCCCTCGAGGAGCCGCAGATCGACGAGGCGCACGGTCGGCCGAGTATAGGCGTCGCGGCGGGGCGCTAGACTGCCCGCCGATGAGGAGCTACCAGCGCGCGGGTGACGTCGCCGAGAACGAGTTGCGCGCGCTCCGCGATGCCGTCGAGGGAGAGCTGCCGGCCTACCTCGAGGATCTGGCCACGCTGGTCAACATCGACTGCGGCAGCTACACCAAGGCCGGCGTCGACCAGGTCGGCCGCTGGGTCGCGCGCTTCCTCGAGCGCCTTGGCGCGGTCGTCGAGATCCGTGCCGACGAGCGACTGGGCGACACCGTGGTGGCCACATTTCGCGGCCAACCGGGCGCGCCGCGGGCCCTGCTCATCGGCCACCTCGACACCGTCTTCGATGTCGGCACCGCGCGGCGGCGGCCCTTCCGCGTCTCCGGCGGGCGCGCCTATGGACCCGGTGTCACCGACATGAAGAGCGGTCTGCTCGGCGGCCTCTACGCGCTGCTGGCCCTGCGCGCGGCCGCCGACGACGAGGCCGCCTGGCTGCCTTTCGAACAGCTCGTCTTCATCGCCAATCCGGACGAGGAGATCGGCTCGCCGGTGAGCACGCCGGCGATCCGCGCGGCGGCCCTCGAGTCGGACGTGGCCTTCGTGCTCGAATGCGGGCGCGCCAACGGCGACATCGTGAGTTCGCGCAAGGGCACCGTGGACCTGCGCCTGACCATCAGCGGCCGGGCGGCGCACGCGGGAGTCGAGCCGGAGAAGGGCCGCAGCGCGTTGCTCGAGGCGGCCCATCAGATCATCGCGCTGCACGCCCTCAACGGCCGCTGGCCGGGCGTGACCTGCAACGTCGGCGTCGTCCACGGCGGCACCCGCCCCAACGTCGTGGCCGAGCAGGCCGTGCTCGAGGTGGACCTGCGCAGCCCCAGCCGCGCCGACCTCGAGGCCGCCGAGGCCGCCGTGCGTGGCATCTGTGCGGCCCCGACCGTGGCCGACGTGATCACCACCGTCGAAGAGACCGGCCGCCACTGGCCGATGGAGAAGCTGGCCGCCAGCGGCCGACTCGTCGAGCATGCGACGGCCCTCGCTCGGGGGCTCGGTTTCGAGCTGCGCGATGCGGCCACCGGAGGCGCCTCCGACGCCAATACCACCGCCGGCCTCGGCGTGCCCACGCTCGATGGTCTTGGCCCGGTCGGCGGCGGCGACCACGCACCGGACGAATACCTTGAGATCGACTCGATCGTGCCGCGGGTCACGCTTCTCGCCGCCCTGCTGCTGGCCACCGCGCGCGACGGCGTCGTGGCCAGCTGGCGGCCGCATCCGGCGTAGGCGCGATGGCAGGGCGACGGCTGATCTCGTCGGGCGGGCCGTGGGAGGCCCGCTACGGGTACAGCCGCGCCGTGGTCGTCGGCGACAGCTGCTGGGTCGCGGGCACCACCGACGCGCTGCCTGGCGGCGGCACGGCCAACCCGGACGACCCCGGTGCCCAGGCTCGGGCGATCTTCGGCGTCATCTCGGTTGCGCTCTCGGCCGCGGGCTTCCGCCTCGACGACGTGGTGCGCACGCGCATGTTCGTGACCGACATGAGCCGGTCGGCGGAGGTGCTGGCCGTCCACGGCGAACTTTTCGGCGAGCTTCGACCGGCGGCGACGATCGTGGAGGTATCCGCGCTCATCGAGCCGTGGGCGCTGGTAGAGATCGAGGTCGACGCCCAGCGGGCGTAGGCCGGATCAGGTGGGCAGGAGTGCCCGCGTCAGGGCGACGATGACGACCGCGACGACGATGCCCAGGAAGACGCTGTGCCGCCAGCGCACCACCACGACCGCGGCCAGGACGGCGAGGATCTCGACGGGGTGGGGGCCGGTCGGCGCCGAGCCGCCGGTCCCGACCACGACCACGTTCACTGCCGCCAACGCGGCCAGGACCCCCGGGCCGACCAGGCGCAGGTACTCAAGAGCGATGGGCGGCAGGCGCTCGACGCCCGGAGCCAGCAGCGGCACGGCTCGTGAGGGGTAGGTGACCGCGCCCATCAGCAGCGCCAGCAGCACGAGGTCGAGTGACATGGTCAGTCGGCCAGCCCCATGGCCGGGTCATCGCCGTGCTCGGTGGGGCGATCGGCTGCGCCCGCGGCGCCGGGTCCGGCATCCCCGGCAACGCGACCCGGCACGAGCAATCCGGCCAGTGGCCCGAGCAGGCCGCCCGCGACGATGCCCAGCGCCGTGCCGGCGAGGAGCCCCACGCTCACCGCCACGATGGCGCCGACGCTTGCCGCCACCAGCTCGCGCCGTCCCCCGATGAGGCCGACGGCGATGCCGGCCATGGCGGCCGGGAAGACGATGTCGAGGCCGAGGCGGTGGGGATCGGGGATGCTCTGGCCGCCGAGGTAGCCGAGCAGGTTGGCGACGATCCAGGGCGGCACGATGAAGGCGCTCGCCAGCCAGTAGCCGGGCACGTCCGCACGGCCGAGGCGTCGGAAGAGGGGCAGCGTGAGGGCGAAGGTCTCGTCGGTGAGCACGTGTGCCATGGCCGCCCGCGGCAGTCGGCCGCGCAGGGCAAGCCACGGTGCAAGGGCGGCCGAATACAGCAGATGGCGGGCGTTGAGGAGGGCCGTCAGGAGCACGATGGCGGCCCAGGGCACCCCCTGTGTGACCAGCCCGATGGCCGCGAACTGCGCCGCACCGGCGAGCACGAAGACGCTCATCGCCAGCATCTCGACGATCGAAAAGCCACCCTGCCGAGCGGCCAGCCCGTAGACCAGCCCGAAGGCGGTCGCCGATGCGGTCATGCCCAGGGCATCGAGCACGAGACGCCGCCGGGCGGCGCGCAGGATGGCCTGGGAGGCGGGGTCAGCGGAGGAAGGAGCGGCCGCAGCGGTCACAGACGGCGTAGATGGCGTGGCGTTCGCCGGCATGGCCGGCGACGTGCAGGCGACCGCCGAGGTCGTCAGTGGGGCAGACCCAGGTCCACCAGAGCTCGTCCTCGGCGGGTTGCCCGAGCGCCCGGGCTTCGGCTTCGACGCGCGCCCTCAACCCTTCAAAGACCCCCAACGCGCCCTCGACCGCGGCGGCCCGTTCGGCCTCGGACTCGCTAGCATAGGGGTAGTTCTGGGCGACGTTCGAACTCACGAGACGGGAGTATAGACCCGGCTCACCAGACTCCCGGCGCGCCCTCGCTGCGGGGGTCCGTGGCGGCCGCGAAGGTCAGCCGGCCGAGATCGTCGGGCGCCTCGGGATCGCGCACCAGCTCGATGGCGTGGCAGTGGCCCATGCCGGGGTCGAAGGGTTCGGCCAGTTCGACGTCGTGACCGCGGGCGCGCAGGCCGGTCAGGATCTCGGGTCCGAAACGCGGCTCCAGCCGCGTCAGGGAGGGGTGACCGTAGTGCTCGACGACATCCGCCGCCCAGCGCGGCGCCCCGACCGCGGTGGCCACGTCGACGCCGCCATCGACCAGCGCGGACACGACCTGCGCGAAGATTTGCGGTTGGACCTCGCCGCCCATCGCCCCGTGCACGACCCACGGTCGACCGTCCGCGAAGAGCATGCCGGGGGTCAACGTGTGCATCGTCCGCTTGCGTGGCGCCAGCGCGTTGGCGTGGCCCGCGTCCAGGCTGAAGAAGGCGCCCCTGTTCTGGTATCCGATGCCGGTCTGGGGGTCCACCAGGCCGGAGCCGAAGCCGCCGTAATTCGACTCGATCAGGCTCACCACGCCACCCCAGCGATCGGCCGTGGCCAGGAAGATCGTGCCACCGCCGGGCGGAAGGGGCGAGGGTGGCAGGAGCGTGGCGCGGTCCGGATCGATGCGCGCGGCGAGGGTGTCGGCCTGTTCGCCGGAGAGCATCTGCTCGAGGGCCCCAGGTGCCATGGCCTCGGGGTCGGTCAGTAGGCGATCGCGCTCGGTGAGGGTCAGGCGCGCAGCTTCCAGCCCGATGTGGACCCAGCGAGGATCGGCCACGCCGCGGCCGTCGAAGGCGTCGGCCGGTGGCGGAGGAAATCGGGCCAGCACATTGAGCAGCTGCAGCGCCACCACGCCGCTGCTGTTGGGCGCGTGACTGGTGGCGGTCACGCCCCGATACGCGGAGCGGATCGGTTCGGTCCAGTCGGAGCGGTGGGCGGCGATGTCGTCAGCCGTAAGCGGCGATCCTGCAGCCGCCAGGTAGGCGGCGGCGCGGCTGGCCAGCGAGCCGGTGTAGGCCGCGTCCGGCCCCTCGCCGGCCAGGCGGCGCAGCGTGGCCGCAAGCCCCGTCGGGGTGACCACCTCGCCGAGCCGCCAGGGCCGCCCGTGCGGCCGGAACACACGCGCCCAATCACCGGCAGGGCCGTAGCGCGTGGCCCCGCGCTCGACGGCCGCGCTCCAACCCGGACTTGCCGGGAAACCGTCTGCCAGCTCGATGGCCGGTGTCAGGAGATCCGGCCAGGGCAGCCGCCCGAAGCGAGCATGGGCATCGCCCCATGAGCGGATGGCGCCCGGGACAGTGACCGTCCAGGGGCCGAGGGTCGGCATCTGGGCGCCCACGACCGAGCGGGCGGCAGCGATCGTCGCGCCGGCCCCGGAGCGGCCGCTGCCGTTGAGCCCCGCAAGGCTGTGGCCGTCCCAGATCAGCCAGAAGGCGTCGCCACCGAGGCCGCATGAGTGAGCCGCGACGACGGCCAGCGCGGCATTCGTGGCGATGGCCGCATCGACCGCGCCGCCGCCCGCGCGCAGGATCCCCAGGCCGGCCTCGGTGGCCAGTCGGTGCGGGCTGACGACGGCGCCGCGCCGGCCCCAGGCGGGAAACAGCGGCACGCTGGCCGGCAGGGGGTCGCGCCGCGCGACCGATGGGCCGGTCACGGGGCCGTGCCTCCCGCAGACGACGAGGCATCGGCGAGGAGCGGCGTGACGCGCAGAACGACGCCGACCCGAGCGCCCCCATCGGCCAGGTCTTCGGCGAAGGCCCGGCCGCCGTGTGCGCGCGCTAGCTCGTCCACGATGGCCAGCCCGAGCCCCCTGCCCGGGCCGGAGCGCGATGGATCGGCGCGGAAGAAGCGCTCGAAGATCCGCGGCAGGGCGGCCGCGCCGATGCCCGGGCCGTCGTCGCGCACGGCCATGAGGAGTTCGCCACCCGGCAACGCGGCGGCCTCGAGCGTCACGTGACCGCCGGGGTGTGGTGCGTGAACGAGACCATTGGCCACCAGGTTGCCGAGGATCCGCTCGATGGCGCTGCGGTCGCCGGCAAAGGGCAGGGGTCCGGCACCCGGTTGCGCGTCGAGCCGCTGGCCCTCGGCCACAGCACGGGGCCCAAACCGCTCCACCGCCGCCTCGCAGAGCATGAACGCGTCGAGCTGCTCGATGCGCAGTACCCGTCCGCCCGCCTCGATGTCGCCCAGGTCGCCGAGTTGGTCGACCATCTGCTCCAGGCGAGCCGTTTCGTCGGCGATCGCCGCCGCTGCGCGGGCCGCCCCAGGGCCCTCGGCGGTGCCATCCCGCAGCGCCTCCGCGAAGCCGCCGATCACGGTCAGTGGCGTGCGCAGGTCGTGGCGAACGCCGGCCAGCATGTCGGACTGTTCGCGGCGCGCGTTGCCGACCTCAGCGCTCATGGCGTTGAAGGCGCCGCTCGCCCGCGCCACTTCGCTGGGGCCATCTTCGGGCAGCGGGGCCGGCAAACGGCCCCGGCCGATGCTGTCCGCAGCCGCGGCGAGACGATCCAACGGCCTCGTCACCGAACGCGACAGGGCTGCGGCGAGGCCCCCTCCGACGATGAGCACGACAGCCAGGGCCGCCAGAAGGGCACGGATCAGCTGCCTGGCGGCCTGATGGATCGAGTCGTCGGGTCGGGCCAACACGAGCGACCAGGGACCGTTCTGCGCCGGAGCGCCACCGAAGGGAGCGGCAACATACACGTAGACGCCGGCGCCCGGCACGGTGAACGTGCCGCGCGAGATCTTGCCGCGTGCGCCCGGTGGATCGAGGGCGATGCGGTCCACGGGCAGGTCGCGTCCGAGGCCGATGACCCGGCCGCTGCCGTCCACGAGGACCAGGCTGATCTCGCGCGCAGCTGTTTGCGACTCCAGATCCTGCAGTACTGCGCGCGGCCGCGCGCCGCCTTCGATGCGCGAGCGGGCCTGCGTCACGAAGGGCACGGCCAGGTCGGTCAGGGCCGCACTGCTTGCTTCGGTGTACAGGTCGCGCAGCAACACGAAGAGCACCCCGCCGACCGCGACCAGGACCGCCAGTGCCAGGAGGGCGAAGGCGCCCACCACGCGCGCGCGCAGCGATTTCACGAGGGGCGTTCACGAGGTGGCGGGACGAGACGGTAGCCAACGCCGCGCACGGTCTCGATGGCGGGCCCGTCCGCGCCCAACTTGGCGCGCACCGCGGCCACATGGACGTCCACCGTGCGCGTCTCGCCTGGGAAGTCGGTGCCCCACACCGACTCGAGCAGCGTGTCCCGGCTGAAGACGACCCCGGGATCGCGGGCCAGGGCCGCCAGCAGGTCGAACTCGCGCGGGCGCAGGTGCAGTCGCCGCGCGGCCACGTACGCCTCGTGGCGACGGGGGTCCACACGGAGCGGGCCGACTTCGATGGGTCGCCCGGTGCGCACCGTGCCGTCGGTCCGCCTCAGGATGGCCCGCACCCGGGCCACCAGTTCGCGCGGGTTGAAGGGCTTGGCCAGATAGTCGTCCGCGCCCAGCTCGAGGCCGACGATGCGATCGATGTCGTCACCGCGGGCCGTGAGCATGAGGATGGGCGTATCGCCGCGGCGCCGCAGCTCGCGCGTGACCTCACGACCGTCCAGCTCCGGCAGCATCAGGTCGAGCACGACGAGGTCCGGATCGTGCCGCTCGGCAAGGACCAGGGCCGCGCGGCCGTCGTGCGCGGCGACGACGGCGAAGCCGTCCTTCTCGAGGTAGAGTCGGACCAGCTCGATGATGTTCCGTTCATCGTCGACGACCAAGATCGTCTTCATCGAGGCGAGCATACGATGCCCGCCGCGGGCCACACCCGGCCGCCAGGTAAGCGGACGGTAAAACGGCGCGATGGGCGATCGCCGTTCCCTGGAGACCGATGTTCGCAACGATCCTGGGTCCCTACCCGCGCCCCGTCGGCGTCGACGCCGAGGCTGCGCTGCGCGTCGCGCTGGAGGATCAGCTCGAGGCGAACGTGGGCCTGCTCGCGGACGGCCGCGTCATGGCCCCCGGCGCGGATGCCGTGGCGGCCTGGCGGTCGGCGGTCGCGTGCCTGGAGCAGCTGGCCGCGGAGCGCGGTCTGGAGCCACCGCCGCTGAAAGCGCGGGTCATCGGGCCGTATTCGCTTGGCCGGCTCGGCGATCGCGCCGTCGCAGCGCGCCGCAAGCGGACGCTGGCCGCCGCGGAGGCCGGCAACGCCGTGCTGGACACGCTCCTGGCGGCGGGGGCGACGGTCATCCAGGTCGAGGAGGACGGCCTGCGCCTCATCGGGCACGGTGACGACGCCGAACGGGACCTCGCCGCCGTGGCGCTCCGGCGACTGACCGCGAATCTGACGGGGCACCTGTCGTTGAGCGTCGCCGGTGGCGACCCCTGTGGCGCCGGCTCGGGCGTGCTCTACGACGCCCCGTTCTCCAGCCACGTCTTCGACCTCATGCTGGGACCGGAGGGCTGGCGCGTGGCGCGCGATGCGCCCGCCGAGCGTGGCCTCATCGTCGGCGTGGTCGACTGCCGCACGATCGACCCCGACGATGCCGGGGTCTCCGCTTGGGCCGCCTACTACGCGGCTTCGCTGGGCGGGCGTGGCCTTGATCGCGTTGGCCTGGCGTCCTCGATGGGACTGGAGTCGCTGCCCAGGGAGGCCGCGCGCCGCAAGCTCGGGGCCCTCGTGGCGGCGGCGGCGGGGCGATGACGCGGCTGTTCTGGCGAACGTTCTTCCCATTGCTGTACGTGGTTCTGCGCGTCGGCGATCCACTCCTGTCCAGATGGACCGCCGCTCGCGGCCTGGGCAACACCGTCGAGTTGCGTGTCGCCGGGCGACACAGCGGCAGCCCGCGCCGCGTCCTCGTGGGGCTGCTCCTGATCGGGGACCGGCGCTACGTGGGACACGCCAACGCGACGGCGACCTGGACACGGAACCTCGCCGCCGCCGGCCGGGGCGAGCTTTCGGTCGACGGAGCGGCGGAGATCGCCTGTACTGCGATCCCGCTGACCCCAGGTCCGGAGCGCGATGCCGTCGTCGCGGCAGCTGGACGGCAGCATCCCTTCCCGATCGATTTGGCCTACCGGATCGCGGCTCGGCAGATCAAGGCGGAGGGCACCTTCTTCCGCCTCGAGCCGGTGGGCGGCGCGATCATCCCGCTGCCGCTGGCGGCCGCCCGTCGGGCGCGCGCGCGCGCCGCGGCGGGCCGCGAGCCGGGCTGATGGAGCTGCTGCAGCGCGTCGTCGGTCCAGTCGCCACGAACCTCTACGTCCTCGGCGACGAGGCCAGCCGCGAGGCCATCGCCATCGACACCGCCACACCGTGCGTGGCCTGGCTGACCGAGCGCCTCGCGCAGCGCGGCTGGACCCTCAAGCTCATTGTCAGCACGCATCGCCACTGGGACCACATCGGTGACAACGCCGCCGTCGCCGCGGCGACGGGAGCCCTGATCGCGGCGCACGCCCTGGATCGCAACGGTCTGGAGCACCCGAGCGGGAGGCTGGCGCCCTTCCCCATCCCGCCCAGCGTGCCGGCGGTCGAGCTGGCCGAGGGCGGCGTGGTGCGCTTCGGCGAGGTGGAGCTGGCGGTGCTGCACACACCCGGCCACACGGAGGGATCCGTCTGCCTGCAGGCGGCGGCCGCCGGTCTCGTCTTCAGCGGCGACACGCTCTTCGCGGGTGCCTGGGGTCGCGTGGACCTCGAAGGCGGTTCAGCCGAGGCGATGGTCGCCTCGATCGCCCGCCTGGCCAGGCTCGATGCCGGCCTGCGCGTCCTGCCCGGGCACGGACCGGCCACCACGATCGGCGATGAGCTGTCCTGGATGGACCTGGTGGCGCGGGAGCGGCGCCTCTTCGCCTGAGCGGATGGGTCCCGGTTTGCCTCCGTCGCCGCCGGGGCCCGGTTTGCCTCCGTCGCCGCCCCTGCCGAGTCAGTCCCCCAGCGTCTCGAGTCGCGCCTCCCGGCGCGCCACAGCGTCCGCCGAGGTGCTGCGGGTGTGGCGAGCGTCGCCCCGGGCCGCCGCCCGCGTGGCGATCGTCAGCCGACGCGCGACGTCCTGCAGCTCGCGCTCGATCTTGCCGCGGTTGGCGAGGCGTGCGGCGGACAGCGTCCCGGCCTCGATCGCGGCCTGGACGGCGCAGCTGGGCTCCCGATCATGTGCGCAGTCCCGGTAGCGGCAGCCGGCGGCGATGGCATCGATGTCCTCGAAGGCCCGATCGAGGCCGGACTCGTCCCAGAGTGCCAACGAGCGCAGGCCCGGCGTGTCGATGACCAGCGCGCCGCCGGGCAGCACGAGCAGCTGGCGAGCGCTGGTCATGTGGCGACCGCGATCGTCCTGCGCGCGGGTCTCCATGACGGCCTGCTGGTGCCGACCCAGGAGGGCGTTGACGAGCGTCGATTTGCCCGCGCCCGATGAACCGAGGAGGGCCAGGGTGTGCCTCGGCACGAGGTACCGTCGAAGGGGCTCCAGACCGCCGCCGGTCACCACGCTGATGGTCACGATAGGCACGCCTCCGGCGACCTCGGCGACGCGCGCCGCGGCGGCGGCAGGGTCGGCGCAGAGATCCGACTTCGAAAGCACGACGATCGGATCGGCACCGCTGGCCCACGCCGCGCCCAGATAGCGCTCCAGCCGTCGCAAGTTCAGGTCCCGTGTCAGCGCACTGACCAGGAGCACCGAATCGACGTTGGCGGCGAGCACCTGCGCCGTTCCCGGGCGCCCTGGCGACCGGCGCAGGAAGGCGGAGCGGCGGGGCAGGACGAACTCGATGTGGGCTTGGAGATCGCCTGCCGTGGGGCCTTCGGCGCCCGCGGTCAGTGCCACCCAATCGCCCACTGCGGGCAGCTCGGCGGCAGTGGTGGCGGCATGACGCAGGCGGCCACCCGGTGTGGCAAAGCGCTCGCCCGCGGCGGTCATGACCTGCTGCCCGCCGGCCGTTGCGCTGACCACGCGTCCCGGCTCGAGGCCCGCCGTGTGGTGTGCCGCAAAGGCCGTCTCGCCGGCCAGGTCCCAGCCCCAGTCTGCCAGGGAGATCGGGCTCATGGCTGCGCCGCCGGGGTCGGTCGCCGCCAGGTCCGGAAGACGGCGAACTCGCGGAATCCCAGCCGCGCATAGAGGCCCGCCGCATCGGGCTCGGCGTCGAGGACGACGGGCAGGCCCGGTGCGGCCCCGAGCGCCATGCAGGTCGCGGCGCTCGCGAAGCCGCGACCCCGCGCCCGCGGCACGGTGGCCACGTCGTAGATGCCCACCACGCCGCCCGCGACGACGGCCGTTGCGGTCACCACCGGCTCGCCTTGCCAGATGCCAAGCCAGAAGTGAAACTGCGGGTCGGTGATCAGGGCAGGCCCCAATAGTGAGCCCTCGGCCGGCATGGCGGCCCCGAACCCGATGGCCATGGTCCGTTCGAAGGCGATCAGGTCGGAAGGACTCGCGATCGGCCGCAGGTCCAGTTCGGGCGGTGTAGCGACCGTGTCGGGTTCGCGCTCGCGGACGAACCAGTGCTGCTCCTGGTCAACGCTGAACCCGAACGTGGCGAGGTCCAGTTCGGCCCACGGGTCCAGCACGCTGACCCGCCCTCCGCGCGCCTCGAAGATGGCCGCCAACCGAGCGGCCACGCGGGCTGGGTCCGGGGTCGGGCGCAGCGCGATCCAGTCGTGGTAGATGGCGGGCCCGCGTTCGGCCGCCCACCAGGCGTCGACGTCCTGGGCGTCGCCGACGCCGACGGCGCCGAACGCGGCGGCATGCCGGGCAGCCTCATTGCAGGCGGCAGCCAGGATGAGTGCGGCGGCGTCCACCTGAGTCAGCCCACTCTCTTGAGCTTGCCGGTCCGCTTCGCGTAATGCTCGGCGATGGCGAAGACGCGGATGCCCAGCGGGATGAAGAGCACCGCCATGACCAGCAGCGGCCAGACGTCGCCGAAGAGGGCGGTGATCGGCGTGCCGTCGAGAAGGCCCTTCCGTACACCGTCGAGGATGTACGTGGCCGGCGAGAAGCGCGACAGGACCTGCATCCACCCGGGCAGGATATCCACCGAGTAGTAGACGCCGCTGACGAGCAGCAGCAGGGACTGCAGCACGAACGTCATCTGCGCGCCGCGCTCGACGTAGAGCAGCGGCAGTACCGCGGCCATCATGCCGATGCCCACGAACGAGAGCGAGCCGATGGCCATAAACACCGCCGCGGTCAGGAAGTCGGCACGCGACAGGTCGAGGCCGAAGAAGGCGACCAGCACGGCGAGGATGACCGCCGTGCTGACCAGGCCGTAGAGGATGGCGTAGACCGTCGAGCCGAGCAACTGAGACGTCCGCCGCACCGGCGCCATCATGGTGTACTCGAGCGTGCCTTCCCAGCGCTCCCAGGCGATCGTTTCGGCGATGAAGCTGAAGACGACCGACAGGTAATTCCAGAAGATGGCGCCGATCATCAGCGACAGGATCAGGCGCGCGTCGCCCTGCTCCTTGCCGATGAGCGTGATCGAGAGCGCGCCGGCAAGGGCGTAGACGAGGAAGGCGACCTCCCAGCCCCAATAGCGTTTGGTCAGGTTGAAGTTCCGCTCGATGAAGGCATAGCTGGCCTTCAGTTCGCGGTGCACGGCGGTCATGGCATACCTCCGGTGGGGTCAGCTCGGGTCGGCCGCGAGGCGCGACCCGAGACGGACCATCGATCGGCCGAGTGTTCGCCGCAGCGAGGGCCGCGGTCGGCCCCGGGCCTGGTGGGCGCGATCGCGGCGGGTCTTCGCGGCCCGCCGCAACTCGAGGTTGCGGCGGGCGTGGACCCTTCGCAACAGCTGGTAGTCATGGACGATCACGTCGGTCTCCTCTTGGTTCAGTCGTCGTCCGCGCCGTCCTCCTCGACGTCCTCGTCGAGGGAGCGGCCGGTGTAGGTCATGAAAACGCTGTGAAGCGTCGGCGGCAGGCCGTGGTCGGCGGCGACCCTGGCCTTCAATTCGGCGGGCGTGCCTTCGGCCACCACGCGACCCCGATCGAGGATGGCGAGGTAGTCGCACAGGCGGTCGGCCTCGTCCATGTCATGGGTGGTGAGCACGATGGTGGCGTCGTGCGTGGTGCGCAGCTCCTCGATGAAGGCCTGCACGTCGAGCTTGGAACGCGGGTCGAGTCCCGTGGTCGGCTCGTCGAGCAGGAGGACTGTCGGGCTGGTCAGCAGTGCCCGCGCGATGGCGACCTTCTGCTGCATGCCCCGACTCATCTGTTCCACCGGTCGATCCATGCGCGACTCGGTGATGCCCAGTCGGGCAAGGATGCGGATCGCTTCCCGACGCGCCGTCGACGGCTGAATGCCGTAGAGGCGGGCGGCGTAGACGAGGTTCTCGGCCGGGGAGAGCTTCTTGAAGAAGGCGGCATCGGCACTGACGCGGTTGATGAGGCGCTTCACCGCCATCTCGTCCCGCTCGACGTCGAAACCGAACACCGTGATGGTCCCTGTATCGAGCGTCAGCAGCGTGCTGATGAGGCGGATGAGCGTCGACTTCCCGCCACCGTTGGCGCCGAGGATGCCGAGGATCCCGCCGCGTTCGACGCTCAGCGTGACATCGTCCACGGCGACCACGGATCGCTTCCTGCGGCCGACGGTAAAGGTCTTGCTGACATGATCGATGCGCAGGGCGAGTGGGCCGCGGTCCGGCTCGAGGGCAGCGTCGGTCGAGCTCTCGACGACGGGGGCGACGTCCGACGCACCTGCTGGGGAGGGCCCGGTGCGGCGGCGCTCCAGAACGATGCTCACGGTCCTTGCTCCTTGCTGGGTGCGATCGATACGAACGTAGTGGAAGGCCCCCGCGCGGCGGGACGTTCGGCTCTCGATGGCACCCCGCCCGAAGCGGGGCAACAAAAAAGCCGGGGGGCCGATCCTGGCCCTCCGGCTCCAGCGTCCTGGCGGCCTTGCCGCCGCTCGCTAGATCGTGAAGGGCAGGGATGTCCCGCTATCGGTGGCGCCGACAGGCGCGACCGTCCGCTGCCCGAGGGCCGCGGTGTTGGAGCGGAAGCTCACTGACATCGGTTCGCATGACTCCTATGCGGGTCGGCGCTCCTGCTGCGCCGTCGGGCAGGATATGTCCGCCGCCGTCGGCATGTCAATCGCCGTTCAGGTCACGCGTGGACGGGTCGGCGCCGAGTGTCGGCGAGGCGACAGCCCCGTGGTCGCCGCGATGTCGGCGCGATGTTCTGGGCTTGCCCTACACTTCGGCTCGTACCGCTCGCCGATAAGGTGGCGGACAAGGGGAGAACGACCATGGGCGAGCAGACCATCCAGTTCGTCAGCGAGCCGGGCGCCGGCGGGATTGCCGCGACCGTCGATGCGAGCGAGGCGGAGCGACTTCTCGCCATGCTCGGTGGTTCGGCGCAGATCGAGTTCGGGCTGGCGCCCGAGAGCGACGACGACGTCGAGGGGCACATGTTCGGGGCCGGCGCCATCGTCCGGCTCATCGTGCGACGATCCGGCGACGACTCCGACGTCGAGGGTCATGCGCTCACGCTGCGCTTCCCGACGGCCGAGGAGGCCGCGAAGTTCAAGGCGAAGATCCTCGTCGGAGGGCTGCTGGTGGGCACGCTCCTCGGGGCGTCAGGCCTCGCAGGCACTGCAGTGGCGGCCAACAACATCGACACCGGCGCCGGTAACGCGACGGCGATCACGACCACCATCCAGGCGCCGGTCTTCCACAACGACAAGCTCCAGATCGTCCTCCCGACGGATGGGTCCGGCGGCGGCAGCGGCGAGAACAATGCGATGGGCGGAGCGGTCGCCTGGGCGACCCGAACCGACGCCAGCCGCTGACCTGGACGATCGGCTGGGCGAACGCCCGCTGGCTTCACCCACCGCGGGACACCGTCAGATCCCTGGCTCGGCGATGATTCGCCGCCGCGGGCTGGCAACGACGATGGCTGCCACGATGATCGCGCCACCGGCCAGCTGCAGCGGTGTGGCCCGTTCGCCGATGAGGATGGTCGCGAAGATCACGCCCAGGAACGGTTCGAGGTAGGCGTACAGCGCCGCCCGCGAGGCGCCCACGCGGCGAATGGCGGTGAAGTACAGGATGTTGGTCAGGCTGACGCTCAACAGCGCGGCGTAGAGCAAACCCAGCCACGCCTCGCCCGGGACGGTGGACCAGTGCGTGGCCAACAGGTCGGGTAGCGCGAAGGGCACCATGGCGATGGTCCCCGCAACCATCATGAACGAGGAGATGGACAGGGCCGTGTAACGCGCCATGAGCGGGCGGATGAGCACCGAATAGATCGCCCAGCTGGCCGCGGTCACGAGCGCCAGCAGTGCGCCCAGGAAGGTCTGGCTATCGGCAGCCCCGGCGCTGCTTCCGAAGACGATGAGGGCCGCACCAAGCAGGCCGCTGGCGAGGCCGAGCCAATGGTGGAGTGTCAGGCGCTCCTGGCGCGTCAGCACCGCGATGACCGAAGTCCACACCGGGATGGTGCCGATGAGCAGCGCCGCGTTCGATGCGGTCGACTCGCGTAGTGCGCCCACGAACGCCGCCTGGTTGATGGTGATGCCGATCAGCGCACCGATGATCAGCCAGGGCAGGTCGGCGCGCCGGAATCGCGGGCGACCCTCGAGCCGAAGCGCGACCACGAGCGTCACGCCGGCACCGATGGCGAAGCGTGTGACGGAGAACGCAAGGGGCGGGATGGAACCCACTCCCACCTTGACGGCGGTGAAGTTCAGGCTCCAGATCACGACCGTGGCGAGGAGGGCGAGTTCAGCCGAGGTGCGTCGGGGCATGGGCCACCATCGTGCCAGCCGGGGATCGATCCTGCCTGCCGCAGCTGCGCGACAATGGGCCGATGCCTGCTCGCGCGTTCCCGGACCCGCCGACCTCGATCGTGGGCTGGTTGGTGGCCGGAACCATGGACGCCCCGCTCGCCGCCCTGCTCTGGCAGCTGGCCGAGGGCGGCGTGCCCGTGACCGTGGCCGGCCCGGCCGTGTCGGGGCGCCGCGCCCTGCTCGACGCACTCCTCGAGCTGCGCTCCTCGGCGCCCCTGCCGCCACGCTCCCGCCTGCCCGCGGTCATCGAGGCCGACTCGCTGGCTGCCGTGAATGATCGGCTGGCCGCCCCACCCTACGCTGCAAGCCATGACGAGCTGCGGGCGCTGGGCGTCGTCCTGATCCTGGGTCGCGCGGCGACCGGGCTGCCGCGCATCATGGCCGCTCACTACGTCAGGCCCCTGGAGCGAGACGGGCACGGTCATGTCCAGCGCCGTCCGCCGGCCGTACTCGCGACGTGGGATCCCGCCAGTGGCGGTTTCGACGATTACGCGTGGGGCATCATGCCCGAGCTGGCCACCCGCGTGGCGGTAGAGCCGGGCGCCTTCGAAGCAGAGCGCGGGCGCCGGGCCGCCTACCTGGACGGCCTCGTCGCGGCCGGTGTCACGGATCGGGTGAAGGTGCGACGAGCCCTGGCCGGGTACAGCACGACGGGGACGGGCGGTCACTGAGCATCGCGGCGGTTAGGATTCAGGCGATGACCCAGCCGACCGTCGCCGCGTCTGCCGCGGACCTCGTGGGCCTGTTGGCAGGCATCGTGGCCTTCGAGCACGAGCGGGTGGTCATCGAGGACGAGGCAGCCTTCCGAGGGCGTGGCATCCGCGATGCGGTCTGGACCGCCACGTTCAGCCCCGATCAGGGCGCCGTCGAGGCCGCCCGCTGGATCGTCTGGGAGGCCGCGCGGGTGCTCGGCTGCCCATCGGCGAGCATCCACACGCTGTACATGGCGCGGGGGCGTGGCGAGATCGGCGGCTTCACCGTGCCGGCCATCAATCTACGTACGCAGGTCTTCGACATGGCCGCGGTGACGTACCGGGCCGCCGCCGCCAGGGACGTCGGGACGGTCATCCTGGAGCTGGCCCGCAGCGAGCAGGAGTACACCTTTCAGCGGCCCGGTGAATTCATCACCAGCGTGCTCGCGGGCGCCATCGCGGCCGGCTGGTCGGCGCCCGTCTTCGTGCAGGGCGATCACTATCAGTTCAACGCCGGGAAGTACGCCACCGACCCGGAGGCGACCACGGAGGGCGTGCGTCGGCTGGCTCGCGAGGCTGTGGCCGTCGGCTACGGCAACATCGACGTCGACAGTTCGACGCTGGTGGATCTTGGACTTCCCTCGGTGGACGCTCAGCAGCGCGTCAACTACACGCGCGCCGCCGAGCTCTCGGCACTCATCCGCTCGGCCGAGCCCGAGGCTCTGACCGTCAGCATCGGCGGCGAGATCGGCGAGGTGGGCAAGGAGAATTCGAACGAGGCCGAGCTGCGCGCCTATCTCGACGGGTACCGACTGGAGCTCGATCGCCTGGCTGGGCCACAGGCCGTCGGTCTCAGCAAGGTCAGCGTGCAGACCGGCACCAGCCACGGCGGCATCCCCCTGCCCGGCGGCGGCGTGGCCGCGGTGAAGTTGGACTTCGGCACCCTCGAGCGGCTCTCCACGGTCTGCCGTGAATACGGCCTGGCCGGCGCCGTCCAGCATGGCGCGTCGACCCTGCCTGACGAGCTGTTCCATCGCTTCCCGGCGGTGGAGACGGCGGAGGTCCACCTTGCCACGGGCTTCCAGAACCTGCTCTACGAGCACCCCGCCTTCCCGGCCGACCTGCATGCCGAGATCGATGCGTGGTGTACCAGCAACTGTGCCGGCGAGCGCAAGGCCGGTGAGAGCGACGCCCAGTTCCTCTACAAGACGCGCAAGAAGGCGCTGGGGCCCCACAAGCGCGTGCTCTGGGAAATGGCCGAGAAGGACGAGATCGTGGCCGCCCAGGGGGCCAAGATCGGCTTCCTGATGGAGCAGCTCGCGGTGGCCGGCACGGCCGCGATGGTGGCGCGCCATGTGCGCCCGGTGCATAGCCAGCGGATGCCCCCGGAGAGCCTCCAGGCGAGCTCAGTGGCGCAGGGCTGACCGCCGCCGGCAGGTACTGAAGAAGTCGAGCCAGGCCTCGCCGTTGCGGATGGTCACCCTCGGGCGCCGGAACGGTCCCACGCCGGCCACTTCCAGGCGGGCTCCGGCCCGGCCCAGCAGGGCCACGATGTCGCGCTGGGCGTACACCTCGAGCGGTTCGAGGCCGTCGAGGTGAACCCAGTCGTCGCCTGCGAGGGAGGCCTCGGCATCGATCCAGCGCAGCGAGACGTCGCCGATGCCGACGTTCGAGCCGCAGCAGCTGCCCTTGAACCAGTCGATGAGCAGGCGTCGTCCGCGCGCGAGGGAGATCAGTGCCGGTCGTGCGTCGGCGCCGACGTCGATGGCGCGGGCGTGGCTGCCGCTCGGGAGCGCCAGGTCAGGCCCCTGCGGCTGTCATCGCAGCGGCCAACACATCGAGCGCGCCATCGACTTCCGCGGCCGTGGTCACGAGCGGCGGGATGATGCGCACGACCTGGGCGTAGGACCCGGCCGAGAGGACGATGAGGTCGCGCTCGAGCGCCGCGGCGAGGACGCGCTTGACGACCTCGGGGTAGGGCACGCGCCCGTCGCCGACGCCGGGCCGCACGAACTCGAGGCCGACCATGCAGCCCAGGCCGCGCACGTCGCCCAGCGACGGGAAGCGGTCCTGCACGGCGCGCAGACCGTCAAGCAGCTGACGGCCGCGGACAGCGGCGTTGGCCACAAGGCCCTCATCCGCGATCACGTCGAGCGTGGCATTGGCGGCCGCACACGAGACGACATTGCCGCCGTACGTGCCGCCATGAGAGCCGGGTGTCCAGCGCGCGAGCAGCTCGGGCCTGGCCAGGAGACCCGAGAGCGGCAGGCCGGAGGCGATGCCCTTGGCCATGACGAGGATGTCCGGCTCGACGCGGCCGTGCTCGACCGCGAACATCTCGCCGGTCCGACCGAAACCGGTCTGCACCTCATCGGCGATGAGCAGGATGCCGTGCTGCCGTGTGATCTCCCGCAACCGGGGCAGGAAGGTGGCTGGCGGCACGATGTAGCCGCCCTCGCCCAACACCGGCTCAACGATGATCGCCGCGACGCGCTCGGGGTAGATGACCTGGTGGAAGAGCAGATCGAGCTGCTCCTCCCAATCGCAGGTACAGGCCGTGATGGGATGGGCGCCCCCGACGGCCCGGAAACAGTACGGGAAGGGGGTGTGGTAGACGGAGCCGGGCAGTGGCTCGAACTCCCCGCGATAGATGTTCTTGGCGGTGGTCAGGGCCATCGTCTGCGCCGTGCGGCCGTGGTATCCGCCGCGGAAGGCCACCACGACCGGGCGACCAGTGGCCACGCGGGCCAGCTTCACCGCCGCCTCGACCGCCTCCGCCCCCGAGTTGGAGAGGAAGGCGCCCCACGGACCGCCCGGCAGCACGCGTTGCAGGCGCTCGTGGAGGCGCAGCCCCGGCTCGTGATAGACGATATTCTGCTGACCGTGCAGGAGCTTGGCGGCCTGCGCCTGGATGGCCGCCACGACCCGCGGGTGGGCATGGCCGGTGTTGGCCACGCCGATCCCGGAGCTGTAGTCGAGGATGCGCCGGCCGTCGCGCGTGATCAGCCAGGCGCCTTCGCCCCGCTCCACGTCGATGTTCGTGATGCGACCCCATACGCCCGGCACCACGGCATGCTCGGGCAGCGAGGTAGGCGCCTCGGACGGGGCGATGGCGGTGTCGACCATGGCGCTCTCCTAGTCTCGTCTGCTGCATCCATCGGGTGCCGTGTTACGGGTTGGTGGCGGCCTCGTGACTCGCCATCCGGCGATCGCGCCGTTCCCGTCGACGTTCCCAGAGTGTACTCGCGAGGACCAGCGAGACGGCGGCCCCAAAGATCAGCGTGCCGATGACGTGGATCTGTGGCGGCAGATTGTTCTTGATGCTGGCCCAGACCCAGATGGGGAAGGTCGTGCTCGTGCCCGAGGCGAAGTTGGTGATGATGAAGTCATCGATGGAGAGCGAGAAGGCCAACAGGGCCGCGGCCATGATGCCCGGGAAGATGAGCGGGAAGGTGATCTTCCAGAAGGTCGCCCATTCGTTCGCCCCGAGGTCCATGCCCGCCTCCTCGAGGTGTCGCGGAAAGCCCTGCATGCGTGCGCGGACCGTGACCACCACGAAGCTGATGTTGAACATGATGTGAGCGATGAGGATGGTGCGCAGCCCCAGCGGGAACAGCGCGCCACCGGTAAGGGACTTCCATGGTTCCGATGCCGTGCCCACGAAAAGCGTCAACAGGCTGGCGCCCAGCACGATCTCGGGGGTGGCCATGGGGATGAAGATGAACAGGCTGGTGGCCGAGCGGCCGCGGAAGCGGTAGCGCGTGAGGGCCAGGGCGATGAGCGTGCCCAGGCTGGTGGCCACGATGGTCGACACGAAGGCCACGACCAGGCTGGTGGTCAGGGCATCCTCCAGACGCGGGCGGCCCAGCGGGTTCGCCCATGCCGCCAGCGAGAAGCGGCCCCACACGAAGTTGAAGCGGCCGGGCGGGTCGTTGAAGGAGAAGGCGATCATGACGAGGATCGGGATGAGCAGGTAGAACAGGGCCAGGGCGGTGAAGGCCGGGACCGCCCAGCGCTGCACCAACGACCCCAGTCGCCGACCCCGTCCGGCCGGCCAGGATGCACCGGACCGGGGACGCGGGGTGGCGGCGACGGCGCTCATGCGCGGCCTCCGCTCAGTTCCTCGGTGCCCAGCAGGCGCGCGTAGATGAGGATGGCCACCAGGATGCCGGCCATCAGCAGGAATGACAGCGCCGCGGCCGTCGGGTAGTCGTTCTGCTCGAGGTACCGGTTCTGGATGACATTGCCGATCATCTGCGTCTTGGGGTTGCCCAGCAGGGCGACATTGACGTAGTCGCCGATGGCCGGGATGAAGACGAGGATCGACCCGGCGAAGACGCCCGGCAGGCTGAGAGGCAGGACCACCCTGGCGAACGACTCGGAGATGAGGAATGTGCCGACCAGCCCGCCCAGGAGCCCACCGAGGGCGGCGGCCGTGGCGATGCCGGCGGCGTTCTCGGCGGCCAGCGGCAGATAGCCGAGGCCGGAGAGCAGCACGACCATCAGTGCGGCACCGAAGAGTCCGCCGAAGATCGCGCCACCCGGCCGCCACGGACCGGCGTACAGGTCATGGGCCGCCTCGATCAGGCTCCGGTCGATCTTCTCCAGCGACACATAGAGCGGCAGGACCATGAAAGGCAGGAACTCGTAGGTCAGCCCGGAGACGACCGCGAGGGCGGAGCCCAGGATGCTGAAGTTGGCGGGCACCAGGCCCAGCCAGTCGCGCACGACGGTCAGGAACGCGCCGTCGTTGCCGAGGATGATGCGCCACGAGATGGTGCGGATCAGGAAGCTCGTGAAGAACGGGGCGATGACCAGGAAGAGCAGCAGGTTCTTGAAGCGTCCGCCCCGGAAGGCGATGCCGTAGGCCAGCGGGAACCCGACCATGAAGCAGAGCAGCGTGGCCAGCCCGCCGAAGACGAGCGAATTGCGGAACTGGTCGGGGAAGCGAGTGAGGGCGTCCGCGTAGTTGGAGAAGTCCCAGGTCAGCGTCCAGCCCCGCGAGATGGTGCCCGTGGAGAGGGACATGGCCAGCATCTGCAAGTTGGGCAGCACGAAGAACAGGACTAGCCAGGTCAGGCCGGGTGCCATCAAGAGCCAGGGCACGAGGCCCGGTCGGACGCGCATCCTCATCCGTTGCGTCGGGCGAGGGGCGTCAGACGCCCCGGAGGACGGCGAACAGCTCGTTCACCTTCATCTCGGTGGCCTCGTCCCAGACCGGCTGGGGATGCCGTTTGGCGAGGATCTCGGCAGTCGGGAACAGCAGCACGTTGGAAGCGATCTCGGGATCCAGCGCTTTGATGGCCTCGGAGACGCCCTTGACCGGTGAGACGTAATAGATGAAGTTGGCCAAACGGGCGGCGCGACTCACGTCATAGACCCAGTCCATCATCAGCTCGGCCGTGTAGGGGTGATGGGCACCCTTGGGGATCATCATGTTGTCGGTGGCGATCATCGAGCCCTCGGCAGGGAAGACGAAGCGGTCGTCCGGCCCGCCCGACGAGGCCAGGTCGCCCGACCAGACGAGGGCGCACCACGTGTCGCCGCTGCCGAAGTCGCTCAGGTAGTCGTTGCCCAGGAAGGCACGGATGTGGCCGCTCTCCACGTACGGCAGGAGGAAGTCGTACACGACCTGGGCATCCGCCGCGGTCATCTGTTCGGCCTTGTTGGCCGACGCCTTGCCCTGCGCCTGGAGCATCAGATGGATCATCGGGAAGGTGTCGTGGGGATCCTCGAGCAGCGTCACCTTGCCGGCGAAGTGGGGATCGAAGAGGTCGGCGATGGTGCTCAGGTCCCGCCCGGTCGAGCCGCGGTTGTAGCCGACACCCGTGCCGAACGATTGCCACGGGAGGTGGTACGCGAAACCCGGGTCCCACGGCATGCCCTTGTACTCATCGCGCACATTGGCGATGGCGACGGGCGTGTGGTCGTGGTCGATCTTCTCGGCCCATCCTGCGGCGACGACCTTGGCGGCCATCCAATCGGTCAGCACGATGAGATCCCAGCCGGTGTCAACGCCGGCCTGGAGCTGCGGACGGATGGTGGCCATGAACGACTCGTTCTCGTCGATCTTGGCGTTGACGTAGTTGACCTCGACGCCGTACTTCGCGGCGAACTCGTCGAGCGTGGCCGAGGGCAGGTCATATTCGTCATCGTCCGTGCCTATCTTGCCGTCCGGTCCCGGCAGCGTGGTCAGGTCGATGTAGGCATCCCAGTTGGCGAAGTTCAGCGGACCGGTCGGGGTCAGGGCGGCTACCGTCGGTGTCGCGCCGCCCGTCGTCGGCGTCCCGCCGCCGGCCGTCGGCGTGGCCGCCGGGCTGCCCGGCGTGCACGCGGCCAGGAACGCGCCGACGCCGAGGAGGGCCGTGCCTTTCAGCAGTGCACGGCGGCTGATCATCGAACCGGCCGCGGAGAGTGGGTCTTCGTGCATCGTGTCGTCTTGCCTCCTGCGCGGGTGATGTCCGGTCGGGGTCGTCAGCTCGGGAGGGGCAGGACGGCGTCGCCCGTGCCGATCACGATGGTGTGGTCCGGCGACCAGGTCAGGTGCACCGCCTCCCCGGGGCGATGGAGGGACCCGCGACTGGTCCGCTCCACGTTCTGTTCGTAGACCGTGACCCGGGCGCCGCTGGTGGCGGACACGGTGTACTGGGTGCTCACGCCGAGATAGGACGCATCGACGATCGTGCCCGTGATGACATTATGTCCGCTGGGCAGTACCTCCGCCCCTCTGTGAAGGCGGATCTTTTCCGGTCGCACGCCGACCTCGACGGTCAGATGGCCGGCCACCAGCGCCTGTGGTGCACGCACCCGTGCGTCGTCATCGAGGCGGACGACCGCGTAGTCGCCGGCTGTGCCCTCGACCGATCCGGGCAGCAGGTTGCTGACGCCGAGGAAGCCGGCCACGAACCGGGTTGCCGGCCGCTCGTAGAGGCTCTCGGGATCGCCCAGCTGCTCGTATCGGCCGCGGTTCATGACGGCGATGCGATCGGACATCGTCATCGCCTCCTCCTGGTCGTGGGTGACATAGATGAAGGTGATGCCGACCTCCTGCTGGATGCGCTTCAGCTCGACCTGCATCTGCTTGCGCAACTTGAGATCGAGGGCGCCGAGCGGCTCATCGAGCAGCAGCACCGCCGGTCGGTTGATGAGCGCTCTGGCGAGGGCGACCCGCTGCGTCTGTCCCCCCGAGATCTGGTTCGGCTTGCGCCGCTCGAAGCCCGGCAACTCGACGAGGGCGAGCATGGCGGTGACTCGGCGCGAGATCTCCGACGCCCCGACCTTCTTGCGCCGCAGCCCGAAGGCCACGTTCTCGAAGATGGTCAGATGTGGAAAGAGGGCGTAGTTCTGGAAGACGGTGTTGACGTTGCGTCGGTAGGGCGGCAGGTCAGTGACATCCTCGCCCTGCAGCTCGATACGGCCGCTGGTTGGCTGCTCGAAGCCGCCGATCATGCGCAGCGTGGTGGTCTTGCCACAGCCCGATGGGCCGAGCAGGGAGAAGAACTCGCCGTCCAGGACCTCGAGGTCGATATGGTCGACGGCGGCCACGTCCCCGAACGACTTGGTCACGTCGACGAGGCGGACGTCGATCGCAGGTTCGGACAGCGTGCACTCCTCCAGCCTGGGATGCGCTTGGGGCAGTATAGGAATCGGCACGATGGGGCGTCAATGCGGCGGGTGGGCTCCGGGGCGGGCGCCGGCGGCGGCGCACTGCCGGCCCGCGGTCTACGATGGCAGCGACGGCGCCGTAAAGATCCCATGCGAGCGTCGTCAGCATGAAGAGGCCCGACCGCCGATGATCGCACTCACCGAGGCCGCCATCCACGAGGCCCTGCGCGGCGTGCAGGAGCCTGAGCTGGGCGGCGACCTGGAAACCCGGGGCATGGTCAAGGCGGTCTCCATCGAGGGGGATCGCGTGGCCCTGACCATCGAGCTGACCACCCCCGCCTGCCCGCTCAAGGACGAGATCCAGTCTCGCATCGACGCCGCGCTGACGCCGCTCGGGGCGGTGAGCGTCGCGATCGAGTGGACCGCGGCCGTGCGCCGTGCGGCGCCGCAGACGGCGCAGCAGCTGGTGCCGGGGGTCAAGAACATCATCGCCGTGGCCTCGGGCAAAGGCGGCGTCGGCAAGACCACCGTGGCCTGCAACCTGGCCGTGGCCCTGGCCATGGAGGGCGCCGCGGTGGGCCTGCTCGACGCGGACATCACCGGCCCCAATGTGCCCATCATGATGGGCGTGGAGGGGCAGCCGCGGTCGAGTGGCGAGAACCGCATCGTGCCGCTCGAGCGCTACGGCGTGAAGGTCATGTCCATCCAGTTCTTCGTGCCCGCCGGTCAGCCCATCGTCTGGCGTGGCCCGCTCGTGGGCGGCGCCATCCAGCAGTTCCTGCGTGACGTGGACTGGGGCGATCTCGACTACCTCGTGGTCGATCTGCCGCCGGGCACGTCCGACGCACAACTCACGCTCGCCCAAGCGGTGCCCATCAGCGGCACGTTGCTGGTGACCACGCCACAGGACGTGGCCGTGGCCGACGTGGACAAGGCGCTGGCCATGTTCCGGCGCATGAGCGTGCCCATCCTGGGCATCGTCGAGAACATGGGCTCCTTCGTGTGTGGCCATTGCGGTGAAGTGACGGAGGTCTTCGGACGCGGTGGCGGCGAGCGCTTCGCCAGTCGCCACGAGGTCGAGTACTTCGGCTCCATCCCGCTTGACGTGCGCGTGCGCCAAGGTGGGGACGCGGGTGTACCGGCCGTGGCACAGCGCGAGCCCGGCGTCGCCGCCGAGGTGCTGCGAGCCCTGGCCCGCACCGTCGCCGCGCGGGTCAGCGTGCGTGCGGCGCGCCAGGCGCCCGTGCTCTCGATCAGCTAGCCCAGCCAGCGCCACAGCTCCGCGGCCGCGGCCAGCGCGGCACGCCGCCGGCCCTGCTCGCCGCCCAGGAAGGCCGTGCGCGTGACCCGTTCGTGGCGACCCTCGATGTCGGCAGCGATCGTCACCGCCGTGTCGTTCGAGCGCTCTCGCGCCCGCAGAGCGAGGCCGATCTCGACGTCGCCGACCGCGCGGACGCGCGTCGCCTCGGCGCCCAGGTCCCCGTGGGTCCGCACGAGCGCGGAGTCCGCGGCCAGCGTCTCGGCGAAGACGAGCCAGGGGGCGACACCGAGCAGCGCGCCGAGCTGACCCCCGGAGCCGATCTCGACGATGGCCAGTCGCCGCCCGTCGAGGCGTGCGCCGAGCGCATCCACCCAGCTCTCCCGTCCGCGCGCGAAGAGATACGGCTCGAGCAGCGGCTCGACATCGGCTACCGCCCGGGAGACCAGGCCCGCGGCGGTTTCAGCGTCGTGCGCGACCGCGCTGATGCGCAGGTCGACCGCATCGACACGCGCATAGGTCGCCAGCACGGGGTTGATGGTGCGCAAGCGCGGCTCCCCGAGCAGCTCGACCAGCGCCGACTCGCCGATGCCGGCGAGACGCAGGGTGACCGATGCCCGGTCGTCGCCCAGGCCGCGCGAGTGCAGGCGCGGCAGCGCCTCGTCGTGCCAAACGCGCGTCATCTCATGGGGCGGGCCCGGCAGAGCCACGATCAGCCGCCCGTCTGGCCGCTCTACCCACCAACCCGGTGCGGTCCCGGCGGGGTTGGCCAGGGCGGAGGCGCTGGGGATCAGCCAGGCCTGCTTGCGGTTGACCTCCGGCATGGCCATGCCGCGCCGCTCGTAGAGGCCCTCCAGCCAGGCCTCGAGGCTGGGGTCCACGGCCGGCGTCTCGCCGCAGGCGGCGGCGATGGCCTCGCGGGTCAGGTCGTCCGGCGTGGGCCCGAGCCCGCCGCTGGTGACCACCAGGTCCGCCTCCGCGAGCGCACGTTGGATGGCGTCGGTGACGGCCGCAAGTTCATCCTGCAGGGCCTCGATGCGCCGCACGTCGACGCCGAGGGCGGTCAGCTCACGGGCCAGGTCGCCGCCGTTGGTGTCGCGCGTCTCGCCCGTGGTCAGCTCGCTGCCGATGGCGATGAGCACGGCGGAACGGAGCGGTCGGGCGTCCATGCTGGGACGGTAGCGCACCTGCGGTTTGACGGGACGCACGGCGTGTGGTAGCACTCTCCTATCGAGAGTGCTAACCAACAACCCCGCCTGCATGGCGCGGCAGGTCCCGCCGGGACGCCCCCGCAGCGCGGTCCAGGGGTCATAACGACCCGAGGAGATCACCATGGCCAAGCTCATCGCCTACGACGAAGACGCGCGCCACGCCATGAAGCGCGGCATCGACAAGCTGTCCGCCGCCGTGGTGGCCACGCTCGGCCCCAAGGGCCGCAACGTGGCCATCGACAAGAAATACGGCGCGCCGACCGTGACGCATGACGGCGTCACCGTGGCCCGCGAGATCGAGCTGGCCGATCCCTTCGAGAACATGGGCGCGCAGCTGCTCAAGGAAGCTGCCACCAAGACCGAGGACACCGCCGGCGATGGCACCACCACCGCCACCGTGCTGGCCCAGGCGATCATCCACGAGGGCCTCAAGAACGTGGCCAGCGGCGCCAACCCGATGCAGATGAAGATCGGCATCGAGAAGGCCATGAAGGCCGCCTCGAAGGCGATCATGGACGCCGCCAAACCGGTCAAGGGCCACGAGGACGTGGCCCAGGTGGCCTCCATCAGCGCCGCCGATGCGGAGATCGGCGCGCTCATCGCCGACGTCATGGACAAGACCGGCAAGGACGGCGTGATCACCGTCGAAGAATCGAAGACGCTGGCCTTCGAGACCGAATTCGTCGAGGGCATGCAGTTCGATCGCGGCTACATCTCGCCCTACTTCGTGACCGATCCGCAGCGCATGGAGGCGGTCCTGGAGCAGCCCTATGTGCTGATCACCGATCGCAAGATCAGCGCCATCGCGGACATCCTGCCCACCCTCGAGAAGGTCATCGGGGCGGGCCGCAAGGAGCTGCTCATCATCGCCGAGGACGTCGATGGCGAGGCCCTCGCGACGCTGGTGGTCAACAAGCTGCGCGGCATCGTCAGCGTGCTGGCCGTCAAAGCCCCCGGCTTCGGCGACCGGCGCAAGGAGATGCTGCGCGACGTGGCCATCGTCACCGGCGGCCAGATGATCAGCGACGAGCTGGGCAAGAAGCTCGACGCCACGTTGCTGACGGACCTCGGCCAGGCCCGGCGCGTCGTCTCGACCAAGGACGAGACGACCATCGTGGAGGGCAAGGGCTCGCAGGTCGAGATCGATGGCCGCATGAAGCAGATCAAGGCGCAGATCGAGGACACCACCTCGGACTACGACAAGGAGAAGCTGCAGGAGCGCCTGGCCAAGCTGGCCGGTGGTGTGGCCATCATCAAGGTCGGCGCGGGCACGGAGGTCGAGCTCAAGGAGAAGAAGCACCGCGTCGAGGACGCGCTCGCGGCGACCCGTGCGGCCGTCGAGGAGGGCATCGTGCCCGGCGGTGGCGTGGTCCTGCTGCGGGCCCAGGCTGCCCTCGACGGCCTGGGGCTCGAAGGCGATGCCAACATCGGTGTGCAGATCGTCCGGCGCGCCCTCGAGGCGCCCATGCACCAGATCGCCGAGAACGCCGGCCTCGACGGCGCCGTCGTGGTCGAGAACGTGCGCCGCTACCAGAAGGAGCGCAAGAACCCGAACCTCGGCTACGACGTGCTCGCCGGCGACTACGTGGACATGATCAAGGCGGGCATCGTCGATCCCGCCAAGGTCACCCATTCGGCCTTGGAGAACGCCGCCTCGATCGCCGCGATGGTGCTCACCACCGAGGCGATGGTCACCGACAAGCCCGAGCCCAAGGCGGCCATGCCGCAGATGCCGCCCGGCGGCGGCATGGACGACTTCTAGGCGCTGACCGGCTGGCGGCGGTCACGATGGCCGCTGCTATCCTTCGGCCGACATGATCGAGACACGCCCCGAGCGCCCAGGCCTGCGCGAGCAGGTCCGCCGCACACGCGACGCGGGCGCCGCGCTGGCGACGGCGCACGTCGACCTGCTCAAGGCCGAACTGGGAGTCATCAGCGGCGAGATCAAGACCATCGCCGCGATGGTCGGGGCGATCGTGGGTGTGGCCGTATTCACTGGCCTGCTGCTGGCCATCGGCGGCACGCTCTTCGTCGGGGAGTGGCTCTTCGGTTCGATCGGCTGGGGCGTGCTGCACGGTCTGCTGCTCTCGATCGGCCTGATCACGGTCTTCGCGCTGCGCATCGTTGACGTCCCGGGGAGGGTCCTCGGGGGCGCCTTCGCCACCGCGGCCGTGATCGGCGTGCCCGTGACGCTCGCGCTCGGCCTGAACATCGGGCGCCATGCGGCCGAGAGCGGCGCGACCTGGGCCGGCGTCGCTACCATCCCTCCGGTCTTCGTCGGCGCGGCCGGATTGGCGGTCATCGGGGCGATCCTCGGCCTCGTCTTCGGGGCGCGCTCAGGGGGCGTCCGGGGCGCAGTGGTCGAAGCGATCCTGGCTGCGCCGATCGGGGCTGTCGTCGGCGCCTTCCTGAGCGTCACGACCTTCGACTGGCGCGGTGCGGCGGCCATCGGCGTGACCGTGGCCCTCAGCGCCTGGCCGGCCATCAGCGGCCTGCGGGCCATGCGCGCCGGCATCGATGCGGAGGCGCGCTTCGGGCGCCTCTGGCCCCGCAGCACCTATGACTCGGCGATCGCCACAAAGACCTGGTTGGAGCAGGAATGGACGCGAAGACGACAGCAGCTGAGCAAGAGGTAGCGGCCGCCCGCGCGGCCCTGGCCGGCGAGGTCGACGAACTGGTCGCGGCAGCGCGCTCTGCCGTGGACATCCCGGCCAAGGTGCGCAAGGCCCCCGCCAAGGTGGCGGGACTTGCCGGCAGCGTGCTGTTCCTTGGGCTGGGCGGACCGGGACGCCTGCTTCGGGGTGTTCGTCGCAGCCTGCGCGGAGGCAACGATCCGGCTCCCAAGTCGGTCCTGCCGGCCGAGATCGAGCGCCTCGTGGGCGACCTGGGGGAGAGCGCGCCACGGGTCCGCGCGGCCCTCGATCGCGAGTTCGCCGACTACCTGGCCGAGAAGCGCAAAGATGGCCGCGGCCGCGTCAGCCCGGCCGCCGCGCTCTGGCGCGCCGTCGACACCTTCGGCACCATCGCCGCCACCAAGGCCGCGCGGGAGCTTGTCGCGCGCATCTTCGCCGCCGATCCCGACCGGCTGGCAGGCAAACCGCCGAAGGGTCCGGCAGCGTAGACTCGCCGCGGGCGAGTGGCGGAATGGCAGACGCGCCGGCCTTAGGAGCCGGTGCCGCGCAAGCGGCGTGTCGGTTCGACTCCGACCTCGCCTACCACCTGAGGAGACCACGTGACGGCGACGACGTCCCAGCCGCTGGACACTGACCTCGCCGCGCTGCGGGCCGGTGCGACGGCATGGGTCTCCACCGGGCCGGCGGAACGCGCCGTGCTCGTCGAGCGCCTGATCCGGGATGTCGTGGCGGTCGCCGACGAGTGGGCGGCGGCCTGCATCGCCGCGGAGGGCCTGGACCCGCAACACCCCTCGGCGGCCGAAGAGGCGCTCGTCGGGCCGTACTTCTTCCTGCGCAACCTGCGCCTGTTGCGCGACGCGCTGCGCGACATTGCGCGCCAGGGGGTGCCGCGGATCCCGGGCCCCGTCCGCACCAGGCCGGATGGGCAGGTCACGGCCCGCGTCTTCCCTTCCTCGGCATACGACCGACTGTTCTACCCCTTCATCTCCGCCGAGGTGTGGATGGAACCCGGCGTGACGGCGGCGGAGCTGCCGGCCACCCAGGCAATGGCATACCGGGGCGACGCCGACCCCAAAGGCCGCATTTGCCTCGTGCTCTGCGCGGGCAACGTCTCCTCCATCGGGCCCATGGATATCGTCAGCAAGTTGTTCGTCGAGAACGAGGTCGCCGTCTTCAAGCTGCACCCGGTCAACGCCTACCTCGGGCCCATCCTGGAGGTCGGGCTGCGCGCGCTCATCGAGCGCGACGCCCTGCGCTTCGTCGACGGCGGCGCGGATGTCGGGGCCGCGCTGTGCGCCCACCCGGAGGTCGACGAGATCCACATGACCGGTTCGGATCGGACCTACGAGGCCATCGTCTTCGGACCAGGGCCCGAGGGCCAGGCGCGCAAGGCGCGCGGGGAGCGACTCGACCATAAGCCGGTCTCGGCGGAGCTGAGCAACGTGAGCCCGGTCATCGTCGTACCCGGACGCTGGAGCGCCGGCGACATCGCCAGCCAGGCCGAGAACGTGGCCACCATGCTGACCAACAACGGTGGCTTCAATTGCAACGCCGCACGGGTGATCGTGACGCACGGTGGCTGGCCGCAACGGGGGCAGTTCCTGGCCGCCGTGCGCGAGCGCCTCGCCCTGACGCCTACGCGAGTCGCCTACTACCCGGGCGCCGCGGCCCGCTTCGATGCCTTCATCGCGGCCCATCCGGAGGCGAAGCAGCTGGGCGCCCGGACGGCAGACCGGCTGCCGTGGGCGATCGTCGAGGGCGTCGACCCGGAGCGGCGAGACGACATCTGCTTCACCACCGAGTCCTTCTGCTCGATCTTCGCCGAGACAGCGCTGCCGGCGGCATCGACCGCGGAGTTCGTCGATCTGGCCGTCAGGTTCGCCAACGAGACGCTGTGGGGCACGCTCAACGCCACCGTCATCGTGGACGGGCGCACGGGGCGCCAACCGGCCGTGCGCGCGGCCGTCGAGCGGGCGCTCACGAACCTGCACTACGGCACGGTCTCGCTGAATGCCTGGGCGGCCCTCGGCTTCGCGCTCGGCACTACGACGTGGGGCGCGTTTCCGGGCCATGTCCCGACCGACATCGGCTCCGGTGTCGGGGTGGTGCACAACACGCTGATGTTCGGGCGGCCGCAGAAGACGGTCATCCGGGCGCCCTTCCGGCCGATCCTCAAGCCGGTCTGGTACGTCTCGAACCGGACTGCGCACCGGCTCACGCCGCGGCTGAGCCGCTTCGAGGCGGGGCCGTCGCCGCTCGCCCTGCCGGCCATTTTCGCGCTGGCGCTGCTCGGATAGTGCACACGCCGACCGTCAAGCTGATCTGGTTCGCCGACTGCCCCAATCACGTCGAGGCGCGACGCGTGCTCCGCGAGGTCCTGGCCGAGCTGGCGCCAGGCACGCCCATCGAGGACATCGACGCCTCCGACCCGGCGGTGGCGCGTGAGCTCCGTTTCCCTGGCTCGCCCACCATCCGCGTTGACGGCCGGGACGTCGATCCGAGCTACGTGGATCCGGGCGATCACATGCCTCGTTGCCGCCTCTATCGCACCCCTGCAGGCCTGACCGGCCTGCCGGAGCGCGAGTGGATCGAGGTCGCCGTGCGGGCCGCGATGGCACCCGACATATGAGTGGTGTTCATGTAACGACGCGATTCCGAGCGTGATCACCCTCCCACGCTGAATCCTCGCGAGGTAGCCGCGCACGGTTCCGCCTATCTACATGAGTGAGGCTCATACGCGCCGCCGCCACGGGCCCGCCCGGCCCGGGAGGGGCCGCCCTATACTCCTCGGGCCATGAAAGTCTCCACAGCCCCGGCCGAGCGGAGCACCGTCGTGCTCGAGGTCGAGCTGCCCGCCGACCGTCTGCAGCGCTCCATCGACGACGCCGTGCGCCACCTCGGCAGGCGCACGAAGGTGCCCGGTTTCCGGCCCGGCAAGGTGCCGCGCTCGATGCTCGAGCGCGCGCTGGGCGTGCGCCGCGACGAGCCCAACGGCCGCGACCCCATCTACGACGACGCCAAGGAGCACCTCTTCGAAACGACCGTCGCAGAGGCCCTCCAGCAGAGCGAGCTGGACGCCCTGGGCATCCCCAGCCCCGAGTGGACGCGCTTCGTGGAGGGGGAAGGGGCCGCCTACCGCATCGTGCTGCCCGTGCGCCCGGACGTGAAGCTCGGCGCCTACCTCGATTACCCCTTCGGGGTCGATATCGACGCCATCGACGACGCCAAGGTGGAGCAGGTGCTGGAACAGCTGCGCGAGCAGAACGCCAGCCTGGTGCCGGTCGAGGATCGCGGCGCACAGGACGGCGACTACGCGGTCATCGGCTTCGAGGGCCGCAGGGACGGCGTGCCCTTCGAGGGCGGCACGACCGAGCGCTTCCCGCTACGCCTTGGCTCGGACCGCATGATCCCCGGCTTCGAGGCCGCCCTGTTGGGCATGAAGGACGGCGAGGAGCGCACCTTCACGGTGACCTTCCCGGCCGACTACGGCGAGGCGAACCTGGCCGGCCAGCCCGCCGAGTTCACGGTCAAGCTGCGCGAGCTGCGCCGCCAGGAACTGCCGCCGCTCGATGCGGCCCTGGCCCAGTCGCTGGGCGACTTCGCCGACCTCGACGCGTTGCGCGTCGACGTCCGGCGCCGCCTTGAGGGCAATGCCCGCGACCGAGCGCGGCACGGCTTCTCCGACCGCATCATCGAGTTCGCCGTGGCCAACGCCTCGCTGGTCATTCCCGACCTGCTCGTCGAGCGCGAGGTGGAGGTCATGCACGACGAGCTGCGCGTCCGACTCGCCGAGCAGGGCATCGACGAGGCGACCTACCTCAAGGTCATCGAGAAGGACGAGTCGAAGCTGCACGCCGATTGGCGCGAACCGGCCGAGCACCGCGTCAAGGTCATGCTCGTGCTCTCGGCCGTGGCCGACGCCGAGACGGTCACCATCTCCGACGCGGAGGTGGCGGCCGAGATCGAGCGCGCCCGCCGGCGCAACCCGGAGAACCCCAAGCTGACCAGCTACTTCGACTCCGCCCGCGGCCGCGCCTACCTGCGCTCCACGCTGCGCCGTTCGCGCGTCGTCGAGATGCTCGTCGATCGTTGGCTCGAGGCGCATCCCGAAGTCGGACCTCTACCTCATCTCGAAGCCACAGAGGGAGCCGCCGCATGACCCCGTATCGGATCCCGGTCCGGCAGGCGGCGCTGCTCGCCGCCGAAACGACCACCAGCGCGGCCTTCGGCCGTGACTCGGTCGCACTGCGGGCGGCCGTCGAGGCCCGGGCGATGCTCGTGCCCATGGTCATCGAGAGCACGAGCCGTGGCGAGCGTGCCTACGACATCTACAGCCGGCTGCTGAAGGAGCGCATCATCTTCCTGGGCGACGGCATCGAGGACCACGTCGCCAACCTCATCATCGCGCAGCTCCTCTTCCTCGAGTCCGAGGACCCCGACAAGGACATCAACCTCTACATCAACTCGCCTGGCGGCATGGTCACCTCCGGGCTGGCCATCTACGACACGATGGAGTACCTGCGCGCGCCGGTGGCCACCATCTGCATCGGCATGGCCGCCAGCATGGCCTCGATCCTGCTGGCCGCGGGCGCCAAGGGCAAGCGCTACTCGCTGCCCAACAGCCGGATCATGATCCACCAGGGCTCGGGCGGCTTCCGCGGCAACACCCCGGACGTGCTCATCCAGGTCAAGGAGCTGGAGGCGCTCAACCAGCGCCTGCATGAGATCCTGGCCAAGCACACCGGACAGCCCGTCGAGAAGATCATCGGCGATACCGATCGGGACTACTTCATGAGCCCCGAGCAGGCCCTCGCGTATGGCATCATCGACGAGATCATGACCCGGCCGGGTGGCTCGCTCATCGCGCAGGCGAAGGACGAGCAAGCCAAGATCGACGCGGGCTGAGCAGCGGAGGACGGACGGCACGACCGTGGCCACCACGACAGGCAAGGGCACCAAGGTCCCGTATCGCTGCAGCTTCTGCGGCAAGAGCCAGGAGCAGGTTCGCAAGCTCATCGCGGGACAGGGCGTCTACATCTGCGACGAGTGCATCAACCTCTGCCAGGAGATCATCGAAGAGGAGATGCTCGAGACGCCGCGCCCCAAGCCCGCGGCGGCCAAGCTGCCCAATCCGCGTCACATCAAGGATGCGCTCGACGGCTATGTGATCAGCCAGGAGCGGGCCAAGAAGGTCCTCTCGGTGGCCGTCTACAACCACTACAAGCGGGTCAGCGCCGGCCACCTGGTGGACGAGGTCGAGCTGCAGAAGTCGAACGTGCTGCTGGTCGGCCCGACCGGCTCGGGCAAGACGCTGCTGGCCCAGACGCTGGCGCGCGTGCTCGACGTGCCCTTCTGCATCGCCGACGCCACCTCGCTGACCGAAGCGGGCTACGTCGGCGAGGACGTCGAAAACATCCTCCTGCGGCTCATCCAGGCGGCCGACTTCGACGTCGCCCGCGCCCAGCGCGGCATCATCTACATCGACGAGATCGACAAGATCGCGCGCAAGGCGGACAACCCCTCGATCACCCGCGATGTCTCGGGCGAGGGCGTGCAGCAGGCGCTGCTGAAGATCCTCGAGGGCACCATCGCCAACGTGCCGCCCCAGGGCGGACGCAAGCACCCGCACCAGGACTTCATCCAGATCGACACCACCAACGTGCTCTTCATCTGCGGCGGCGCGTTCGAGGGCCTCGAGAAGGTCGTCGAGGAGCGCGTCGGCAAGCGCTCCATCGGCTTTGGCTCGCAGGCCCAGGTCGATCGGGTGCGGCGCGAGAAGATCCTCGAGAAGCTGATGCCCGAGGACCTCCTGAAGTTCGGGCTGATCCCCGAGTTCGTGGGCCGGCTGCCCGTCATCGTCACGCTCAGCGCCCTCAGCCAGGTCGATCTGGTGCGCATCCTGACCGAGCCGAAGAACGCGGTGGTGCGGCAGTTCCAGAAGTTCCTCCAACTCGACAAGGTGGACCTCGTCTTCACGCCCGGCGCGCTGGAGGCGGCCGCGGAGGTGGCCGTCGACCGCAAGACCGGTGCCCGGGCTCTGCGCTCGATCGTGGAGGAGGCGCTGCTCGAGGTGATGTACGACATCCCCGAGCGCACCGACGTCCGGCGCTGCATCATCACCGAGGAGACCATCCGCCACGGGCGGGCGCCCCTGCTGCTGACCAAGGCGGAGGTCGAGGGCGGCGTCGACGAGACGAACTACGAGTCCCGACTCGCCGAGCGCGGCGCCTGAAGCACCGCTCGGCGTGATCGCGCGAGCCGAGGCCGAGCGACTCGACGCGGCCGACCCGCTGGGCGGCCTGCGCGCGGCCTTCGAGATCGCCGCGCCAGAGCCCATCTACCTCGACGGCAACTCGCTCGGCCGTCTGCCCAAGCGCACCCTCGAGCGCCTGAGCGCGCTCGTGCGCGATGGCTGGGGTGGTCGCGTGGTGGGCGGTTGGGACGACTGGATCGACCTGCCCGGTCGCGTCGGCGATCGCATCGCCTCCGCCTTCCTGGGTGCCCGGCCCGGCGAGGTGGTGGTCGGCGACTCCACCACCGTCAATCTCTACAAGCTTGCCGTGGCGGGGCTGGAGGCGCGCCCAGGTCGAGGCACGATGCTCGCCGTCGCCGACGAGTTCCCGACCGATCGCTACGTGCTGGAGGGGCTCGCCGCGGCGCGCGGCCTGGAGTTGCGCCTGCTGGCGACCGACCCGGTCGAGGGGGTCGGCGTCGCCCATCTGGCCGCTGCATTGGGGCCGGACGTCGCCCTGGTCTGCCTCTCGCTGGTGAACTACCGCTCGGGGGCGCTGGCCGACATGGGCGCCATCACCGCGCTGGTGCACGACGCCGGCGCGATGATGCTCTGGGATCTCAGCCACGCCGTGGGCGCGGTGCCCATCGACGTGTCCGGGGCGGGGGTGCAGCTGGCCGTCGGCTGCACCTACAAGTACCTCAACGGCGGACCCGGCTCGCCCGCCTTCGTCTACGTGCGGCGCGACCTGCAGGATGCCCTGCGCCAGCCGATCCAGGGCTGGTTCGGGCAGCGCGACCAGTTCGCCATGGGCGACCCCTACGACCCGGAGCCCGGCATCGGGCACTTCCTTACCGGCACGCCGTCGGTGCTTGGCCTGGTGGCCGTGGAGATTGGCGTCGAGGTCCTGGCGGAGGTCGGCATCGCCGCCCTGCGCGCCCGCAGCCGGGCTCTCACGGAGTTGGTGGTGGTGCTCTGGCGGGCATGGCTGGAGCCGCTCGGGTTCACGCTGGGTTCGCCGGCCGACGCGGCCCGGCGCGGTGGGCACGTGGCCCTGCGCCACCCCGAGGCTCGGCGCATCGACCGCGCCCTCAACCAGACCGCCGGCGTGGTCACCGACTTCCGTGCCCCGGACACCATCCGGGTCGCGCCCATGGCCGCTTACACCCGCTTCACCGAGGTCTGGGACGCGCTGGACCGGCTCCGCGCGCTGGTCGAGCGCGGCGATCACAAGAAGGCATGACGTCGGGCAGTCACTGCCGCTGTCGTCAGCCGATGAGTTGCGTGAGACGCACGTAACGGACACGGCCCCGGTCGGACCTGCATGAAGTTTGCGGGTGACGTCAGGGATCGACTCGTTCTGTCGATTTCATGCGCCTGGCGCACGTTTCCTGCTCCAGACTGCCCATGCTTGCTGGTTACGTGCGCTACGCGCAAATCCTGGCCGCGGCCTGTCGACCACAAGCTGCGAGGCCCTTGACAGGCTGACTCGGCGCTAGCCTCATCCCGTGCAGCCCAATGCGTCTCACCGGCGATGTAGCATCGCGAGGTCGGCCGTCGGATCACCTTTGGCCGCGAAGCCGCCGTTGCCTGGCGCCCCTTGGTCAGGCACGCGAAGGAGCGGATTCGATGTCCCGTCACACGGCGATCGGCCTCGTCGGTCTCCTGGCGCTGGTGCTCGTCGGCTGCGGGCTCGGCCGGACGTCCATCCCGCCGGGGGCCCAGGTGGTCCATGTCGCAGTCACGGAGTCCGCGATACACCTGGACCTCGCAACCGTGCACGCCGGGGACGTCTATCTGGTGGTCGCCGAGGGGCCAGTGCAGGAATTCCTTTTCGTCAGTGGTCCCTTCGACGACGCCGGCCTCGCTCGGCTCGTGCAGGGCGATTGGCAGGGAACTACGAGCGAGAGCCACGGTGGTCCGATCGGCAACTTCTTCAAGATGGTCCTTCTGGCGGGCAAGTACGCGTTGCTCACCATGGGTGCCGGCGGTCCAGGCCTTCCGATCACACCGGGCTCGATGGCCGTCCTCGAGGTGGTGCCCTGACGCCGGTGATGGGCTCCGCAGACGGGAGCGTTCGACAGTCACATCGCGCCGCAGCCGGGCTCGCTTGATGCGGCTCGGGCGGATGACCAGGCCCGACCGCGTTGGAGTGCTACGCTCCGAATGTGAACACCACGTTGCTGCGGGATCCCTTCGGCCACCACGTGTGGGCGACGTTGCGGTTGCTCGATGCATGTCTCGCGCTCAGTCCAGAGCAGCTGGAGACGAGCGTTCCGGGCACCTATGGCTCGATCATCGGGACGCTGCGACATCTTGTCGGCGGCGACGCCTCGTACCTGTTCGTCCTGACTGGTGGGAGCAACCCGGATGTTGACGAGGCCAACATGGATCTCCGGGAGCTTCGGACCATGATGGAGGCCAACGGTGCGGCCTGGACGTCGCTCCTGGCCGGGGACCTCGATCCCGACCTCGTCATCGTGCGGCATCGAGACGACGGATCCGACAGCCACGCACCGATGGGCGTCCGACTCGCGCAGGCCGTGCACCATGGGACCGATCATCGAAGTCAGATCTGCACGGCGCTCACAACGCTCGGAGTGGAGCCACCGATGATCGACGTCTGGGACTTCGCACAGGAGGACGGGCGGATCGTCGTGGTCCCACCCACGTCCTGACGCGGCCCGGCGATGGACCAGCGACCTCAGGTCGTCAGCGCGGCGCTCCCGCCAACCCGTGCGGTGGCGCTCATCCGTCGAGTCGCCCGCCCCATCTGGTTATGGGTCGGGATCGCCGCCGTCCTCGAGGTCCGGGGCCGGCGGACCGGCAGGCCACTCCGAGTCGCGCTCATCCCGGTCAAGGTCGACGGGAGCTGGTATCTCATGGCCTTTGGTGGGGTGACGGACTGGGCTCGCAACCTTCGCGCGGCGGGTCGCGGCGGGCTGCGGCACAAGGGTCACTCGGACGCCTTCACCGCGATCGAGGTCGACGGCAACGAACGCGACCGGGTCATCGCTGCGTACCTCGCCAAGATGGGTCCGATCAGGCGGGACTTCGGCCGGCGCCCCGACGCAGCCGACCATCCGGTTTTCAGGGTGGAGCCGATCTGATACGTGAGCGCCTATGCATGTGGGCGCGCCTTCAAGCCGATCTGGCGGAGTCTATGGACGCGGTAGTACCGGGTGCCGTCCGCCAGGAGCCGCCGGCGTGAGGTCGAGCAGTTGGGCGACGCGCTGGTGCGACAGGTCCAGGAGCCGACCGATGTCGCGCTGCGGCAGCCCCTGGGCCGCCAGGGTGCGGGCGGCGGTTCGCGATCGCTCGGACGCAACTTGCTGGTGGGCGATCGCCTCAGCCTTGGCCTCCTTCGCGGCATTCACGATGCGCTCGGTTTCGGGCGCGAGGGTCCGGCGAACCGAGAGGTCGAAGGCCCCCGATGGGATGTCGAGCAGGAGCCCGATCGCGTCGCGCGCCATCGCCTCGACCTGGTCCAACCGGCGAGCCTGGCTGAACACGCCCGGCAGCTCGTCCACGGTGATCGCCCACCAGTCGCGATCACGCGCAGCATTGGCGGTGTAGGTCTGCCTCACAGCCACCATCGCGCTCCAAGTTCCGTTGCCAGGGCCTGTACGATCGATCTCGCCAAGGTAGTCGAGAGGTATAGCCAAGTCAAGCCAAGACATCTAGACAGGAACGGGTGAGCTACGGGCGACCTCCATGGACCGCATGTTCGGTGTCTGCGCTTCATCGCCGCTTATCGCCTGCGAGAGATCGTCGCTGAGCGCCGTGCTAGACTCGGCGCCTCACGGCAGGGACCGAGAGGAGTAGCGCGCCGGACGGCCGGCAGAGACCGCGGGTCATGGGCTGCGAGCCCGCGGCGGCATGGGCGCGTGAAGGTCGCTCGCGAGTCGTGACGGGTGGCGCCCGATATCGCGCCGAGAGGGCCGCGACCCTCGATGCCAGCGGGATGACCGGCGGCTATCGCGGCCGAACCAGCAGGTGGTACCACGACCCCGTTCGTCCGCTGGACGAGCGGGGCGTTTCGTTTCTCGGGTGCAGGAGGTCAGGGTGACGGGTCAGTCGGGCATGGGAGGAGGTCTCCCCAAGGCGTATGAGCCGGCAGCGGTGGAGGCGGACATCTATGCCCGTTGGCTGGCCGCTGACGTCTTCGCGCCCGACGGCGCGGGCAGCCGCGCGGACACCACCAAGCGTCCCTTCGTGATCATCCAGCCGCCCCCCAACGTGACCGGCGCGCTCCATCTCGGTCACGCCCAGCGGGCCGCGGTCGAGGACGCCATGACCCGCCACGCGCGCATGAGCGGCCGGCCGGCGCTCTGGCTGCCGGGCAAGGATCACGCCTCGATCTCGGCCCAGTTCGTGCTCGACCGGATCATCGCCGACGAAGGCGAGACACGGGAGTCGCTGGGCCGCGAGCGTTATCTCGAGCGCATGTGGCGCTTCATCGAGGCCACCCGCGGCGTGATGACCGAGCAGCTCCAGCGCATCGGCGCATCGCTCGACTGGGGCCGCGAACGCTTCACCATGGACGAGGGCTCGGCGCTGGCGGTGCGCACGAGCTTCACGCGGCTCTACGACGACGGCCTGGCCTACCGGGCCGAGGCGCTCATCAACTGGTGCCCGGGCTGTCGCACCAGCATCTCCGACCTGGAGGTCATCGCCACACCCGAGACGGGCACGCTCTGGACGATCCGCTACCACCTGCTCGACGCCGACGGTCGCCCGGAGCCCGACGCCTGGATCTCGGTGGCCACGACGCGGCCGGAAACGATCCTCGGCGACACGGCGGTGGCCGTGGATCCCGGGGACGAGCGGTATCGCGCCCTCATCGGACGGCGCGTGCTCATCCCCTTCGTCGAGCGCGTCGTGCCGATCATCGCCGACGATGTCGTCGAGCGCTCCTTCGGCACCGGCGCGGTGAAGATCACGCCCGCCCACGACCTCGACGACCACGAGACGGGCAAGCGGCATGGCCTGCCGGTCATCAACGTGATGGACGATGCGGCCCGCATCAATGAGGCCGGTGGTGCCTACGCCGGGCTCGACCGCTACGCGGCCCGGACGCGCATCCTTGCCGACCTCGAAGCGCGTGGGGACCTGGCGGCTGCGGTCGCGCACGAGATGATCATCGGCCGCTGCCAGCGCAGCGACGACGTCGTCGAGCCGCGTCTGAAGACGCAATGGTTCATCCGGACGGGTCCGCTGGCCCAGAAGGCCATGGCCTCGGTGCGTGAAGGTCGGGTGCGCATCATCCCCGCGCGCTTCGAGAAGGTCTTCTTCCACTGGCTGGAGAACATCCGCGACTGGAACGTCAGCCGCCAGCTGTGGTGGGGCCACCGCATCCCGGCCTGGTACTGCCCGGACGGCCACATCACGGTGTCCGATCGTCTCGAGGGCCCGACGGCCTGCGCGACGTGCCACCGCGCGGCGGCCGAGCTGACCCAGGACCCCGACATCTTCGACACCTGGTTCTCGAGTGGGCTGTGGCCGTTCTCGACGCTGGGCTGGCCGGAGCGCACGCCCGATCTCGGGCGCTACTACCCGGGCACGGTCATGGAGACCGGCTACGACATCATCTTCTTCTGGGTGGCCCGCATGATGATGCTGGGCGAATGGTTATCGGGCGAGGCCCCCTTCGAGGTCGTCTCCCTGAGCGGCCTGGTCAAGGACCCGTACGGCGCCAAGATGTCGAAGACGAGGGGCAACGTCGTCGATCCCTTGGCGACGATCGGCGAACTGGGCGCCGATGCGCTGCGCTTCGCGCTCGTGCATTCGATCGCCCCCGGGGCCGATGTAAAGCTGGGGCCGGCCAAGCTCGATGGCGCGCGCAACTTCGCCAACAAGCTCTGGAACGCGGCTCGCTTCGTGATCGGGGCACGGCCCGATGAGGTGCCTGACGACGCTGGGCTCGAGTTGCCGCCGGCCGCGGACCTGGGCCCGGCCGAGCGCTGGATCCTTGGCCGCTGTGCGGCGACGATCGAGGCCGTTACGGCGAGCCACGAGGCATACCAGTTGGGCGAGGTCACGCGCCTGCTCTACGACGCCGTCTGGAGCGAGTACTGCGACTGGTATCTCGAGCTGGCCAAGGCGCGGCTGTCCGGTGATGCCGCGTCACCCTCGGAGAGGGTCGCGACGTGGCGGGTGCTGGCCTGGGTGCTCGAGCGATACGTGCGCCTCCTGCACCCGGTCATGCCCTTCGTGACCGAGGCGATCTGGGGCCATCTGCCCCACGAGGTCGGCGATCCGGCGTTGCTCATGGTGGCCGATTGGCCGACGGCGGAGCGCGAGCGGGCTGTGGCTGATACCGACACGGGCGTGGCCGTGGAGGCGCTGCTCGACCTCGTGCGCGCGGTGCGCAACGCCCGCGCCGAAGCCGGCCTGGAGGCCTCGACCTGGCTCGAGGCGGACCTCGTGCTGCCCGACGCGCTCGTCCGCGATACCTACGCCGCGCTGGCCGAGCCGCTCGGCCGGCTGGCGCGCCTCCGCCCCGTGCGCTGTCATGGGCAGGCCGCGGAACTCCCGTCCTCGACAGAGATGGGCCTGGCGGTCATCACGCCGGCCGGCGAGGCGCACGTCTCCCGCGGCGGTGCCGATCCCGCGCTGGAGCGTGGGCGGCTGGAACGCGAGCTGGCTGATGCGCGACGCCAGCTCGACGTGGCCGAAGCGCGACTGGCCGACCCGGCGTTCATCTCGCGCGCCCCGGGGCCCATCGTCGAAGGCACCCGCGTCCGCGCCGCCGAGCTGCGCGCGCTCATCGCCCGGCTAGGGGAGCGGCTGGCAGTGCCGTGATCTTGCTTCGAACTTTCGCTTGACGCATGTCACGGACACGCCGGGGGCTGCGGCCGCGGCTTCCGTGCGCCAGGCGCGACGCCCTGGGAGGGTCGCGCGAGGCCTGGCTCCGGATCGCGACCGACGAGCACGCTGGTACGATTGGACCGGCGGGCGCGCCCGAAGGCGTTACGGCCGCGACAGGAGATCCCGAGAAACCATGCCCACCTACGAGTACCGGTGCACGGCGTGCGGCCGCGAGGTCGAGGTCATGCACGGCGTGCACGGCACGGGGCCGGAGAAGTGCGAGGTCTGTGGCGGCGCGCTGCGCAAGATGATCTCGGCCCCGGCGGTGCACTTCAAGGGCTCCGGCTGGGCCGGCAAGGACGCCCGCGACTCGGGCCGCGCGCGGAGCACCGCGGGCACCACCCCCGAGTCCAAGACGACGACGGACGCGACGAAGCCGGCCACGGATGGCGCAAAGACATCCGGCGATGGTGCCGCATCGTCGCACGCCCCCGCCGCCGATTCGTCGGCCAAGAAGGCGCCCGCCTCGTCCGGCGCCGGCGAAGGGGCCTGACCGCCATGCCCCGACCGCCCTCCGACTGGATCACGCTGCGCGAGGCGGCCGAGATGTTCGCGGCCGGCAACATCGCCATCAGCAGCGACACGCTGGCGCGGTGGGCGAAGCGGGGCAAGCTCCAGAGCATCCGGCCGGGGCGACTGATCTACGTGCGCCGGGCGCAGATCCGTTCGCTGCTCACGCCGCGGCGCCGAGGTGTGCCCATCGAGCAGCTCCAGTCGAGCCTCTTCCTGGATTGGGACGGCTGAGCGTCGGGAGCATGCTGCCGCGCCTGCTGGCGCCGGGCCGGGCGCTCGCGGCGCGAGCGCTCAGAGTCCGCCTCGTGGCGGAGTTCGTGGCGGCGACTGTGGCGCTCGACGCCGCAGGGGGCTCGCTCCTCGCGGCGGCCCTTGCGTACCGAGCCCTCTTCGGCCTGCTCGCCGGCCTCGCCTTCGGTTGCGGGCTCGTCGGTTGGGCATTCGACGACCCGGTCCGCCGCGACGCCGCGGTCGGCGCCATCACCGCCGCCGTGCCGGGCCTCGAGGCCGTCGCCCGCGAGGGCCTGGCAACCCTCGCCTCCGGTCGCGGCGCGCTGTCGCTGCTCGGCTTCCTCGGCTCGGCCTGGGCGACCAGCCTGTTCTACGACGTGCTCGATGATGCCATCGCCCGGGCCATGCCGGGCGGTCGGGCCCGAGGCACCCTGCACCGCCGCAGGCGCGGCCTTCTGGCTGTCCTGGCGTTGGCGCTGGCCGGGCTGCTGGCGCTCACCGTCCGCCTGGCCCTGTCCTCCCTGATGTCGTCCGCGGCTGGGTCGCTGGCGACGTTCGCCATCGGCGTGATCGAACTGGGGCTGGGACTGGGGCTCCTGGTCATCGGCGTGCTGGCCGTTTACAGGTTCGTGCCCGTGGTGCCGCCAACGATGCGCGCCGCGGCGTTGCCGGCGCTTGTGGCCGCGTTGGCCATCCGCGTGGCGGCAGAGGTCTTCGCTGCGCTGGCGCCGATCCTCGTGGGCAGCCTGCAGATCTTCGGCGTGGTGGTCTCGATGCTCGCGCTGTTGGTGTGGCTCGGCTGGGTGTGCCGGATCCTGTTGCTGGGTGCCTCGTGGGCGGCGGTGCGCCGGGATGACGCAGCAGGGTTCAGTCTCGGCGAAGGACGCAACGACGACAGAAGCGGGCCGATGCCGCTAGACTCGCCGGCCCGATGAGCCGCCCTCTCGCCACCCTGGAGCAGTTGCTCGAACGCCTGATCGAACGACCCATCGGCCGGCTGTTCGGCGTGTCCCTCGAGGCGGTGCGTCTGCAGCGACGGCTCGAGCGCACCATGGGCGAGCATCGCCGGCGGCACGAAGGGCGCATCATCGTGCCCGACCGCTACCGCGTGATGCTCCATCCCCCCGACCTGGCCGCGTTGCTGTTAACCCATCCGCTCCTCGAGAGCGAGATCGCTGAAGCTCTCGCGGCTCACGCTCGGCAGCGTGGCTGGACGCTCGCCGACCGGCCCCGCGTGACCCTGCGCCCAAGCCCGGCGATCGGCCGAGGCGACGTCGCCGTGACGGCCACGGCCGCCGACCGCGAGGGTTGGGCGACGGATGGCATCGATGCCCCCGCGTTCGAGGCAACGGCGGTGCTCCGCGTGGTCGCCGGGCCGCGTGCCATCCTCGTTGCGAAGGCGCCGGGCGAGCCGGAGTGCAGGGCGGTCATCGAGTTGGCCCCCGTGCGCGTGGGTCGTGCTGCCGACAACGACCTGGTGCTGTCCGATCGTCGCGTCTCGCGACACCACGGTGTCCTCTCAGCGGGGCAGGGCACGATCGTCTACCGGGACCTGGGCAGTGCCAACGGCAGCTTCCTGGGCGCCTCGCGCGTCGGCGAGGTCGCCCTCGGCGTCGGCGACGTGCTGCGCCTCGGGGACTCGACCGTGCGCGTCGAGCGGGCCTGAACCATGGACGCCCTGGCGGTCACGTTGTGGATCCTGCGCCTCGCCTTCCTGGCCGCCATCTACCTCTTCCTGCTGCTCGTCGTGCGCGCCCTGCGCCGCGATCTGCGCGTTTCCGTCGAACGGGCCGACCGGCCCCTCGGCCGCCTGATCGTGCTGTCCGCGACGGGCGGCACCCCGGCCGCCGGCACCGCCTTCCCGCTGGCCGCGGCGAATACGCTGGGGCGGGACATCAACAACAGCGTCGTGCTCGACGAAGACTTCGTCTCGGCGCGTCACGCCGCACTAAGCTATCGCGGGCGCGCCTGGTACGTCGAGGACCTGGGCAGCACGAACGGCGTCTGGCTCAATGGCGGGCGCATCGACACGGCTGCGCCGCTGGGATGGGGTGACGAGCTGCAGGTCGGCGGGGTGCGCCTGCGACTCGAACGCCAGCCCAGCCGATGAGCACGGCGCCGGGCGCCGCGACGACGGTCCGGTCCGCTGGCGGGCGCCGGCCCCGGTTGCGCCGGCGCGAGGCGACGCTTCTCGGGGCAGTCGCGGTCGCCCTCACCTTCGGCTGGATCAGCCTGGCATCGTCGCAGGCAGGCCGCGCCACCATCGGCGACCCGACACCGCTGGTCATCTTCTTCGTCCTCGTCGGTGCGGCCCATCTCGCGCTTACCTGGTGGGGGCGTCGGACGGACCAGATCCTGCTGCCTGCGGCGGCGCTGCTGATGGGCCTCTCGCTGCTGCTCATGACGCGCCTTCCCCAGGACACGGTCGTCCAGGCCATCGGGCCGCTGCGACTCCGGCTGGCCGAGCTGCAGCTGGTCTGGATCGCCCTGTCGCTCGCCGCTGCCACGCTGATCGCCGTCGGCCTGCGCAACGACATCTGGCTGCGCACCTACAAGTACAGCTGGGCAGCGGGTGGCATCGTGCTGCTCGCGCTGGTCTTCCTCTTCGGCGAGGAGACGAACGGGGCGCGCCTGACCCTGCGCCTGGGGCCGCTCGCCGGACAGCCCTCCGAGCTGCTGAAGATCGTGCTGGTCGTGTTCGTGGCCGCCTATCTGGCCGACGACCGTGCGCTGCTGGCCGGTCGTGACACGCGCCTGGGGCCCCTGCGCCTGCCGCCGCTCGCCTACCTCCTGCCGCTGCTGGCGATGTGGGGCATCGCGCTGGCCATCGTGGTGGTCCAGCGCGACCTCGGCGCGGCGTTGCTCTTCTACGCCGTCTTCCTGGTGTTGCTATGGGTGGCCACGCAGCGCCATCGCGACCTGGTCCTGGGGCTGCTCCTGTTCGTGGTCGGGGCCGTCATCCTCGACGTGCTGTTCCCGCACGTCCGCGAGCGGGTGGCCATCTGGCTGGATCCGTTCGCCAGCGCACAGGGCACGGGCTTCCAGGTCGTGCGTGGGCTCTTCGCCCTGGGACGTGGTGGGGTGCTGGGCACCGGTCTCGGCGCGGGCCTGCCCGGCGTGGGAGGCGCGCCGTCCATCCCGGCCGTGCACACGGACTTCATCTTCGACGCGCTGGGCGAGGAGCTGGGGCTGGCCGGCGCACTGGCCGTGCTGGGCGTCTACCTCGTCATCGCCGAGCGTGGGCTGCGCATCGCCTCGGCGGCGGGCGACGATTTCCGGGCCCTGCTGGCCACCGGTCTGACGCTGGTGGTGGTGCTCCAGGCGGCGATCATCGTGGCCGGCAACGCCAAGCTCATCCCGCTCACCGGGGTCACGTTGCCCTTCGTTTCGTACGGCGGCTCGTCGTTGCTGGCCAACGGCATCGTCCTGGGCCTGCTGCTGGCGCTCGGCGAGGGGCGTCTCGGCGCGCCGAGGGCCGAGACGCTCACGCGCCGCGAGCGATTGGGCGACGCCGCTCATGCCCTCGGTGATCGGGTGGAGCGGGCGATCACGTGACCACCCCGCTACACGGCGGGCCGCCCCGCATCGCGCCCGCCCTGCTGCGCGTGGGCCTGGCGCTGGTGGTGATCTATGGCGCCATCGGTGCCGGCCTGGCGTGGTGGCAGGTGGTCGAGGCCGAGCGCCTCACCGTCGACCCCGGCAACCCGCTCATCGCGGGCGCCGAACAGGGCGGTCGCCGAGGCAGCATCGTGGACGCGCGCGGCGTCGTGCTCGTCGAGAGCGTCCTCGGCGGCGACGGCACGTACCGGCGCAGTTACCCCCACCCCGAGGCGGAACCGTTGCTCGGCTACATCAGCCCGCGCTTCGGCTCGGCGGGGCTCGAGCGCGCCTACGCCGCGCAACTCCTCGGCGTCGCCGACGCCACGGGCGACACGGGACTGCTGCGCAAGTTCCGGAGCGAGCCCTTCATGGCGCAGGACGTGCGTCTCTCGCTCGATCTCCGACTCCAGAAGGCGGCTATGGTCCTCCTGCGCGGCCATCGCGGCGCGATCGTGGCCATCGAACCGAGTACCGGACGGATCCTCGCGCTGGCCAGTTCACCGAGCTTCGACGCCGACCGGATCGTCGAACCGGGCACCGGAGACACGTACTTCGCGGCGCTCCTGGCGCGCCCCTCGGAGGAGTCCGCCCTGCTCGACCGGGCCACACTCGGGCAGTACACCCCGGGCTCCGTGCTGAAGATGGTCACGGCGGTGGCGGGGCTCGGCTCCGGGCGCGTGACCGCACACACGACATTTCCGGACCAACCGGCCGAAGAGGACGGCGGCTTCCTGGTCAACGGCTACCGGGTCATCGACGGCCACCATGCCGCGACCGGGGCGCGGGCGCTTGACCTGGTCGGCGCGGTCGAGGTCTCCTGCAACATCTGGTTCGCGCACGCCGGCCTCGATGTCGGCGCGGACCAGCTCCTGCGCTGGGGCGCGCAGTTGGGCTTCGGCGACGCCATTCCTTTCGATGTGCCCACCGCCGCGAGCAGCCTCGATGGCGGCGACGGCTTCGTCGACGACGTCGAGCTGGCCAACGCCGCTTACGGCCAGGGCCAGACGACGGCCACGCCGCTGCAGATGGCCCTCGTCGCCGCGACCATCGCCAACGGCGGCACGCTGATGCGGCCGCACGTCGTCGACTCGCTCGTCGATGCCGCCGGTCATGTCACCGCGATGACACCCGAAGTCTGGCGGCGGATCCTCGATGCGGGGCAGGCGCGCGTGCTCGAGGAGGCCATGCGCCAGGCCGTGGAGGGGCCGCTGGGACGGCATTTCGCGGGCGGCGCCAAGGTGCCTGGCGTGCCCACGGCCGGCAAGAGCGGCACCGCCCAGTTGGGCGGCGATAGCGAGCCTCATGGCTGGTTCATCGGGTTCGCCCCGGCGGAGCGGCCGCGCATCGCCATCGCCGTGCTCATCGAGCACGGCGGCTCATCGAGCGCGTCGGCGGTGCCCATGGCCGGCTCGCTGATGGCCACCTGGTTGGGCCTGGCGCCCTGAGTCGAGGACCATGCAGGGCGGGGTGCCGTACCATCCTGCGAACGTCGCGGCCGGAGGCGCCGTCGGAGAAGTGGTCGAGGAGGTCTGGCGCGTCGTGAGCATCCAGGAATCGGGCGAGAAGGTCATCGCCAATGTCGAGCGCGTCATCGTCGGCAAGCACGCCGAGGTGCGCCTGGCGCTCGTGGCGCTGCTCTGCCAGGGCCACCTGCTCATCGAGGACGTGCCGGGTACCGGCAAGACGGTGCTGGCGAAGGCCATCTCGCGCAGCCTGGGCTGCACCTTCGGGCGCATCCAGTTCACACCGGACCTGCTGCCATCGGACGTGACCGGCCTCTCCATCTACAACCAGAAGACCCAGGAGTTCGAGTTCCGGCCTGGACCGATCATGGCCCAGATCGTGCTCGCCGACGAGATCAACCGGGCGACCCCCAAGACGCAGTCGGCTCTGCTCGAGTGCATGGAGGAGCGCCAGGCCACGGTCGATGGGGTGACCCACCAGATGCCCGATCCGTTCCTCGTCATCGCCACGCAGAACCCCATCGAGTACGAGGGCACGTTTGCGCTGCCCGAGGCGCAGCTGGACCGCTTCATGCTGCGGCTGCGCCTGGGTTATCCGAGCCTGCCCGAGGAGATCGTCATCCTCGATGAGCAGAAGCGCGTGCATCCTCTCCACGACTTGGGCGTGGTGGCCACGGTCAAGGAGTTGCGGGCGATGCAGGCGGCGGTGCGCGAGGTCTACGTCGACGCGACCGTGAGCGACTACATCGTGCGGCTGGTGGGCGCCACACGCGTGCACCCGGACATCTACCTCGGTGCCTCGCCGCGCGGATCGTTGGCGCTCTATCGCGCGGGTCAGGCTCATGCCGCGCTGCTTGGGCGCGACTACGTCATCCCCGACGACATCAAGGCCGTCGCCGAGCCGGCCCTCGCGCACCGCCTGATCGTCAAGACGGCGGCCACCATCCGGGATGTCGAGCAGGGCGCGGTCGTGCGGGAGCTGCTGGAGTCGGTGGCGGTGGATTCCTCGGCCGGCACGGCCAAACGCCCCGGCCTGCGGCCCGCTTGATCCGAGGACCCGGCGCGATGCTGCGACGGCTGCCGGCCATCATGCTCGGCGCCGCGCTGCTGGTGATCGCCTTCTCGACCGGCGCGGATTTCCTCTTCTTCATCCTGTACCTCGGTTTGTTGGTCATCGGCGGGTCCTACGTCGTGACCCGCTTCGGTCTCGCCGATCTCGAGGCCGGGTATGTCCTCGATCGGCTGCATGGGCATGTCGGTGAGGTGCTGCAGGCCACGTACACCGTGCGCAACGTGGGACGCCTGCCCAAGCTGTGGCTCGAGGTCCACAACGCCTGCACGCTGCCGGTGCCGCTGCCGGGGCGGGCCCTGGCGCTCGGTCCGCGTTCGGAGCGCGCCTGGGCGAGACGCGTGCCGTTGGTCGCGCGCGGCCATTTCCGGGTCGATCCGCTGCTCATCCGGACGGGCGACCCGTTCGGTTTCTTCGAGGCCTCGGCCACCGTCGGCGGGACGGCCGGCATCATCGTCTATCCGCGCGTCGAGGCGCTGCCGCGTTGGCGACTCCCGGCCAGCTCGCTCGAGGGCAGCAGCGCCGCGCCGGAGCGCACGCTGCAGGCGACACCGTCGGTGGCCTCGATCCGGCCCTATGCCCCGGGGGACGCGTACAACCGGATCCACTGGAAGTCGTCGGCGCGCCAGCAGGGACTCCAGGTCAAGGAGTTCGAGCTCGAACAGACGGCCGATCTGTGGATCTTCCTCGACCTCGATCGCCGCGTGCAGGCGGGCGAAGGCGAGGAGTCGACGCTCGAGGCGGGCGTCCGCGTGGCCGCCGCGCTGTGCTCCCACGCCGTGCTCGAGAACCGGGCGGTCGGCATCATCGCTGCGGGTCACCGGATGGCGATGCTGCCGGCGGACCGGGGTGCGCGACAGCACCAGAAGGTCATGGCGCTCCTCGCCGCCGTGGGCGCGGATGGCTCGACGCCCCTGGTCGAAACCCTGCTCGCGGGCCTGCCCCGGGTGCGGCGAGGCATGACCGTGGTCATCGTCACGCCCTCGCTGGAGCGCGGCTGGCTACAGCCCCTGAGCGCGCTGCGCACGCGCGGCGTGGCTTCGGTGGTCTGCCTCCTCGATCGCGCCGCGTTCGACGCTCACGGCCGCCGAACGCGGGGCCTGGCGGCCCAGCCGCTCGCTCTCCTCGCCGACCAGGACCGCGTGGCCCGAGCCATGGGTAACGCTCTCGCCGAATTCGACGTGCCCGTCTATCCGATCCTGCCCGGCCGCAAGCTCGGGGAGCTGCTGGTGGGAGTCGGCGCTGGTCGGCAGCTCGGTGTGCGCCCGTGATGTCGCGGCCATGAACACCGACGTCCCTCCGACGCAAGCTGCCACGGGGCTGCCGGAGGAACGGTCGTGGGCGCCATCGGAGGGCTGGTCGACGGTGCTCCTGCTAGCGGTGGCGCTGGGTGCCGTGGGCCTGGCCGTCGACGATGCCCGCTGGGTGGGCATGGGCTCACCCGGCGTCAGCCGCACCTGGTTCCTGCCGCTGGTCGTGCTGCTTGGCGCCGCCTGGGGCCTGGCCGGTGCCAAGCTGCGACTCCCGGCGCTGGTGGTGCACCTCAGCGGCGCGGTCATCGGCTCGGCCGCGGTGATCTTCCTGGTGGCAGGTGTGGTGTCCACGGCGCCGGACCTTGCGGAGCGCGGGCGCGGCCTGGTGGCCTCGCTGACGATCTTCGTGGACGATCTCCTGGTGCGACACATCCGGTCCAGCCAGACGTCGGCCTTTCTGCTCGGCGCCGGCCTGGTCGGCTGGGCGACGGGTGCCTTTGCCGCCTTTGCCATCTTCCGCCGTCACCGGCCTTTCGACGCCATCCTGCTCGCAGGCCTGGTCCTGGTGGTCAACCTCTCCCTGACGTACCAGCCCGAGTTCCCGCACCTCGTGGTCTTCGCCACCGCGGCCCTGCTCCTGCTCGTGCGCGCCAACCTGGTCAAGCAGCGCGCGGGCTGGCTGCGCCGACGGATCGGCGATGCGGGCTACGTGTCCGAGCTGTTCATGCGCAGCGGCCTGACCTTCGTGGCCGCTGCGCTGGGCGGGGCGATCGTGCTTACCTCGGTCGCCAGCTCGGCTCCGCTGGCGGGCGCGTGGCGTGGTCTCGACCACGACCTCATCCGGCTGGGCGACTCGATCAACCACCTGGTGGGCGGGCTGGATGCGCCGGCGCGCGGGCCCAACTCGCTCTTCTCTGCCGACCAGCAGATCCTCGATCTCTGGGTCAGCTCCCCCGAGGTCGTCTTCCTGGCGACCACCAGCGACGGCAATGGCCGTTACTGGCAGGCGGCCACCTACGACCTCTTCGATGGGCAGGCCTGGCATCAAGGCGAGCGCACGTCGGTCCGCGTCGAGGCCGGCCAGCTGCTGCTGGGCCCGACCCGCGAGATCCTGCCCGCGAAGGGACGCCACGAGGTTTCGGCGACGATCACGGCCGTCTCCCTGGGCGGCGATCTGGTGCTGTCGCCGGACGCGCCGTATGCCATCGATCGGCCGGCCAACGTCTGGACGAACGGGCTGAGCGGGCCTTTTGCGGTGGCCGAGTTCGCGGACGGCTTGGCCGACGGCGAGTCGTACGTGGTGCGCTCCCTGGTGCGCAACCTGGGCGAGGCCGATGGCGGCCTCACGCAGGCACTCCTGGCCGCGGCCGCGCAGGCCTACCCGGGCTGGCTGGCGCGGTACGTCGAGGTGGAGCCGGGCTCGGTGGGACCGCTGACCGAGCTGACGGCGAGGTCGATCTACGAGAGCCTGTCCCCGGATCGCCGCGACGACTTCCACGTCGCCGACGCGATCCAGACCTACCTCGACGAGACCGGCGGCTTCCAGTATTCCGTCGACGTTCGCGGCCTCTGCTCCGAGGGCTCGATAGTGGAGTGCTTCCTGCGTACGAAGTCGGGCTACTGCGAGTACTTCGCGACGACGATGGTCATGCTCCTGCGTGACCTGGGCATCCCCTCGAGGCTGGTCCTGGGCTACCTTCCGGGCCAACGGCAGGTGGACGGTTCGTGGCGCGTCGAGCGTGGCGCCGCCCATGCCTGGGTCGACGTCTACTTCCCGGCGTATGGCTGGGTGTCGTTCGATCCGACGCCGGGCAATCGCCCCAACGGCCGGCGCCCCGCACAGTTCGTGCCGGGGGTCGCAGCGCCATCGCCGGGCGCCTCGTCGGGCAGCCCCGGACCCCGCCCCCGCCGCACCTTCGAGCCCGACGAGCCAAGGGGTCAGGATCTGGGCGGCATCGTGCGGCCGCCTTCGAGCGGCGGACCAGATGGCAGCGGCGCGCTGCTCATCGCGCTCGTGGTCCTGCTGGGCATGGGCGTGCTCATCGTGGGCCTGACGGTGCGCGAACGGCGCGGCCCGACGCCCCCACCCGACGCGGTCTATCGCGGCGTGGCGCGGCTGGCCGGCTGGTTCGGCTATGGGCCACGACCCACGCAGACCGCCTACGAATACGCGTCCGCGTTGGGCGACGTCGTGCCGGCTGTCCGCCCTGAGCTCGAGCTCGTGGCACGGGCGAAGGTTGAAGCGACGTACGCACGGCGTCAGCCGGGGCCTGCGGGCATGGCTGCCCTGCGCGTGGCCTACTCGCGGCTGCGCGTCAGGCTGCTGTCGCTGGCGCTGCGCCGACGGCGCTAGGTCGGTCCAGGCCTCGTTGCGTCGAGGCCGGCGAGGTGCTCGACGAGGTTGTGTGCGACGAGGCGTGGCCGTCCGGCGAGCACCTCGACCACGGTGATCCCGCACAGCTCGAAGGGGAAGGACCAGTAGCGCGCCAGGGGCAGGTCGAGCAGTGCCAGCAGCGTGACCTTGAGCATCCCGTCATGGCCGACGACGACCGCCCAGGGGTGGTCCCGCCGATGGTCCGCGGGCATGCCGGGCACCTGGGGCCGATCCGGCGAGCCCGGCGGCCGCCCGCTGCCGAGCGCGCCGAGCAGGTCACGGAGGGCCGGTCGCACCCGCGCATCCGTGTCAGGCAGGGACTCGCCCCCGGGAGCCCAGGTCGTCAGAGGGTCACGCCGCCAGCCGGCCAGCCGCACTCCGTCGGTGGCCAGGATCTCAGCGAGGGGCATGCCCTCCCAGCCGCCCTGGGAGAGCTCTCGCAGGGCGGGATCGGGGACCGCTGCTGGGCCGTTCGGACGCCGCGCCGCGATCGCGTCCGCCGCGGCGCGGGCCCGTCGCAGCGGGGAACAACGGATGAACGTCGGCGGCCCCGCGGGCACGGGCAGGACCGGCGGACGCGCGGCGTCGGCCAGCCGGTCGGCGAGGGCCGCGGCCTGGCGCTCACCGAGCGCGGAGAGGGGCGGATCCGCGGCGCCCTGGAAGCGGTTCTCGCGGATCCAGGTGGTCTCGCCGTGGCGGCAGAGCACGAGCGTGGCGTCGAGCCCGGGCGGGATGAGTCCTGGATCGTCGCCAGCGCCCACCGCGGCCACCGCACCCGCTGCGGCGTCCCTCACGTGAGCCGCACGACCCACAGGTCCATGACCGCCTCGAGGGCGCGGATGCGCGCGGCCGCATCGTCGGGGATGGGGTCGTCGACGGCGATGATCATGAAGGCGTCGGTCCGTGGCGAGCTGCGCGCGAGGTGCATGGCGCTGATGTTCACGTCGGCCTCGCCCAGGATGAGCCCGACCTTGCCGATGGTGCCGGGTCGGTCGTGGTGCCGGGTGATGAGCATCCAGTGCTCCGGCTGCATGTCCAGCCAGTGCTCCCCGAGGCGGACGAGATGGGGTTCGCCGTCCGAACCGACCGTGCCGCCCACCATCGTCGTGCCCGCCAGCGTGACCAGCGAGGCATATCGCCCCGCGTCGGGCGTGCGCCGCTCCACGAGCCTGATGCCGCGGGCCTGCGCCAGCAGCGGCGCATTGACCTGGTTGACGCGCTCCTCGGTGACCGTCTCGAGCAGGCCGCGCAGCACCGCCGCCACCAGCGGCGCGGCGTCGTAGGCGGCCAGTTCGCCGGCCACCTCGAGGGTCAGGGCATCGAAGTTGCCGGCCAGTTGGGCGTACAGCTGGCCGAGCGTCTCCGCCAGGGGCAGGTACGGCCCCAGCGCTCGGGCCGTCTCCGGTGTCAGGATCGGCGCGTTCACGGCGTAGCGGGCCGGCCGCCCAGCGAGGACGTCGAGGACCTGCTGCGCGGCCTCGAGAGCGACGCGAACCTGGGCCTCCTCGGTGGACGCGCCGAGGTGCGGCGTGAGCACCGTGTTGGGTGCGTCGAGCAGCGGCGAGCTGGCGGGCGGCTCGCTGGCAAAGACGTCGATGCCCGCGCCACCCAGGCGGCCTTCGCGCAGCGCGGCGACCAGCGCGGCCTCGTCGACAAGACCGCCGCGAGCGACGTTGAGCACGATGGCAGCCGGCTTCATGGTCGCGAAGGCGGCGGCGTCGAGGAGGTTGCGCGTCGAACGCGTCAGCGGCACGTGGAGGGTCAGCACATCCGCGCGCCTCAGGACCTCGGCGCGCTCGACGAGGGTCACGCCGTGGTTGGCCGCGGCCTCGGCCGTCACGAATGGGTCGTGGCCGAGCACCTCCATCTCCATGGCCCGTGCGCGGTCGGCGATGGCCATGCCGATCTTGCCGAGGCCGATGATGCCCAACACCTTGCCGCGCAACTCGACGCCGGTGAAGGCGCCCCGCCGCCACTCGCCGCGCCGCACCGAGGCGTCGGCGGCGGCGACATGCCGGGCGACCGCGTAGAGCAGGGCCAGCGTGTGCTCGGCGGCGGCGATGGTATTGCCGGTCGGCGCGTTGACCACGGTGACGCCGGCGCGGGTCGCCGCCTCGAGATCGACGTTGTCGACGCCGACGCCGGCCCGTCCCACGACCACCAGCCGGCCGCCGGCGGCGATCGCCTCGGCGTCGACCTGGACGCCGCTGCGCACCAACAGCGCGTCATAGTCGGGCAGCGCCGCCAGCAGATCAGACCGCGAGAGGTCCGTGCGCACGTCCACGTCGTGCTCGTTGCGCAGGAGCTGGACGCCCTCCTCCGCGAGGTTTTCGGCGACGAGGATCCTCACGCAGTGGCCCCGGCGGGGACGGTTGCCGAAGCGTCGGCAGCGCGCAGGGCAGCCGCGCACGCAGCACCTCGCCCATCGACCGGTCGGCCGAGTGCGAGCAGGGCCGATTCGACGATCGACAACGCCGCCACGACGTCTTCGACGCTCACGTAGCCGAGGTGCCCGATGCGCAAGATCCGGCCGGCCAGCTTGCCCTGGCCACCGGCCAGCACGAGGCCACGCGCCTTGAGTGCACCGTTGAGCACGGACCATTCGAGGTCGTCTGGCAGCCATGCGGCGGTGACCGTGTCAGAGGCGTGGTCGGCTTCCGCGAAGAGCCGGAACCCGAGCGCCGTGAGGCCCGCCCTCGTGGCCGCGCCACAGGCATGGTGGCGGGCGAAAACGGCGTCGTAGCCCTCGGCCTCGATCAGGCCGATGGCCACGTCGAGCGCAAAGGCCACGCCGACCGCAGGCGTCCAGGGCGTCTCGCCCGTGGCCGCGCTGGCGCGATGGGCGGCCAGATCGAAGTAGAAGCGGGGCATGCCGGCCTTGTCCGAGGCCGCCCAAGCGCGCGGCGAGACGGCGACCATGGCCAGGCCGGGCGGCACCATCCAGCTCTTCTGTGAGCCGGTGACGACGACATCGAGGCCCCAGGCGTCGGTCTCGAAGGGCACCGCCCCGAGGCCGCTGATGGCGTCCACGATCAGGAGCGCCTCCGGCGCGACCGAGCGCACAGCCGCGGCCAGCTCCCTGACCGGGTTGGTGATGCCGGTCGAGGTCTCGTTGTGCGTCAGGAGGACCGCTACCGGTGAGCGACCGGCCTCGGCCATCTCCCGGATGGCGTTCGCCACCTCCGCGGGCCGAGCGGCCTGGCCCCATTCCACGGCCAGCCTGGTGACGTCCGCGCCGTAGACGGTGGCGATCTTCGCGAATCGGTCACCGAAGGAGCCCACGCTGACGGCCAGCACGGGGTCAGCGGGTGAGAGGTGGTTGACGACCGCCGCCTCCAGGCCGCCGGTGCCCGAGCAGGTCAGCACGAGCACGTCGTGCTCGGTGCGGAAGGCCCGCTGCAGGCCCGTGGTCACCCGTCCCAGGAGCGCCTTGAACTCGCTGCCGCGGTGGTTGACCATCTGGCGCGCGCCCGCCTCACGGACGGCGTCGGGCAGCGGCGTCGGCCCGGGGACGTGCAGGCGTATCGGCATCGGGCTCATGGCGGGGCCTCCTCGGAACGGATCGGGGGCGCGTGCCGATGGTACCGCGGGCAGCGCGCCAGGACGCGCAGGGGCGCTCCGAGCCCTGAGCGGTGCGAGCCTCGATCTATGGCTGCGACCAGGGTCTGCGAAGGCTCAAGGCCCTGACCATCCCCTCGTCCTGGGCGCCGGAGCGTGGCCTGTCGTGATTCGGACCCTGCCAGCCTCGTTCTATGACCGACCGAACCGTCATGGCGCGGCCTGGAGGGCCCGGCGAAGTGCTTGTCCGACCGCCTCACGCTCGGGGCGACCATAGAACGCGGTCGGCGTATCGCTGGGCCCTTGGAGGTGGCGCGCCGTAGACTCCGGGCGTGCCCCCGCGACGACCCGACCCCCGCTCGACTCCCGAGGAGTTGCCGCTGACCCCGGCGGGCTCGGGCGGCCACATGCCACTGGCGGCCCGGATGCGCCCACGCACGCTGGACGAGTTCGTCGGCCAGGTTCACCTCGTCGGCGAAAAGGGCGCGTTGCGCCGCCTGGTGGAGCACGGACGCCTCGCCTCGATGGTGTTGTGGGGGCCGCCCGGCTCGGGCAAGACGACGCTGGCGCGGCTCCTCGCGGAGGGGGTCGGGGCGCGCTTCGCCACGCTCAGCGCGGTGATGAGTGGCGTCGCCGACGTGCGCGCCATCATCGCCGGCGCCCGCGACTGGACCGCCCGCGGCGGCTCACCGACGGTGCTCTTCATCGACGAGATCCATCGCTTCAACAAGGCCCAGCAGGACGCCCTGCTGCCGCAGGTCGAGGACGGCACCATCACGCTCATCGGCGCCACCACCGAGAACCCTTACTTCGAGGTCAACTCGGCGCTGCTCAGCCGCACACGCGTCTACCGCCTCGAGCCGCTCGAGGACGCCGACGTGCGCACGGTGGTCGAACGTGCCCTGCTGGATGGGCGCGGCTTCGGCGGCCGCATCGTCCTCGCGCCCGAGTCCCTCGACCATCTGGTGGGCATCAGCGGCGGCGATGCCAGGGCCGCGCTGAACATCCTCGAATCGGCGGTCGCCATCGCCGCCGCCGAGGCGGGGGAGGGGACCGCGGGTCCGATCTCACCGAGCCTGGAAGTCATCGAGACCGCGGCACAGCAGCGCGTGCTCGCCTACGACCGCGCCGGCGACGGTCACTACGACACGGTCAGCGCCTTCATCAAGAGCATCCGCGGCAATGATCCCGACGCCGCCCTCTACTGGCTGGCGGCGATGGTGGCGGCGGGGGAGGACCCCCGCTTCATCGCCCGGCGCCTGATCATCGTGGCCTCGGAGGACGTCGGCAACGCCGACCCGCGCGGACTGGAGGTGGCCGTGGCCGCGGCGCAGGCGCTCGACTGGGTGGGCCTGCCCGAGGCGCAATACGCCCTCGCCCAGGCGACCGCCTACCTGGCCTCCGCGCCGAAGTCGAA
>Ga0315281_10000409_pt1 | contig 59085 bp, 59 predicted proteins | sample YL17G07_0_MG_FD_204540 | JGI IMG/M metagenome (GOLD analysis project Ga0315281, IMG submission 204540) | Sediment microbial communities from Yellowstone Lake, YNP, Wyoming, USA - YL17G07_0 | ecosystem: Environmental > Aquatic > Freshwater > Lake > Sediment | place: USA: Wyoming | collected...
ACTGGTACAACCGCCTCAGACCACACCGCTCACTCGGCCGCAAACCACCCCTCACACGACTCGTCGAGATGAACAACGTTGTCGGGACCAACACCTAGCGCTTCGCTTCGCTCGCTTCACGGGGGAAACCAGGTTTCCCCCGTGGGCCCCCTTCTTCTCCGCTGTCGGTCGACGTCTCACTGCTGCGCGGAACAGGTTCCGCTCCGCGACGACTCGAGTTCGAAGCTAAGCCGTCACGCGAGCTTGTGCGAGAAGGATCTCGGCGATCTGGATCGCGTTGAGCGCGGCGCCTTTGTTCAGGTTGTCGCACGCGAGGAAGAGCGCGAGCCCGTGCCCGTGCTCCGACGCGCGGTCGGGGCGGATGCGGCCGACGAGCACCCGATCCGTCTGCGCCGCGTCCTTCGGCGTCGGCACGTCCACCACGCTGACCGAGGGCGCGTCGCGCAAGAGCGCGGTCGCCTCGTCCGCGCTGAGCGGCCGCTCGAGCTCGATCCACACGGCCTCCGCGTGCCCGACGAGCACCGGCACGCGTACCGTCGTCGCGCTCAGCGGCAGGTCGGGCAGCTCCATGATCTTGCGCGTCTCCGCGCGGAGCTTCGACTCCTCGTCGGTCTCGTCGCCCTCCCACGTCCAGTCCATCGCGAGGTTGTGCTCCGCGGGGTCCTCCGCAAGGAGCGCCTCCATCCGGCGTGCGCCGGCGCCGGAGACGGACTGGTAGGTCGCGACGCGCACTCGGGCCAGTCCGGCCGCGTCGTGCAGCGGCTTGAGGACGCACGTGAGCGGGATCGTGCAGCAGTTCGGATTGGCGACGATGCCGTCGTTCTCGAGCGCGCGCGCGCCGTTCACCTCGGGCACGACGAGCGGGATGCCCGGCTCGAGCCGGTACGCCGAGGACTTGTCGACCGCGATCGCGCCGCCGCGCACCGCGTGCGGGACGAGCTCGCGGGAGGCCGACGTGCCGACGGAGAAGAGGACGACGTCGAGCCCGCCGGCGGCGAGCGTCTCCGGTGTCGCCTCCTCGACGGTGAGGGTGCGGTCGCCGAACGCGACCGAGCCGCCGGCCGAACGAGACGATGCGAACGCGCGCACGTCGGCGTAGCCGCGCTGCGCGAGCAGGCCGAGCGTGACCGTGCCGACGGCGCCCGTTGCGCCGACGACGCCGATGCGGGGCTCGCCGCTCATGCGGTCTCCAGCTCGAACGCGTCGTGGAGCGCCGCCACCGCGCGCGGAACGTCGGCGGTGGCCACGTGGCACGCGATCTTGATCGGCGAGGTCGAGATCACCTTCGACTCGACGCCGATGCCCTCGAGCGTCGCAAAGGTCTTCGCGGCGATGCCGGGGTGGCTCTTCATGCCCGCGCCGACGAGGCTCACCTTGCCGAGGTCGTCGCGCATCGACCACTCGATGTCGAGCGAGCCGAGCAGCGCCTCGCAGGCGTCGCGATCCTCGAGCGGCGCGCTGAAGACGATCTCGTCGGGCGTGACCTGGAGGATCGTGTCGACGTTGACGCTCGCCTCCGCGAGCTGCGCGAACAGCTTCGCGGCGTCGATCTCCCGCACGCGGAACAACGGCTCGCAGTCCGTGTGCGCCACACCGGAGATGATTGCCTTTTCGAGCATCGGGTCCTCCTCGTCGACGATCCACGTTCCCTCGGCCTGGGAGAAGGTGGAGCGAACGTGCAGCCGCACGTCGTGGTTGCGTGCGAACTCGACCGAGCGTAGCTGGAGCACCTTCGCGCCGCTCGCCGCGAGCTCGAGCATCTCCTCGTAGGTCAACGCCTTGAGCTTCCGGGCGTTCGGGACGATGCGAGGATCGGCCGTGTAGACGCCCTCGACGTCGGTGTAGATCTCGCAGACCGTCGCGCCGAGCGCCGCCGCGAGCGCCGCCGCCGTCATGTCGGAGCCGCCGCGCCCGAGCGTCGTCACCTCGTTCGCCGACGACACGCCCTGGAAGCCGGCGACGAGCACGATCTTCTCGTCGTCGAGCGCGTCGCTGATGCGCTGCCCGCGCACCTCTGCGATCTTCGCCTTGCCGTGCACGGTGTCGGTGACGATCCCCGCCTGGGAGCCGGTGAGCGAGACCGCCTCGTGCCCGAGGTCCTGGATCGCCATCGCGCACAGCGCGTTCGAGATCCGCTCCCCGGTCGAGACGAGCATGTCGTACTCGCGCGGGTTCGGCCGCGGGGAGATTTCGTGCGCGAGCCGGATCAGCTCGTCCGTCGTGTGGCCCATCGCCGAGAGCACGCCGACGACGCGGTAGCCGGCTTCGCGCGCGGCGGCGAGGCGGCGCGCAACGTCCTTGATCTTCTGGGGGTCGCCGACCGAGGTGCCGCCGAACTTCATCACCACGAGCTCGCGGCCGCGCGGCTCCGTGTCCGAGGCGAGCTCCGGGACGAGCTCGTGGTGGGTTGTTGCCACGTCCGGAGTGTAGAAGGGGGCCCTGCTCGAGCGGGCCGTGCTGTCCGTTTTGGGTCGGGCGGAGCCTGATCCGGCGGGTCTAACGTCCGCACCCTGGTTCCTGAGCGACCAGGGCGCAGCTGTCTCGCCGCGCGCAAGCTGTCCACGCGCCCTGGTCGCGAACCAGGGAGCTGATGGAATGGGCGCTTCGCGCCCGCTTGCTCATGCCATCTCGCGGCGCCCGGAGAGGGCGCGGCCGAGCGTCACCTCGTCGGCGTACTCGAGATCGCCGCCCACGGGCAGCCCGCTCGCGAGCCGCGTCACGCGTACGCGCCCTCGCAGCCGGTCGGCGAGGTAGGCCGCGGTCGCCTCGCCGGTCATGTTCGGGTTCGTGGCGAGCACGACCTCGCGGACGCCGTTGCGGTCGACGCGCCGCAGCAGCTCGTCGATGCGCAGGTGCTCCGGCTCGACGCCGTCGAGCGGTGAGAGCGAGCCGCCGAGCACGTGGTAGAGGCCGCGGTACTCGGCGGTGCGCTCGACCGAGATCAGGTCGACGGGCTGCTCGACGACGCAGATGATCGTGTGGTCGCGCCGCGCGTCGAGGCAGATCGAGCAGACCTCTTCCTCGGTGAGGTTGCCGCACTCGCGGCAGAAGCGCACGCGCTCCTTTACGTCCTGGATCGCTTCGGCGAGCGCCTGCGCCTCCTGCTTCGACACCTGGAGGACGTGGAACGCGAGCCGCTGGGCCGTCCGGCCGCCGATCCCCGGCAGCCGCGTCAACTGGGCCACGAGGTTGTCGACCGCAGGGCTCAGCATCGCTCGCTTCGCTTCGCTCGCTTCACGGGGGAAACCAGGTTTCCCCCGTGGGCCCCCTTCTTCTCCGCTGTCGGTGAGCGTGTCACTGCTGCGCGGAACAGGGTTCCGCTCCGCGACGTCTCAGCCACCGAGGCCCGGGATCCCTAGGTCGTTGAGGCCCATTTGGCCGATCAATGCTTGAGCTTTGGCTTCGACCGCGGCGGAGGCGGAGCGGAGCGCCTCGTTCACGCCGGCGAGCACGAGGTCGGCGAGCCCTTCCGGATCGGCGGGGTCGATCGCCTCCGGTGAGATCGTGATCGACAGCACCTTGCCTGCGCCGCTCGCGGTCACCTTGACCATGCCGCCGCCGACAGACGCCTCGGCGGTCTCGTTCGCCGCCTCCTGCTGCATCTTCTGCATCTGCTCCTGCATCTGCGCGGCCTGCTGCATCAGCTTGCCCATGTCGAAGCTCACTGCTGTTCCTCTCGTTCGACCGCGCCGAGATCGCTCTTCAGCAGCTCGAGGATCCGGTCCTCGCCCGCCGGGCCTTCGAGCTCGCCCGCCCCTTCTGCTTCTGCGTCGCCGACGGCGAACGCGAGCACGAGCCGCCGGCCCGTCACCTCGTACAGCGCGTCGGCGAGCATCGTCGCGTTCTTCGGCTCCTCGGCGAGCTGGCGGTGGAAGGACGCGCTCGCCGGAAACTCGACCGTGAGCGTGTCGCCTGCGAGCTCGGCCGGCCGGGCCTCGCCGAGCACCGTCGAGATCGGGATCGACCTCTCGGCGACCGCGGGGACGATCGTGCGCTGCCAGGCTTCCTGAAGTTGCTCGAGCTCGATCGTGGGCGGGGCCGCAACGGCGAGGGCGCCCGTCCCGGCGGATGCCGGCTCGGAGGCCGCGGCGGCGGGGGCCCGAGCAGGCGCCGGCCGGCCCGGTGCGGCGGGCGCGGGAAGCACCGCCGGCGGCGCGGCGGTCGGGCCGCGCTGCTCCAGCTGCTCGAGCCGGTAGTTCATCGACTCGCGCGCGAGATCCGACGCTGGGCGCGTCACCTTCACGAGCGCGAGCTCGAGCGGCAGCCTTGGGTCGCCTCCCTGGCGCATGTCGTCGACGGCGACGGCGAGCAGGTCGAGCAGGCGCACGACCGCCGGCTCGCCGACCTGATTCGCCTGTGCGCGCAGGCGCTCGCGCGTCTCCTCCGTCACCGGCAGCGACTCGGGCACCTCGCCCATGTGCTGCACGAGCATCAGGTGGCGCAGGTGCTCGATCAGCTCGGTCACGAACCGTCCGAGATCGTGACCCTGCTCGGACAGCTCCTCGACGAAGGTGAGCGCGCCCGCGGTGTCGCGGTCGACGATCAGGTCGCAGAGCATGAAGAGCGCCTCCTCCTCGACCGTGCCGAGCAGCTGGAGCACCGACTGCACGGTGATCGTTCCCTCCGTCGCGGAGGCGAGCTGGTCGAGCGTCGAGGTCGCGTCGCGGAACGATCCGCGCGAGGAGCGGGCGACGAGGGCCAGCGCCTGCTGCGGCGCGTCGATCTGCTCGCCCTCGGCCACGCGCGTCAGCACGGTGAGGATGTCCTGGAGGCGAGGGCGCTGGAAGACGAACGTCTGGCAGCGCGAGCGGACGGTGGGCAGCACCTTCGAGAGGTCGGTGGTGCAGAAGACGAAGACGAGATGCGGCGGCGGCTCCTCGATCAGCTTCAGGAGGGCGTTCCACGCGGCATCCGTCAGCTGGTGCGCCTCGTCGAGGATGTAGACCTTGTGCTTCCCTTCCACCGGCTGGAGCACGACGCGGTCGCGGATCTCGCGGATGTCGTCGATCCCGCGCTGCGAGGCGGCGTCCATCTCGATCACGTCGAGCGACGTGCCGGCGGCGATCGCCACGCAGGCGTGGCACGTCCCGTCCGGGGTGGCCGTCGGGCCGTGCGTGCAGTTCAGGCTCTTCGCGAGGATCCGCGCCATCGACGTCTTGCCGGTGCCGCGGGGGCCTGCGAACAGATAGGCCTGGCGCACCGACCCGGCGGTGATCGCGTTCCTCAGCGTCCGGACGACCGCTTCCTGACCGACGACCTCGTCGAAGGTCTGGGGACGGTATTTCCGGTAGAGCGCGGCCACGGCTCGATTCAAGCAGGAATGCCCCGCCGCCGCAGCCGATCGGCGAGGGGCCCCTGGAGCGCGAGCGCGCCCAGCACGAGCACGGCCAGGAGAAGGGCCCACTTGGTGTGCTGGTCGAAGCGCCGGGCCGCGAAGGCCAGCAGCAGGAGCCCGGGCACGGCGGCGGCCGGGCGGCCCTCGAGCAGCCGGACGAGCGCCCAGACGAGACCGGCCACCAGGGCGATCGCCGCAGCGGCGCCGTAGCTCTGGCGCACAAGCCGATCGACCTCCAGCAGTGCCGGGGCGCCGTGCTCGACGACGATCCAGGCGACGACGCTCGCCGCTGCGAGTGCGAGGTCGCGCCGCTCCAGCGCGGGCCGCAGCGTGGCCGCTGCCGCGAGCAGCGACGCTCCGACGAGGGCGAAGAACGGCATGATCCCCAGCCAGCCGTGGCCGATGCCCCAGAGGCTGAGCACGGTCGGGACGAAGTTGCCTGCGGCGATGCGCGCGATCCAGTGGTGCGTGTCGTCGTTCGAGAGCAGCGGCTCGGCGCTCGTCGCCACGACCATCGCGCCGACGGACGCGAGCGAGAGCACGCCGACGGTCGCGGGGATCCGCCGCAGCACGGGCGCGAGCGCGAGGCAGAGGAAGGGAAGGAGTGGGATGAGGAACCGCGGTCCGGGTACCCAGCCGCCCAGCGCGAGCTCGTAGGTCGGCCGGAACGCGTTCCAGACGATCTCGGCGACGACGAGGCCGCCGATCAGCGCGGCTTCGGCGCGGAGGCCGCGCCGCCAGAGGAGACCGATGCCGGCGGCGCCTGCCGCCACGACGGGAGCCAGCACGACGAGCCCACGCTGACCGAGGAGCACGTCGATCGCGAAATGCGGATGTGGCGAGGTCAGCGTGAAGACGAGGCCGTGCACGGGCGCCTGCTCCGCGCCGCCGGCACCCGGGTCGATCGCCGCGCCGGCGTATGCGAGACGGAACGGCGACCCGAACGCCCAGACCCCGAACGCGAAGAGCGGGAGCAGACCGACGAAGACGCCGGCCGCGTATGCAGCGAGTCGTTGGACACGGGGTGCGCGCGCAGCGGCGTAGACGCCGAGCGCGACGGCGGGCACTGCGAGAGGCAGATCGGTCGCGACGGCGAGCCCGGCGGCTGCGCCCGCGAGTGCAGCGCGGCGCACGCTCGGCTTCTCGAGCAGGAGCGTGAAGGCGCCGAACGCGAGGAGCGTCGCCGGCACGTGCGCGAACACGAGCGTCGAGTACGGCAGCATGAGCGTGCCGAGACCCAGGACAACGGCGACCGGCGCACCGAGCCCCGGCTCGAGCCGGTCCACGGTCCGGCGGACGAGGAGGAGGAGCGCGAGCGCCGGCAATACGACCGACCAGAGTCCGAGCTGCCAGAGGGCGCGCAGTGGCACGCCGACCATCGCTGCGGGATAGCCCTGGCCTGCGTTCGGGTTCCGCGGCACGGCTCCGACCGAGCGCAATACGAGGTACCACGGGACGTTCCAGAGGTCGAGTGCGGGCCCCTTTGCGGCGTAGACGTGGCCGCCACGGCGGACGACGTCGCACGTCTCAGCCGCGTACCGGTCGATGTACGGATGCCCTTCGGCGAACGAGCGCGTCGCTGCGTAGTGAGCGTTCTGACCGCACCCGGGCGACTGCATCGGGAGTGCGTACGCGAGCACGGCCGCGCCGATCGCAAGACTCCCGAGGAGCGCAGCCCGCGTCAAGAGATCCACCCTAGATGGAAGGGGCCGGGCGACCCGCACACCTGGAAGGGAATGCTTAGCGCTGCTTCCTTCCGGATCTGACGCGGTTCACACGCTCCCACTGTGCGGAGCCCGACCCGCGGGCAAGTGTAGCGGTGCCGCCTGGCCGGCTCCGGCGCCCTCTGGGCCGCGGAACCACCCGTTCCGGGGATCGGTGGATCCACGATTCGGGGGATGGCAAATCGACCGATTGGGGCGAGGATGGATCGTGCTCTTTCGTCGGCCTCGGCCACGGGCTCATGTGCCCGGCGTCGAGACGGGCAGGGTGGACAGCGGCGCGCTGCTCGAGCGGCTGCCGGTCATCACATACACGAACCGTGCAGCGTCGCTCGACGCGCCCTGGCCGGTCGTGTACATGAGCCCCAAGATCGAGGCGCTTCTCGGCTTTTCCGTACAAGACTGGGTCTCGAATCCCGAGTTCTGGCGCGACCGCGTTGCGGCGGAGGACCAGGCCCTCTTCCTCGCGGCGTGCGAAACGGTGTGCGGCGACCGCGAACCCGTGAGCGTCGAGTACCGCCTCCGCGCGCGCGACGGGCGCGTCGTCTGGGTGCGAGACGTCGCCGTCGCCGTCGGCGCCGCCCAGGACGGGAGCCTCATCTTGCAGGGCTTCCTCACGGACATCACGCGCGAGAAGGAGCTCGAGCTGGCGCTCGCCCGCGAGCGGGAGCAGATGGATGCGTTCTTCCGCGGCTCGTCGGCGGGCATGGCGATCACGGATGCGGAAGGGAGGTACGTGCGGGTCAACGAAGCGCTCGCGCGCATGAACGGCGCCTCCGCCGAAGAGCACCTCGGCCGGCGGGTGCGTGACGTCACCCCCGCAATCGCCGACCAGGTGGAGCCGCTGCTCGGCGAGGTCCGGCGCACCGGCGAGCCGTTGCTGGGGCGCGAGCTCAGCTTCGAGGCCGGCCCCGGGAACACGCGTAGCTTGCTCGTGTCCTACTTCCCGGTCGAACCGGGGGCTGCGTTGCACTTCGGTGCGGTCGTGGTCGACGTCACCGACCTTCAACGCGCCTTGAGCGAACGCTCGGAGGTGGAGCGCGAGTACCGGCGGCTGATCGAGCAGCTGCCGCTCGTCACGTACGTGGACGCTGTCGGGCCGGACTGGCACACGACCTTCATCAGCCCACAGGTGGAGCAGCTTTCCGGGCACCCACCACAAGAGTTTCTCGTGGACAACGCGCTGTGGAATCGCATCGTCCATCCGGACGACCGCGCGCATGTGGAGGAGCAAGAGACGATCGTACGCCGAGACGGCGGTCCGGCCGAGCTCGAATATCGCATCGTCCGGCCCGACGGCGACGTTCGCTGGGTGATCGACATCGTGCAGCTCGTGTACGACGAGGCCGGAGCGCCTCTGTTCGAAGAGGGCTTTCTCCTCGACGTCACCGATCGCAAGCGCGCCGAGCAGGCTGAGCGCGAGGCGGTCGAGGCGCTCCGAGAGAGCGAGGAGCAGTTTCGCGCAGTCTTCGACAGCGCACTCGATGCAATGGTGCTCGCCGACGAGGAAGGGCGCCACATCGACGTCAATCCGGCCGCGTGCGAACTCTACGGCCTTCCCCGCGACGAGCTTCTGTCGCTGTCGGCAGCCGATCTCTCGATCGTCCACGCTCCGAACGTCCCCTGGTCGAACTTTCTCGAAGCGGGCACGGCGGCGGGCGCCTGCACGATCGTACGCCGCGACGGCACGCATCGCGACGCGGAGTTCACGGCGACCGCCAACGTGCTGCCCGGACGCCACCTCTGGGTTCTCCGTGACGTGACCGAGCGCAAGCAGCTCGAGCGCGGCCTGTGGCAGGCGCAGAAACTCGAGAGCGTCGGTAGGCTCGCCGGCGGCGTTGCGCACGACTTCAACAACCTGCTGACGGCGATCATCGGGTACGCGCAGTTCTTGCGCGAGCGGTTTGCGCCGGGGACGGTCGAGCATCAGCACGCAGAGGAGATCAGTCGCGCGGCCTACCGCGCGGCGAAGCTCACGGTTCAGTTGCTGGCGTTCGGGCGCAGGCTCGTGCTGCAGCCGCGCCCGGTCGACCTGAACGCCCTCGTGAGGACTCTCTCAGGAATCCTCTCGGGGCTGGTCGGCCCGGGTGTGGAGCTCGAGGTCGATTCCGCAGGCGACCTGCACGTAGTGCGGGTCGACCCCGGACAGATGGAGGAGGTGATCGTGAACCTCGTGGCCAACGCGGCCGATGCTCTGGCTTCCGGAGCTTCCGGGGGGCTCATCACGATCCGGACGCGCAACGTCGACCTCGAGCACGATGAAGAGGCGCTCGGAGGGGCCGTAGAACGCGAGCCCCCGGATGGGCGGTACGTCGAGCTCTCGGTCGGCGACTCGGGGCCGGGGATCGCCGCCGACGCGCTCGAGCACGTGTTCGAGCCGTTCTTCACGACGAAGGAGTTCGGGCTCGGCGAGGGCCTCGGCCTGTCGACTGCGTACGGGATCGTCAAGCAGAGCGGCGGCACGATCGTCGCGGAGAGCAGCCCGGGCGCGGGCGCGATCTTTCGCATCTACCTGCCGGCCGTGGACTGAGATGGTTGATGCCACGAGATCGTCTGTTCCGGGGCGTGAGCCGGCCGGGAGCGGCCCAGACCGGCCAGATCGCGCATCCGGACACGCGAGGGCGTAGCATCGACCATCTGAGGCGCCGGCGGCTCGTTCTCGTGTGTCGAGCGCGGCGCGCCGGCCCCGATCAGCGTGTCGCGCCACACTCGACGAGTGCGTCAGTTGCCGGACGAGAAGCCGGCAATGCTCGTTCCCCACTTGAGGCGACCGACGAACGAGGCGACCGCGAGGGCCGGGAGGACGTAGCGGCTGAACGTCAAGAGTCTGTGCATGAGCTCACCTCCTCTCGCAGCTAGAAGTGAAAGTCCTGGAGGGATGCGGCCGCGTGCCGGTAGAGATCCGCGGCGCCGTCGCAGTCGCCGGTCGCACGCGCGAGGTCGCCGCGCGCGATGCGGACCGCGGCGAGGTGACTCGTCGATCCGAGCTGCGTGAACGTACGCTCGGCGCGGTCGAGCCACGTCGAAGCCGAGGCGGCATCGAGCTCCGCCGCGTGGGACTGCGCGACGACGAGTTGCGCGTTGCCGATCTCCTCGAGGAAGTCGACTCGCCCTGCGAGCAGCTCCAGGGCTGCGTGGGCGCGGTCGCGAGCCTGTCGCGGACGGTCGGTGCGGAGGAGGACCTGTGCGAGCGAGGACGTCGCCTGCGCGACGTCAGCCTCGCTGCCTGCTGCAGCCGCGGCCGCCGCCGCCTCTTCGAGAGCCCGCTTCGCGCCCGCGACGTCTCCGAGCAGGAAGTCGATTCCACCGAGGTTGTTGAGGATCCTCGCGGTAGACAGCGTGTCGCCTTGCATGCGGTAGATGTCGAGCGCCTGCTCGGCGTAACACCGTGCGAGCAGCCACTGCTGCCGCCGCTCGGCCACGAGGGACGCCTGGAACATGGCGTGCGCACGCGAGCGTTCGCAGCCCGCATGTGTGGCCAGCTCGAGCGACGCTTCGGCGTCGCGGGCCGCCGCATCCCAGTCGCGGCGAAGCCGGTAGCAGCGCGATCGCCAGTTGCGGACGTCGGCTGCGAGGAGTGACGACGGGCGGGCCGACCGGGCGTTCGTCTCGAGGGCGCGCGTGAAGAGCGAGACCGCCTCTGCGACCTCCATCCGCTTGACGGCGACGCAGCCTTTGCGGTAGAGGACCGCGGCGCAGTCGGCCGCGTCGAAGAGGGGCGACTGCACGATGGAGTCGGCGTGCAAGAGCAGGTCGGCTGCGGCGTCGAGGTGGCCGCAGTACATCTCGGCCCACGCCGCCGCCAGACGATGCCGGAGGGCGAGCGCCGGCTCGTGGCGCACGTCGGGCCACAGCACGTCGAGCTGCTCCAGAGCGGCGACATGGTCGTTGTCGCGCGTGAGCGTCTCCGCGTCGACCAACCGCTGCACGACGTCGGTGCCGGGAAGGACCGTGAACGGCGTCGTCGCAGGTGAGGCGAGGGGCGGCTCGTCGAAGGGGTGAGGTGCCGCCGACATTGATCGCAGCATCGTCGGGTGCGGCGGACCTGTCGATTCCCGTAACCGATCGACCGGCGTCCCCCCTTGCGGGGAGGCCTACGCCGTTTTCCGGGTGGGTCGCCGAAAGCGCCGATGCAGGCAACCCGCGGCCGCGACAGCACGCGTCCTCTCCGGTGTGTCCGTGCGGCGCAGCGCGGCTCCGACGCTTGAAGCAGACATGTTTCAGCGTCTTCTTCTTCGACTCTCACTGGCCGCCGTGGCGCTCGCAATCGCCCCGGCGGCACTCGCTTCCGGCGGCGACTACGTGTTCGCCGGTGGATCGAAGGCGCAGCAGGCGCAGGTCACCGCCGCGCTGAACGCGAGCGCCTTCCCCTGGGGGATCGTGTCCGGCCCGGTGGTGGTGCACATCCAACGCGGCGTCGCGTCGTCCGCATCGCCGAACGGGATCTGGCTCGACGCGGACCTCCTCGACGCCGGCCGCTTCGCCTGGGGTGTCGTGCAGCACGAGTACGCCCACGAGGTGGATTTCGCGCTGCTCACCAGCGAGACGCGCGCGCAGCTGCACGTCCTCCTCGGCGGCGCGGCGTGGTGGGGTGCGGAGGGACATTCGACGCTCGACTGCGAGCGCTTCGCGGACCTTGTGGCGTGGGCGTACTGGAGCTCGCCCGACAACGTGATGAAGCCGCAGAGCGCCCAGGACGAGGGCGGGCAGGTCGCCCCGGCTGCCTTCCGTGCCGCGCTCGCCGCGATCCTGCCCGGCCTCCCGGCGACGTCGCAGCTCCAGGCTCCGGCGACGACGCGCCGGGCGGCGAGCGCCGCCGCGTCGACGGCCAAGCGGCGCCGCACGTCCTGACGGAGCGTCGACTCCGGGGATCCCACGTGCACGGAAACGGGGATGGCCGGAGCCGAAAGCGTGACTGGTCCTGAGCCCCCGCGCCGCCGACAACATGGGTGACCATGGACGCCAGACCCTTTCACGACCGCGCAGGCACGACATGCGTCGTCGCCGACGACCATCCCCCGATCCTCGACTGCCTCACGCGGTATCTCACGGCCTCCGGGTACGACGTCGTGGGGACCGCGCCGGACGGCGTGCGGGCTCTGGAAGCGGTCACCAGCCTTGGCCCGGTCGTCTGCGTCGCCGACGTGCGAATGCCGAAGCTCGACGGGCTCGAGCTCTCGCGGGAGATCGCCAAGGTCGCGCCGCAGACCGCCGTGCTCCTCTACTCCGGCGTCTCCGACCGAGGCCTCGTCTCCGATGCGCTCGACGCCGGGGCGCGCGGATTCGCGCTGAAGGACGCACCGCTCCAGGATCTCGCACGCGCGATCGACACGGTCGCGTCGGGCGGCCTCTACGTCGACCCCGTCCTCGCCGCTGCGCTTGCGTCCAGCCGGCGCGCCGACACGCGCAAGGCGCTCTCCGAGCGTGAGCGCGAGGTGCTGCGGATGCTCGCCCAGGGCGGGTCCTACGCCGAGATCGGCTCGACGCTCTATCTGTCGCCGGACACCATCCGTGCGCACGCGCAGCGCGCGATGACGAAGCTCGGCGCGCGCACGCGCACCCAGGCAGTGGCGGTCGCCCTGCGCGCGGGGCTCGTGGCCTAGAACAAGCGGGGCGCGTAGCGCCCCATTCCGATAGCTACCTGGTTCGCAACCAGGTCGCCCGCTGAACGCTGAACCTGGTTCGGGCAGCCGTGCATCCTGCGCCGTCCAGCGGTCCGGATAGAAAGGGCTCATGCCTCCTCCCTTGCGCGACGTCCTGGACGAGTTCGGCGCTGTTCTGACGACGAACTTCGCCGCTGCAGGCGCCGTACCCGCCCAGCCCGAGGACCAGCTCAAGGGGCCGATCGTCCGCCTCCTCGAGCACGGAGGCCGTGCCCTCGGGCTACTGGATGTCGTTGCGCGCACAGAGGCCCGGGCGAGCGAGTTCGGCGTCAGGCCCGACGTTGGTGTCTCGGTGGCACAGTCGTTGACGGGCCACGTCGAGCTGAAGGCCCCCGGCAAGGGTGCGCGTGGACGTGGCTTCTCGGACGAGCACGATCGCGCCCAGTTCAAGCGCCTCGCAGATCACCCGAACCTCCTCTACTCGGACGGCAACGAGTGGGCGCTCTACCGCAAGGGCCAGACCGTGGGCGGAGTCGTCCGCGCGTCCGGCGACGTTCGCACGTCCGGGCCCGCGGCATACAGCGACCACGAGTGCATTGCGCTCGAGGCGCTCCTCCGTGACTTCCTCGGCTGGCAGCCGATCGTCCCGGGCTCGCCGAGAGCGCTCGCCGAGATGCTCGCGCCGCTCACCCGGTTGCTTCGAGAGGCAGTCGAGATCGCGCTCGCCGATCCGGCATCGAGTCTCGCTCGCCTCGCGGTCGAATGGCGATCGATCTTCTTTCCCGACGCCGCAGACGCGCAATTCGCCGACGCCTATGCGCAGACCGTTACGTATGCCTTGCTCCTCGCCCGAGTGGAGGGCGAGGGCGAGCTTCGCGATCACGCCGCCGATCGCCTCGACGCCCGCCACGACCTTCTCGCGCAGGTGCTCCGCGTACTCGCCCAGCCGGCGGCTCGGGCGGAGGTCGACGTGCCGATCTCGCTCCTGGAGCGCACGATCTCGGCCGTGGATCCGGACGAGCTTGCGCGCCGTGCCGGCAGCCGCGACATCTGGCTCTACTTCTACGAGGACTTCCTCGCCGCGTACGACGCCAAGCTGCGCAAGCAGAGCGGTGTGTACTACACCCCTGCCGAGGTCGTCGAGGCTCAGGTCGCGCTCGTGGCCGAGCTGCTTCGAGAGCGCTTCGACCTCGACCTGGGCTTCGCCGACCCAGGGGTCGTCGTGCTCGACCCGGCGGTCGGCACGGGGACATACCTGCTCGCAGCGCTCGAGTACGGAGCCGAGACCGCGGAGCGCGCTCTCGGCTCAGCGGCGCGCCAGGAGCGCGCGTCGACGATGGCTCGGAACCTGCACGGCTTCGAGTTGCTCGTCGGCCCGTACGCCGTCGCGCAGCTTCGCGTGGCGCAGCGCGTCCTCGCCCACGGCGGAGAGCTTCCCGCCGACGGCTTGCCGATCCTCCTGACGGACACGCTCGAATCGCCGTATGCGGCGCCTCAGCACGCAGCCCATGCACCGCTGTTCGAGCAGCGCCTGGCCGAGGAGAACGACCGCGCCCGCCGCGTGAAGGCCGATACGTCCGTCCTCGTCTGCGTCGGCAACCCGCCCTACTTCCGGCAGGTCATCGACCCGGAGGACGTCGGCACGGTCGAGCGGCAGGGCGGCTGGGTGCGCGCGGACGACGACGGCCGACCCGGGATCCTGAGCGACTTCCTGCGCGACGCGCCGCCCGTGCACGCGAAGAACCTCTACAACCTGTACGTCTACTTCTGGCGCTGGGCGCTCTGGAAGGTCTTCGAAACCGGTGGACGGCGCGGCATCGTCAGCTTCATCACCGCGTCGTCGTACATGCGCGGCCCCGGCTTCGCCGGCATGCGGCGCCACATGCGGGAAGAGTTCGAGGAGCTGTGGATCCTCGACCTCGGCGGCGAGGGACGCGGGGCGCGCCGGAGCGAGAACGTCTTCGCGATCCAGACGCCGGTGGCGATCGCCATCGGCTACCGGACCGACGAGCGTGAGCGCGGCGAGCCTGCCCGGGTGCGCTACGCGCGCCTCGACGGCACGCGAGAGGAGAAGCTCGGAACGCTGGCCGGCATCGCCTCGCTCGACGACGTCGTCTGGCGCGACTGCCTCGCCGGGTGGACGCAGCCGTTCCTGCCCGAGGGCGAGGGGGACTTCTTCTCGTTCCCCGCGCTCACCGACCTCTTCCCCTGGCAGCACTCGGGCGTGCAGTTCAAACGGACGTGGCCGATCGCACCGGACCCGGGCATCCTGAGCGATCGCTGGCGCGGGCTCGTCACGAGTGCGGCGGCCGACCGCCCGGTGCTCCTCCGTGAAACGCCCGACAGGAGAATCACTCAGTCCTACGCCTCGCTCACCGACGACGCCGTGCAGCTTCCGTCGCTCGCATCGCTCGGCACGGAAAGCGCGGTGCCGCCGCCGGTCCGCTACGCCTACCGCTCGTTCGACCGCCAGTACTGCCTCGCGGACGGTCGCCTCGGCGACTTCCTCCGTCCCCCGCTCTGGCGGACGCTGAGCGCGCGGCAGCTCTTCCTGACGAGCCTGCTCAGCGGCCTGCTGGGTGACGGGCCGGCGGCGACGGTCACGCATCTCGTCCCCGACATGCACCACTTCCGAGGCTCGTTCGGGGCGAAGGACATCATTCCGCTGTGGCGCGACGCCGCGTGCGCCGACCCGAACGTGACAGCCGGACTGCTCGAGGCGCTCGCCGGGCGGCTCGACCGCGACGTCTCGCCCGAGGAGCTTCTCGCCTACTGCTATTCGCTCCTCGCCGCTCCGTCCTATGCGGCGCGCTTCCACGAGGAGCTCGAGATCCCCGGTCCGCGGGTGCCGATCACCGCCGACCGCGGGCTGTTCGAGCATGCCGTCGCGCTCGGCCGGGAGTTGATCTGGCTGCACACGTTCGGCGAGCGCTTCGTGCCGGAGGGCCACCGCGCGTGCCGCAGGGCGAGGCCCGCTACGCCGCGCCGATCCCGCAGCGATCCGACGCATTTCCTGAGGGGCACTCGTACGACCCGGAGCGTCGAGAGTTGCACGTCGGGGAGGGCGTCTTCGCGCCGGTCGCGCCCGAGGTGCGGGCGTTCTCGGTCTCCGGACTCGACGTCGTCGGCTCCTGGCTCGACTACCGGATGAAGGAGGGAGCAGGCCGTCGATCGTCGCCGCTCGACGAGATACGCCCCGAGGTCTGGCCTGAAGCGTTCACGCAGGAGCTACTCGAGCTGCTCTGGGTGGTCGAGCGCTCGGTCGCCCTCGAGCCGGCACTCGACGTGTCACTCGACGCGATCGTCTCGGGGCCGACGATTCCCGCCGACGATCTACCCCGGCCGACGGAGCAGGAGCGCCTGGCGCCTACGTGAGCGACGCCCAGCTACGCGGCGTCGAGCGCGAGCTGCTGTTCGGCGGACGGGGCGTGGAAGATCGCCTCGTCCATGAGCCGTCGGTGCATGACGAGCAGCTCCCTGTCCACACGCTCGAGCGCCTCGATCACATGCGTCTCGCCCCCCGCCGCCGAGAGCGAGTGCGCCGCACGCTCGGCGCGCTCCCGAGCTTCGGAGAGAAGCAGCAGCGTCGCCTCGATCTCGTAGGACTGGTGACCCATCGACCGGAAGGCTAGACCGCCGTTCGGACGGCGTCCTCGGCTCGCGCCCAGGCAGTGGCGGTCGCTCTGCGCGCGGGGCTGGTCGCTTGAGCATGCGGGGCTCGTAGCCTGAGAGCAACGGCCGCAACCTGGTTCCAGTGCAACCAGGTCGACCGGCGACACGTCGACGATCGCACTGCGGCTCCTGGTTGCGAACCAGGTAGCTGACGGAATGGGGCGCTGCGCGCCCCGCTTTCTACGCCGCGCTGTAGCCCTCGCGCCGCAGCAGCGTCCGGGCGAGCTCCGCGTTCTCGGCGCCGGTCACGAGCACGACGAGCACGCCGCCGTAGTCGGGCGAGACGTGGCGCAGCTCGAAGTCCTCGATGTTGATCCCTGCCGCGCCGAGCGTCTGCGTGATCCGTGCGAGCACGCCCGGCTTGTCGGGAACGCGGACGCGGATGCGGTTGAGGGCCCGCGCGTCCGTCTGGTATGCGTAGCCGAGCATGCGGCCACGCGCTTGCGCGGATGAGGCGATCCAGTCTTCGAAGAACGCCCGATCGCCGTCGCGCAAGGCGCGCTCGACGTCACCGAGCTCGGCCCGGTGCGCGGCGAGCGCCTCGGCGATCAGATCGCCGTTCTCGACGAAGATGTCCGCCCACATCGTCGGGTTGGCTCCTGCGACGCGCGTCATCTCGCGCAACGACGCGCCTGCGAATCCGAGCGCTTCCTCGCCGCCGGCTGCGACCCGGCGCATGAGCAGGTTGGCGAACGCGTGCGGCAGATGGCTCGTCAGGGCGAGCAGCCGGTCGTGGTCGTCCGCGCCGAGACGGACGACGCGTGCGCCGAGCGCGGTGACGAACTGCTCGACGAGGTCGAGCCGCGCCGGATCCGTCGTCGGTAGCGGCGTGAGCAGCCAGGTCGCCGCGTCGAAGAGGTCGGCGGAGGCGCGCGTCGGCCCGCCCGTGTGGCCGCCCGCGATCGGGTGGCCGGGCACGAAGCGGGCGTCCTCGACGGCGGCGAGGCCGCGCTTGGTGGAGCCGACGTCGGTCACCGTCGCGTCGGGCGAAGCGGCGGCGAGCACCTCCCGCGTCGTCGCCACGAGCGTGCCGACCGGAACTGCGACGACGACGAGGTCGGCGCCGGCGACGGCGTCGGCGAGCGACGCGGCGGCCTCGTCGATCGCTCCGGCGCCGGTCGACTCGCGCAGCGTCGACTCGTCGGCATCCCAGCCCCGAACGCTGCCGATGCCGGCGCGCCTGGCCGCGAGCGCGACCGACGTTCCGAGGAACCCCGTGCCGATCACCGCGAGCGTGACGACTCCGGCCGGCAGCGCCGGCCGCTGCGCGGACGTCTCCTGACGCGGCTCACCCTGGAGCTCCTGCTTCATGACGTCCAGTACCGCGGCGAAGAGCGAGTGCACGGCACGCTCCGACAGCGGGCCGTCGTTGGCTGCGGCGAGCTCCTGGAGGTGCTCGGCCTCGCGCTTGGAGTCGATCAGCCGCGTGCCGGCCGCGTGCTTGTGCTCCTGGACGTGCGCGACGAGCTCGAGCCGGCGGTTGAGCGCGGCGAGGAGCTCGCGGTCGAGCGCCGTGATCTGCTCGCGGAGCTCGGCCAGGTCGGAGGGCACGCCCATGGTGCCCAGTCTGCCTGCTCGCCTCAGCCGGATCGCGTGCGAGGGTGTCGGAATCTCATCTCCCGTCCACGAATGACAGCTTCAATGGGGAGACCCCGGGAGAGCACGCGACGTGATCGAGGCACACGACCTGACGAAGGACTACGGCGCCAAGCGCGCGGTCGACGCGCTCAGCTTCGTCGTGGAGCCCGGCGTCGTCACGGGCTTCCTCGGCCCGAACGGTTCCGGGAAGTCGACGACCATGCGTCTGATCCTCGGTCTCGACGCGCCCACGGCCGGCACCGTCACGGTCAACGGCAAGCTCTACCGCGATCACCAGGCGCCGCTGCACGAGGTCGGAGCGCTGCTCGAGGCGCGCTCCGTGCACACCGGCCGTTCGGCGTACAACCACCTGCTCGCGCTTGCGCAGACGCACGGGATCCCCAAGCGCCGCGTGCACGAGCTGATCGACCTCGTCGGCCTGCACGACGTTGCGCGAAAGCGCGCGGGCACCTTCTCGCTCGGCATGGGCCAGCGGCTCGGCATCGCCGCCGCGCTGCTCGGAGATCCGCAGACGGTGATGCTGGACGAGCCGGTCAACGGTCTCGATCCGGAAGGCATCCACTGGGTTCGGAATCTGCTGCGAGGGCTCGCCGCGGAAGGGCGGACGGTGTTCGTGTCGTCGCACCTGATGAGCGAGATGGCGCTGACGGCCGACCATCTGATCGTGGTGGGCCGCGGCCGTCTGATCGCCGACACGAGCGTCGACGAGTTCGTGCGCCGCGCCTCCGGCAACGTCGTCCACGTCCGCTCGCCGCAGGCGGACGAGCTTCGCGACCTCCTCGTCGCCCCCGACGTCACGGTCACGGTGGTCGAGCCGGGGCTGCTGGAGGTCAGCGGCCTCAGCGCGCCGCAGATCGGAGAGACGGCCGCCCGTCACGGCGTCGTGCTGCACGAGCTGATGCCGCAGCAGGTCTCGCTCGAGGAGGCGTTCATGGACCTCACCCGCGACGACGTCGAGTTCAAGGCCGGCGCGGCGCCCGTCGCGACGACGGAGGCCGCGGCATGAGCGCGCCGGCGAACCTCGAGCGGCTCCCGCGCACGCCCGGCGCAGGTCGAGTGACGCAGGCGCGGGTGGCAGTCTCCGAGTGGACGAAGCTCTGGAGCGTCAGGTCGACACGCTGGTCGCTGCTGACGGCGTTCCTCTTCACCGTCGGCCTCGCAGCGCTCGCCTGCGCCGTCGTCTCGCACCACTATCCGCAGATGGACCCCCGGGAGAAGGCGCGCTTCAATCCGCTCGAGGTCAACCTCGCCGGCGTGCAGCTCGCACAGCTCGCCCTCGGCGTGCTCGGCGTCCTGATCATCACGGCGGAGTACTCGACCGGGATGATCCGCGCGTCGTTCACCGCCGTCCCGAAGCGGCTGCCGGTGCTGTGGGCCAAGGCCGGGGTCTTCGGCGTCGTCACGTTCGCGTTGATGCTCCCCGCCGTCCTGATCGCCTTCTTCGTCGGCGAGGCGATTCTCGCGGGCCATCACATCGACGTCGCGTTCACCGCCCCGCACGTCGCCCGCGTGCTCGTCGGAGCCGCGCTCTATCTGACGGTCGCCGGGCTCTTCGGCCTCGGTCTCGGAGCGATCGTGAGGAACACCGCCGGGGGCATCGCGTCCTTCGCGGCGATCATGTTCGTCCTGCCGCCGCTGATGAACGTCCTCCCGTCGAGCTGGAACCAGGCCGCCTCTCCCTATCTCCCGCTTCAGGCGGGCGAGGCGATCCTCTCGACCGCCCCCGGCGGCCATCTCTCGCCGTGGGTCGGCCTGGCGCTCTTCGCCGGCTACGCCGCGGTGGCCCTCGCGGCGGCGGCGGCGCTGCTCGTCCGCCGCGACACCTAGGGCTACTAGCTACCGTCAGGGCACTGATGGCAGGTGTCGAACACGAGGTGGGACGGCGGCGGGTCGTCGTGACGGGGCTCGGCGCGGTGACGCCGCTCGGCACGGACGTCGAGACGACCTGGGCGCGTCTGGTCGCAGGGGAGAGCGGAGCCGGGCCGATCACGGCCTTCGACTCGGGCCGGCACTCCGTGCGCATCGCGTGCGAGGCGGACGCGTTCGATCCCTCGAACTGGCTCGACAAGCGCAACGTCCGGAAGCTCGACCGCTTCACGCAGTTCGCCGTCGCGGCCGCCAGGATGGCCGAGGCCGACTCCGGGATCGACGTCGCGAGCGAGCCCGACCGCGTCGGCGCGTCGATCGCAACCGCCCAGGGCGGAGTCGCGAGCCTCGCGGAGTGCTGCGCGCAGGTCCAGTCGCTGCGGATCCAGCCGAGCATCGTCACCGCCTTCATGCCGAACATGGCGGCGGGCTGGGTCTCGATGGAGCTCGGCGCCACGGGCCCCGTCACGGCGCCGTGCGAGGCGTGCGCCGCCTCGGCGATGGCGATCGGCGACGGCTACGACGCGATCCGGCTCGGCCGCGCCGAGGTGATGCTCTGCGGTGGCAGCGAGGCCGGGGTCACGCCGCTGGCGATCGCAGGCTTCGCCGCCATGCGCGCGCTCTCGCGGCGCAACGACGATCCGCAACGTGCGAGCCGCCCCTTCGATGCGGAGCGCGACGGGTTCGTGATGGGGGAGGGCGCGGCGGTGCTCGTGCTGGAGGAGCTCGACCACGCGCTCGCGCGCAACGCGAAGGTCTATGCCGAGCTCGCCGGCTACGGCCTCAGCTCGGACGCGCACCACATGACCGAGCCGGATCCCGTCGGCGACGGACAGGCGCGGGCGATCCGCCTCGCCCTTGCCGACGCGCGGCTCGACCCGGACGCGGTCGACTACGTCAACGCGCACGCGAGCTCGACGCCGCTCGGCGACGCGAGCGAGACCGCGGCGCTCAAGCTCGCCTTCGGCGAGGAGAAGGCGCGGGCGACACCGGTCTCGTCGCTCAAGGGCGCCACCGGCCACTGTCTCGGGGCCGCCGGGGCGATCGAGATGTGCGCGACCGTGCTGACGGTCGCCCGCGACGTCATTCCGCCGACGATCAACTACGAGGTCCCCGACGAGCTCTGCGATCTCGACTACGTCCCGAACGTGGCGCGGGCTGCTCGGGTCGACGTCGCGATCTGCAACAGCTTCGGCTTCGGCGGGCACAACGCCGTGATCGCCGTGCGCAAGTTCGCGCGCTGACGCTACAGCGCGCGGAGCGGGCGGGCGCCGGAGTCCCGGTTGCGAAAGCGCAGCGATTCCGGGTACGGGAAGAAGTCGACGATCTCTCCTGCTCCGATCCGGCGCTGGCAGTCCTGCCAGAAGGCCGGCTCGAGCAGCTCGGCGTGATGGCGGAGGAAGTGCTCGCGCAGCCGTGGGTCCGCCAGCAGGAACGTCGCGAACTCCTCCGGGAAGACGTCGTTGCGTACGACTCCGTACCACGGCTCGCCGGCGAGCTCGGCTTCCGGGTTGGGTGCATCGGGGATGCGCCGGAAGTTGACGTCGGTGAGGTACTCGATCTCGTCGTAGTCGTAGAAGACGACGCGCCCGTCGCGCGTGACGCCGAAGTTCCGCCAGAGCATGTCTCCCGGGAAGATGTTGGCGATCGCGAGGTCACGGATCGCATTGCCGTACTCGATCACCGCGTGCTCGAGCTCGCTCGGGGTGGCCCGGTCGAGGTACATGTTGAGCGGCACCATGCGCCGCTCGACGTAGCAATGGTGGATCGTGACCGTGTCGCCGTCGTCCTCGATCATCGAGGGTGCGAGCAGATTCAGCTGCTCGAGCAACGCGGCCGAGAAGCGGTCGCGAGGCAGCGCCAGCTCGGTGAACTCGAGCGTGTCGGCCATGCGTCCCACCCGGTCGACGTGCTTGACCATCGTGAACTTCGATCGGACCGTCGCCCGGTCGGTGTCCTTGCCGGGGCCGAACACGTCCTTGATCACCTTGAAGACGTACGGGTACGACGGCAGCGTGAAGACGAGCATCACCTGGCCGCGGATGCCGGGCGCTTCGACGAACGCATCCTGGGAATGGTGCAAGTGCTGGAGCAGGTCGCGGTAGAAGAGCGTCTTCCCTTGCTTGCCGAGCCCGAGCATCGTGTACAGCTCGGAGCGCGGCCGGGTCGGCGTCATGCCGCGCAGGAACTCGACGTAGCCGGACGGCACCTGCATGTCGACCATGAAGTACGCCCGCGACAGCGAGAAGAAGCTGTTGATCTGCTGCGGGTCGAGCACGATCGCGTCCAGCTCGAGCCGGCCGGACTCGTCGTGCAGCACGGGCACGATGAACGGCAGGTCATCGTTGCCGTTGACGATCTTGCCGAACACGTAGGCGGCCTTGCTCCGGTAGAAGGCCGAGCCGAGCACCTGAATCTGGTGGTTCCGCTCGAGGTGCGTCCACACCCCGTCCGGGCGCTCGTCCAGGGCGCGCAACAGGTGACCGAGATCGCGCTCGAGATCGGCGAACGGCCGCTTCCAGCCGAAGTCGAGGAAGATGCGCTCGAAGCATTCGCGCAGGCTCGCGTCGTTCGGGTAGTAGCTGCGGTAGATCGGCGGGTCCGACTCGATGTACTCGGTCGACATCGTCGCGCGCACGAAGATCAGGTCGTTGTCGGCGTAGGTGCGGTGCAGAATTCGCGTGATGACGGAGTTGAAGAACGTCTCTGCGAGCTCGGGCTGCGAGTGGTCGACGAGCAGGCCGATGTAGAAGAGCTTCGCGTCCTGCCAGACGCCGACGCCGAGGGACTCGACGTCGAACTCCGATCGCAGGCGGTCGACGCACTCGCGGACACGCTCGTCGTAGAAGCGGATCCGCTCCTGCACCGCGTGCTGCGCCTCGGGCCAGGCGGCGGCCGCGAAGTGCTCCTTCGCCCCGGCGCTGGTCGACCGGAAGAGCCTGTAGTGCTTGTCGAAGCCCTCGATCAGGACCGTCGCGATCTCGCGGGCCGGATCGGCCCCGGAGGCCGGAACCGCGCGGACGTGCGCGGCCCCTGCGATAGCCTGCCCTGGCTGTCTCGACGGCATCCTCTTTCCCACAAGGACACGGTAGGCGATGAGCACCGATAAAACGCACATCGAGGTTCCGGCCGGCGGCGCGAAGATCGTGCCGGGCAAGCCGACACCGGACAATCCGATCATCCCGTTCATGGAGGGGGACGGGATCGGCGTCGACATCACTCCTGTGATGAAGGCAGTCGTCGACGCGGCCGTCGAGAAGGTCTACGGCGGGGCACGCGTGATCCACTGGATGGAGATCTACGCGGGCGAGAAGGCGACGCGGCTCTACGGGAACGACGTCTGGCTGCCGGACGAGACGATCGAAGCGGCACGCGAGTACTCGGTCTCGATCAAGGGTCCGATGACCACGCCGATCGGGGGCGGCATCCGCTCGCTCAACGTCGCGATCCGCCAGCAGCTCGACCTCTTCGTGTGCCTTCGCCCCGTGCGCCACTTCCCGGGCGTGCCGAGCCCGCTGCGGGACCCCTCGAAGACGAACATGGTGATCTTCCGCGAGAACACCGAGGACATTTACGCGGGGATCGAATGGGAGGCCGAGTCGGAGGGCGCACGCAAGGTGATCGCCTTCCTCCAGGACGAGATGGGCGTGCGGAAGATCCGGTTCCCCGAGACGTCCAGCATCGGCATCAAGCCGGTGTCACGCGAGGGCACCGAGCGCCTCGTGCGCAGGGCGATCCGCTATGCGCTGGACAACGGACACCACTCGGTGACGCTCGTGCACAAGGGCAACATCATGAAGTTCACGGAAGGCGGCTTCCGCGACTGGGGCTACGCGCTTGCAGCGCGGGAGTTCGGCGCCCAGCCGATCGACGGCGGCCCGTGGCTCTCGCTCGAGCACGAAGGGCGGACGGTCACGATCAAGGATGCGATCACCGACGCGTTCCTCCAGCAGATCCTGCTCCGCCCGGCCGAGTACGACGTGATCGCAACGCTCAACCTGAACGGCGACTACATCTCGGACGCGCTCGCCGCGCAGGTCGGCGGCATCGGGATCGCGCCGGGCGCGAACCTCTCGGACGAGGTGGCGATGTTCGAGGCGACGCACGGCACCGCGCCGAAGTACGCGGGACAGGACAAGGTCAACCCGGGCTCGCTGATCCTCTCCGCGGAGATGATGCTGCGGCACATGGGGTGGGTCGAGGCCGCGGACCTGATCATCAGCTCGATCGGCGCCGCGATCTCCGACAAGCAGGTCACGTACGACTTCGCGCGTCTGATGGAGGGTGCGAACGAGATCTCGTGCTCGGCCTTCGGCCGCGCGATGATCGAACGGATGTAGCGGGCCCCACGCGGGCCCGGGACCGGTACGGCTGCATGCCGTACAAGCGGACACGGCACGTCAAGTGCGGGCCAAGGGCACGGCCCCAGACAAGACAGGCCCGGGGTCAGACCCCGGGATCCCCGGACGACTTCAAACAACGCCCGGGGTCTGACCCCGGGTCAGCCGGGGAAGCGCGGAGCGCGCCGCTCCCTGACCGAGGCCAGCCCTTCCTGGACGTCCGGGCCGGACAGCCCGAGGAACTCGAGCGCGAGCGACGCGTCGAACGCGGGGCCGGCGGCGCGAAGCCAGTTGTTCAGCGCGAGCTTCGTCTGCGCGATCGCGACCGCCGATCCGTCCGCGAGGCGTTTCGCTATCTCGAGCGCCTTCGCCTCGAGCTCGTCTTCGGCGACGCAGAGCGAGACGAGGCCGATCCGCTCGGCCTCGGCGCCGTCGAGGGGCTCGCACAGCAGCAGGTGGTACTTCGCCTTCGCCATGCCGCAGAGCAGCGGCCAGATGATCACCGCGTGGTCGCCCGCGGCGACGCCGAGCCGGGTGTGCCCGTCGATGATCCGGGTCGACGGTGTCGCGATCGAGATGTCGGCGAGGAGCGCGACCGCGAGCCCGGCGCCGACTGCGGATCCGGAGATGGCCGACACGATCGGCTTCGTGCAGTTGAGGATGTTGTAGACGAGGTCGCGGGCCTCGTTGAACACGCGCATGCGCACGTCGAAGTCGGAGGCCATCTCGGCGACGACCTCGAGATCCCCGCCTGCGCTGAAGACGCCGTCGGCGCCGCGGACGAGCACCGCCCGCGTGTCGGGGTCGGCGCTCACGGCGGGCCACACGGCCGCGAGCTGCCCGTGCATCGCGGCGCCCACGGCGTTCAGCTTCCCGGGTGTGCGCAACGTGATCCGGAGGACACGGTCCGCAGGCCGGTCGAACTCGAGGCTGGGAAACGCTGCGTAGCGGTCGAGCACCGCGGGCGACACTACCGGTACGCGTCGCTCCCGCGCGCGCCGCGGCCTTGCCAAGCCGCCTCGGGCGAGAGAAGATCGGTCGTCCGGTTGTTGGACGTCTCCGTCGAGAGGGAGCCTGGGATGAGCGACAGCGTGTACCGCGTCACCGACGTGATCGGCGTGAGCTCCGAGTCGTGGGAGGCGGCCGCACGCAGCGCCGTCGAGACCGCGGCCCAGACCATCCGCGACCTACGCGTCGCCGAAGCCACGCGCTTCGACGTGACGATCAAGGACGGGAAGATCGCCGACTACCGCGTGCGGCTGAACATCTCGTTCAAGTACGACAGCGGAGATTGACGATCGAGGTCGACTCCCCGGGAGGCATGGACGATCGGCAGGCGATCCGCGAGCTCGTCGAGAGCTGGGCGGTCTGGCGCGACGCCGGCGACTGGGAGCGGTTCCGCACCGTCTGGCACGCCGACGGCCGGATGATGGCGACGTGGTTCCAGGGGGCCGCGGACGAGTTCATTCGCGTCAGCCGCGAAGGGTTCGAGCGCGGCGTCCGGATCCTCCACTTCCTCGGCGGCTCCTCGGTCGACGTCGCGGGCGACCGCGCGCTCGCGCAGACGAAGATGACGATCACGCAGCGCGCCCCGGTGCACGGGATCGAGTGCGACGTCGTCTGCACCGGCCGCTTCTACGACTTCCTCGAGCGCCGCGACGGCCGCTGGGGCCTCGTGCTCCGGCAGCCGATCTACGAGCAGGATCGCGTCGGCGCCGTCGATCCCGCACTGCGCCTCGAGCTCGACCGCGACGCGCTCGAGCGCTACCCGGTGGGGTACCGCCAGCTCGCGTACCTCCAGGAGCAGCAGGGGTTCACCGTCAAGCCGGACATGCCGGGTCTCGTCGGCCCCGAGGTCGACGCGCTCTACGCGAGCGGCGCGCGGTGGCTCGCGGGCGAGCCGCTCGACCGCTGAGCCGCCCGGGCTCAGTGCCGCGCGGTGACGAGCACCAGGGTGCGCGGCACCTGGAGCGAGCCGGCCGTCCTGTACGGCTCGAGCCGTGCCGCGAGGTCTGCCACGACGGCTTCCCGCTCGGCCTCGGTCAGCGTCTCCGCGACGCGGCGGAAGTGACCGTTCTCCCGCGCGAGCCGTTCCCAGTGCTCCGCCGCGTCCGCGGCGGAGGCGTGCTCCCGCAGCAGCGTCGCCTCGACGTCGCGAAGGCCGGCTTCGCGGTGGACGTCCGCGGCCTCGGCCGGATCGCCGAGCTTCCCGAAGGCGCGCGCGAACGACGCCCGCTCGCCGCCGAGCACCGCGGCGATCGCCTCGCGGGGCGCCGAGAACCAGGGGTTCTGGTCGAGCGACGCCCAGATCACCGTCGCGATCGGGCCCTCGGGCGCCACGACGCGCCGGAGCTCGCGCAGCGTGGCGGCCGGGTGGGCGGCGGCCATCAGCGCGAGCCGGCTGGTGGCGGCGTCGAACGACCCGTCCTCGAACGGCAGGGGCTCGTTCATGTCCGCCTCGGCGAGCTCCAGCTCGACGCCGCCCTCGGCGGCGCGCCGCCGCGCCTGCTCGAGGCGCTCGCGGCTCGTGTCGATTCCCGTCACCGCGGCGCCCGCCCGTGCGAGCGCCACGGTCAGCCTGCCGCTGCCGCAGCCGAGGTCGAGCACCCGCCCGGCGCCTGCGACCGCGGCGAGCAGCTCGGCCGCGCCGAACGGCAGCTCCGCCGCCGCGCCTCCCTGCGCATCCGCGGCGCCGCTCATCCGGGACACTGTAGAGCGCCGGGCGACGCACCGAGGCGCCTGATGCATTCGCACCAGGCAGATGATGCGGCCGCCGGATTGACCCTCCCGGCCGGGGAGACGATCCTCACGACATGCACCGACCGATCGGTCGGACGGGCCGCGGACGAGGTTCCTCGCCGGACGGCGGCGCGCCGGGGCTCGTCTACGACTGGAACGAGTCGGCCGAGCGCGCGCGCCCACCGGCGGGTGCGGTCGAGCTCGACGACGAGACGCTCCGCGACGGGCTGCAGAGCCCCTCCGCCGTGTCGCCGCCCGTCGCGAAGAAGATCGAGCTGCTCCACCGCATGGAGGCGCTCGGCATCGACGCGGCCGACATCGGCTACGCCGGGGCCGGCCCGCAGGCGCTGGCCGACGTCGTCGCGCTGGCCCGGGAGATCGCGGCCGCGGGCCTGCGGATCCTGCCGAACTGCGCCGCGCGCACCGCGGACGAAGACATCTCGCCGATCGCCGAGGCCCAGCAGCGCTCCGGCGTCGCGATCGAGGCCTCTCTCTTCCTGGGCTCGAGCCCGATCCGGCAGTACACCGAGGGCTGGGACATCGACTTCCTGCTGCGGACGACGCGGCACGCCGTCGACTTCGCGCGCGAGCTCGGCCTCGAGGTGATGTACGTCACCGAGGACACGACGCGCGCCGACCGCGAGCACCTGCGGCGGCTCTACACGACCGCGATCGAGGCGGGCGCGAGGCGGATCTGCATCGCCGACACCGTGGGCCATGCGACCCCCTGGGGGGTGCAGAACCTCGTGCGCTTCGTCCGCGAGGTCGTCGCCGACACCGGCGAGGACGTCAGGCTCGACTGGCACGGGCACCGCGATCGCGGCCTCGACGTGATCAACTCGATCGTCGCTCTCACGGAGGGCGTGCACCGCGTGCACGCGTGCGGCCTCGGAATCGGCGAGCGGGTCGGCAACGCGCCGATGGAGCTCCTGCTCGTGAACCTCAAGCTCCTGGGCTGGATCGACCGCGACCTCAGCACGCTTCCCGACTATTGTGAAGCGGTCGCCGAGGCGACGGGCTTCGAGATCCCGCCGAACTACCCCGTGATCGGCAAGGACGCCTTCGTGACGAGCACCGGCGTGCACGCGGCGGCGATCCTGAAGGCACGCCGCAAGGGAGACCTGTGGCTGGCCGACCGCGTGTACTCGAGCGTTCCGGCCCGCGACGTCGGCCGTGAGCAGGTGATCAGGGTCGGGCCGATGAGCGGCCAGGCGAACGTCGTGGCCTGGCTCGCCGAGCGCGGGCTCGAGGCGGGCCCGGAGACGGTGGAGCGCATCTTCGCCGCCGCGAAGCTCTCCGACCGCGTCCTGCGGGACGAGGAGATCCTCGCGCTGCTGCCGCTCACCCGGGCGCCGGGATGACCCGCAGGGGCGCGAGCGTGCAGGCAGTGGCCACCCGCGACCGGATCCTGCGGGCCGCCGCGGCCCTGTTCCGCCAGAACGGCTTCAACGGGGCGAGCATGCAGGACCTCGCCGAGGCGGTGGGGATCAGCAAGTCGAGCCTCTACCACCACTTCCCGAGCAAGCAGGCGCTCCTCTCGGAGATCGTCGAGTCGACGGTCGAGCGCGTGATGCCGGCCGTCCAGGGGATCGCGGAGGCCGACCTGCCCGCCGCCGACCGCCTGCGGCAGGCCGTCGCTCGCCACGTCGTCGAGTTGATCCACGACCAGGACAACGTCGCCTGCTTCATCGAGGAGGGACGCTTTCTCACCGCGGACTACCGGCAGGCTCACGTCACCAAGCGCGACCGCTACGAGTGCCACTTCCGCCGGATCATCGAGGACGGCATCGAGACCGGCGAGTTCCGTCCGATCGACGTCCGCCTGGCGGGCCTCGCGGTGCTCGGGATGTGCAACGCGGTCGCGAGCTGGTACCGGCCGGGGGGAGAGCTCGAGGCGGAGGAGATCGCCGCCCAGTTCGGCGAGCTGTCCGCGCGCTCGCTCGCCTGCAACGGCGGTCGCGGATGAGCGGCGCGCTCGAGGGCATCCGCGTGCTCGACCTCTCCCAGGGGGCGGCCGGTCCCACCTGCGCGATGCTGCTCGGCGACCTCGGTGCGGACGTCGTGAAGGTCGAGCCGCCCGGCGGCGAATGGGGCCGGGGCCTCGGCCCTCCCTTCGTCGGAGGCGTCGCGGCCGCCTTCCTCGGGATGAACCGCAACAAGCGCAGCATCGTCGTCGACCTGAAGCGGCCCGCAGGGCGCGAGGTCGTCCTGCGCCTGGCCGAAGCGAGCGACGTGTCGCTCGAGAGCTTCCGGCCGGGCGTCGCCGAGCGGCTGGGGATCGGCTACGAGGCGATGGCGGCGCGCAATCCCCGGCTCGTCTACGCGGCCGTCTCCGCCTTCGGTCAGGAGGGGCCCTGGCGAGACGTGCCCGGAGTGGACGGCGTCGTGCAGGCGATGAGCGGGCTGATGAGCGTCACCGGCGCGGCGGACGGGCCGCCGGTCAAGGTCGGCGTGCCGGGAGCGGACATGGCGGGCGGGCTCTTCGCCGTGCAGGCGATCCTCGCCGCCCTCTTCGCGCGCGAGCGCACCGGCAAGGGCCAGCGGGCCGACGTCTCGCTGCTCGACGCGCTGCTCGCGTTCCAGGTGGTGCCGCTCTCGATGTACCTCGCGAGCGGCGAGCCCCTCGGCCGGCAGGGCAGCGCGGCTCCGTACGCGGCTCCGAACGAGGCCTTCGCAACGAGCGACGGGTACGTGATGGTGGCCGCCTACACCCCGGAGCGGTGGGGCAGGCTGTGCGAGACCCTCGGCCGGCCCGAGCTCGAGACCGACCCCCGCTTCGGCACGAACGAGCAGCGGGTGCGCGCCAGGCCGGCGCTGCGCGAGGTGCTCGAGCCGCTCTTCGCGGCGAGGCCCACGGCCGAGTGGATCGAGCGGCTCGGGGCGGCCGACATCCTCTGCGGCCCCCTGCTCGCCTACCCGGAGCTCGTCGCGGCCGAGCACGTGGCCGCGGGCGGGATGCTCGTGACGTCGACGCATCCGTCGTTCGGCGAGACGCGCTCCGTCGGCAGCCCCGTGCGCCTCTCGGCCACCCCGGCGCGGTCGCGGCGGCCGCCGCCGCACCTCCCGGGGGAGAGCTCCGAGGAGGTGCTTCGAGACTTCGGGTTCGGCGGCGAGGAGATCGAGCAGCTCGTCGCCGCGGGAGCGGTGCAGGGCGCCGAGGCAACCGAGGCCGTCATCACGTGAACGGAGGGAGGCTCATGGAGGAATCGCTGCTCTGGGCACGCGAGCAGACGGTCGGGGTGATCACGCTCAACCGCCCCGAGGCCCTGAACGCGCTGACGGTCGAGCTGCTCGAGCGGCTCGAGGGAGTGCTCGCGGAGGCCGAGGCGGACGACTCGCTGCGCGCGCTCGTGCTCGCCGCGAGCGGCGAGAAGGCCTTCTGCGTCGGAGCCGACCTGAAGAGCCGGGCGGCCGAGTACGACGAGGCGGTGGGCGAGGACCCGCTCGCCGCGGCCGTGAAGAGCGCCTTCGGCCGCCTCGAGCGCATCCCGCGGCCGACGATCGCGGCGATCCACGGCTACTGCCTCGGCGGCGGCCTCGAGCTCGCGCTCACCTGCGACCTGCGCGTCGCCGCCGACACGGCCCAGTTCGGCCTGCCCGAGGCGAAGGTGGGCAGCATGCCGGGCGCCGGCGGCACGCAGCGGCTGACGCGCCTCGTCGGGCCCGCCCGGGCGAAGGAGCTGATGTTCACGTGCGACCGGATCGACGCGGCCGAGGCTCTCCGCCTCGGGCTCGTCAACCGCGTCGTGCCGGCGGCGTCGCTCCTCGACGAGGCGAAGGCGCTGGCCGCGACGATCGCGGGCCGCGCGCCGCTCTCGCTGCAGAAGATCAAGGAGGCGGTCGACCAGGCGCTCGACGTCGACCTCGAGACGGGTCTCGCGTTCGAGCGAGGCTGTCACGCGTTCCTGCGCGACAGCGCCGACCGCCAGGAGGGGATCAAGGCGTTCGTCGAGAAACGCGACCCCGTTTTCGTCGGTCGCTAGATGATTTCGCGGCATCAATCATCTAGAGAGAGGAGCGCGGGCAGATGCACGTGAACGATCGAGTGGCCGTCGTCACCGGCTCCGGGCAGGGGATCGGCGCAGGCATCGCCCGCGCGCTCGCGGCCGGCGGAGCGAAGGTCGTCGTCAACGACGTCGCCGCCGGCCGGGCCGAGGCCGCCGCGGCCGAGATCGTCGCGGCGGGCGGGACGGCCGTCGGCGTCGCCGCGGACGTCGGCACGAGCGAGGGGGCGGAGGCCCTCGTCGCCCGCGCGCTCGAGGAGTTCGGCGGTCTCGACATCCTCGTCAACAACGCCGGCATCGCGCGCGACGCCTGGCTGACGAAGATGAGCGAGGAGGACTGGGACGAGACGCTGCGCGTCAACCTGAAGTCGCAGTTCCTCTGCTGCCGCGCCGCCGCGCGGCACATGCAGGAGCGGCAGTACGGCCGGATCGTCAACGTCTCGTCGCGCGCGTGGCTCGGCGGCCCGGGCCAGGCGAGCTACTCGGCCTCCAAGGGAGGCGTCGTCAGCCTCACGCGGACGCTCGCCCTCGAGCTCGCCCGGTTCCAGGTCACCGTCAACTGCATCGCGCCGGCGATCGTCGACACGCCGCTCTTCCAGGGGCTGAAGGCGGAGGTCCGGGAGCGTCTGATCGCGTCCATCCCCCTCGGCCGGGTCGGCACGCCGGAGGACATCGCCCAGGCCGTGCTCTCCTTCGCCTGCGACGAGGCCGGCTACGTCACCGGGCAGGTGCTGTACGTCTGCGGCGGCCGCAGCCTCTCGAGCCCGGCGATGTAGCGGTGGAGGCGGTCGTGGGCATGACGATGGCGGAGAAGATCCTCGCCCGCGCCTCCGGGCGGGACGGCGTGAAGGCGGGCGAGTTCGTCGTCGCCGAGGTGGACCTCGCGCTGACGCACGACATCTTCGCTGCCGCGGTCTTCGGCCACCTCGTCGCGGCCGGGATCGAGCGCGTCTTCGATCCGGAGCGCGTCGTCGTCGTCCTCGACCACCTCGTGCCGGCGCCGACGGAGGCCGCCGCGGCCGCCCACCGCACGATCCGCGAGCACGTCGAGCGCTTCGGCATCCGGCACTTCTACGACGCCGGGCACGGCATCTGCCACCAGCTACTGCCGGAGCAGGGCCACGTGCGGCCGGGAGCGCTCATCGTCGGCACCGACTCGCACACGACGACGCACGGGGCCCTCGCCGCGGCGGGCACGGGGATCGGCACGTCGGAGCTCGCGTACGTGCTAGCGACCGGGAAGCTCTGGTTCCGCGTGCCGGCGACGATCCGCTTCGACCTCTCCGGCGCGCTCCGGCCGCCGGTGACCTGGAAGGACGTCATCCTCGCGCTCGCCGGCCGCTTCGGGGCCGACGCCGCCCAGTACCGCGCGGTCGAGTTCGGGGGGCCGGGTGCGGCGGGCGCGGACGTGTCGAGCCGCCTCACCGTCTGCAACATGGCCGTGGAGATCGGCGCGAAGTTCGGCTTCTTCGCCGCCGACGAGACGGCGCTCGCGTACCTCGCCGAGCGCGGCGTCGAGGCGGAGCCCTTCGGGCCCGACCCGGATGCCGCGTACGAGGCGCTCCACGAGCTCGACCTCTCGCTGCTCGAGCCGCAGGTCGCCCTGCCGCACGCGGTCGACCGCGTCGAGCCGGTGGGGGCGGTCGCCGGCACGCGCATCGACCAGGCGTTCATCGGCTCGTGCACGAACGGCCGGCTCGAGGACCTCGAGGCGGCGGCGGCCGTCCTGCGCGGGCGCCGGGTGCACGCCGGCGTGCGGCTGCTCGTCGCGCCGGCCTCGCGGGAGGTCTTCCAGGCCGCGACGCGCTCGGGCGCGCTCCAGGCGCTCGCCGACGCGGGCGCTCTCGTCCTGCCGCCCGGCTGCGGCCCCTGCTTCGGCGGCCACGGCGGGCTGCTGGCGCCCGGCGAGCGGTGCATCGGCACGCACAACCGCAACTTCGTCGGCCGGATGGGGAGCGCCCGGGCGGAGATCTTCCTCGCCTCGCCCGCGACGGTTGCCGCGTCGGCCGTCGCGGGCTGCATCGCGGATCCCCGGGCACCGGAGGCGGGGCCGTGAGCGAGGCGCCGCTGCGCGGGCGCGTCTGGTGCTTCGGCGACGACGTCTCGACCGACGTGCTCTCGCCGGGCGAGTACGCGATCGATCCGGTGGAGGTGCGGAAGGCGCACTGCCTCGAGTCGCTCGACCCGAGCTTCCCGATCGACGTGCGGCCCGGCGACGTCGTCGTCGCCGGGAGGAACTTCGGCTGCGGCTCGAGCCGGGAGACGGCTCCCGAGAATCTCCAGGCGCTCGGCGTCGCGTGCGTCGTCGCGGAGTCGTTCGCCCGCATCTTCCTGCGGAACGCCGTCGCGATCGGCCTGCCCGTCCTCGCCTGCGGGGGCGTCGCGGAGGCGTTCGCCGGCGGCGACGAGATCGAGCTCGACCCGGTCAGCGGCCGCGTCCGGAACCTCCGCACGGGAGCGGGCCTCGCGGGGGAGCCCCTGCCCGCGGAGATGCGCGAGATCCTCGCCGCCGGCGGCATCCTCGCCGTCCTGCGGGCGGGCCGGCGCGGTTAGCTGCGGCGGACGAAGGCGCGGCCCTCGGCCAGCCGCCGGGCCGTGCGCGCGTACGCCGCCTGCTCGACCTCCCAGCCGTCCGCACCGGCCCGCGCCCGGGCCCACACCGGCAGGAGCCCGCTCGGGTGGCCGATCACGAAGGCGTCCCCGCCCGTCCGCCGGGCGGCCAGCGCGACGACCGTGCCGGGGATCGCCGCGGCTACTGCGGTGCACACGCCGACGGTTCCGGGGAAGGCCTTGTGCAGCATCGGCGGCCGCCCGCCCACGACCCGGGCGAGCAGGTCGAGCCCGGCGGCGGCGACGGTCGCGCCGGTCGCGTAGCTTCGGTACGCCGCAGGCTCCGCCACCGCCACCGGCACGGGCACGAGCCCGTCGGCGGGGAGCCCGAGGAGGGCGGCCGCGGCCTCCTTCACGGCGGCGGCGGCCTCCAGCGACCCGGCGGTGAGGTCGGCGGGGCCCTCCGTTCCCGTCATGCCGGCGGCCTCCGCCCGGAAGAAGACCGAGAGGTTGCCGATGTCGACGATGCTCACCTCGACCGGGCGCCCGAGCCCGGGCACCTCCAGGAGGTCGGTGACGCGGCCCGTGGGCAGGAGCGCGCCCGTGGCGCCCCCGGCGGTCGCGGCCCAGTCGAGGCGGACGGGCGCGCCGGTGCCGGGCACGCCGTCGATCGCGAAGTCCCCCTCGACGGCCGCCGCTCCTCCCGCCACCTCCAGCTCCGCGACGAGGATGCGGCCCGTGTTCGTGTTGTGGATGCGCACCGACGTCAGCGGCTCGACCGCCGGCACGAGGCCCTCGTCGACGGCGTAGGGGCCGACCGCGGCCGAGATGTTGCCGCAGTTGATGTCGTAGTCCACCACCGGCTCGCTGACGCTCACCTGGGCGAACGTGTAGTCGAGGTCGGCGTCCATCCGCGAGGGGGGCCCGATGATGGCCAGCTTGCTCGTCAGGATGTCGGCGCCGCCGAGCCCGTCCACCTGTCTCGGGTCGGGGCTGCCGAAGAGGGAGAGGATCATCCGGTCGCGCTCCTGCCGGTCGCTCGGCAGATCGCCCTGCCGGAGGAAGACGGCCTTGCTCGTGCCGCCCCGCATCAGCACGAACGGGATGCCGGTCTGCTGCCCGGAGGCGCTCCTGTCAGCCGTGGCCATCGGCGCGCCGCTCTCCTAGCGGACGAGGATCTGGACGGTGCAGGCGGCGCCCTCGATGCCGGCCGCCTTGCCGCCGCGGCAATGGGCGAGGCCCACCTTCGCCCCCGCGATCTGGCGCGAGCCCGCCTCGCCGCGGAGCTGCCGGACGAGCTCGACGACCTGGGCGACGCCGGTCGCCCCCAGCGGATGCCCCTTGCCCAGCAGGCCGCCGCTCGGGTTCACGGGCAGGCGGCCGCCGATGTCCGCCTCGCCGCGCTCCACGGCCTGGAGGTACTCGCCGCGGGGGAAGAGCCCGAGCCCCTCGACGCGCAGGGCCTCGGCGATCGTGAAGCAGTCGTGCACCTCGGCGAAGCCCACGTCCTCCGGCCCGACGCCGGCCCGCGCATAGGCGTCGGCGGCCGTGTCGCGCGTGAGCGGCTCGAAGGTCATCGGCCCCGGCTCGACCTCGAGCGCCCCCGTCCGGAGCGCCGAGGCGGCCAGGCGCACCGCGCGGCCGTTGCCGAGCGAGCGGGCGACCGCCGCGCTGACGACGATCGCCGCGGCGGCTCCGTCGCTCACCGGCGAGCAGTCCAGCAGCCGGAGGGGATCGGCGATCGGCCGCGAGGCGAGCACGTCTTCGACCGTGATCTGCTCCTGGAACTGCGCGAGCGGGTTGAGTGCGGCGTTGCGCTTGTTCTTGACGGGGATCAGCGCGAGCTGCTCGCGCGTGACGCCGAAGTCCTCCAGGTAGCGGCGCGCCCGCATCGCGTAGATCGCGGGCATCGTCAGCCCGACCGCTGCCTCCAGGTCGTCCTCGTTCGGCGTGAACGCGCCCTTGAAGCGGGAGGTGAGGTGCTCGGTGCCGAAGGCGAGCACGACGTCGTGCTCGCCCGCGCGGACGGCGATGTAGGCCTCGCGGAGCGCCGTCGCGCCGCTCGAGCACGCGTTCTCGACGTTGGCGAGCGGAATGCCGGCCAGACCGACCCGCGCGAGGACGCGCTGTCCGGTGGCCATGCCCTGGAAGACGTGGCCGCAGTAGGAGCCCTCGATCCGGCGGGGATCGATCCCCGCGTCCTCGACGGCGCCGCGGACGGCCTCGGCGCCGAGCTCGACCGTGTCCCGCTCCGGCTGCTTGCCGAAGCGGGTCATGCCGACCCCGACGATGAAGACGTCAGGCCCCGCCATCGTCCTCCGGCGCAGCATGGAAGCGGTAGCCGAGCACCTGCCGGCCCTCCTCGTCGGGGGCGAACGGCTCGACCGAGAGGGCGAGCTCCATGCCGATGCGGACGTCGTCCGGCTCGACGCCGGCGATCTGCCCGAGAACGCGGACGCCCTCCGGCAGGTCCACGTAGCCGAGGACGTAGGGCGCCGGGAAGGCGGGCGTGGACTGGTGGACGACCGTGAACGTGTAGAGCGTGCCGCGGGTGCCGAGGGGTGCCCGCTCGAGCTCCCCGTTCAGGCAGCGCGCGCACACCTCGACCGGCGGGAAGAAGCACGCGCCGCAGGCGGGGCAGCGGCTGCCGAGGAGGTGCCCCTGCCCGTCCGGGCCGAGCTCGAGCACCCCGGGTCGCAGGGGCACCCAGGCCGGCGTGGTCGTCTCCTGCTCGGTGTGGCTCACGCGCCGCCTTCTCACGGGAACCGACCGTTCGGTCGGTAGCCGTAGATTCGCCCGCCCACCCGCGGGGCGTCAATCCGTCCGGCTCATCATTTCCCTGATGCATCCGCATCTGCCGGTGACCGGTCGAGTAGCTCGCGCAGCGTGCCGATCAGCGCCTCGATGCCGTAGGGCTTCTGGAGGAAGCTCGTTCCGGCCCGGGCCCCCTGCCGGCCCGCGTCCTCGTCGTCGTACCCGGACGTGTAGAGGGTCTTCAGCTGTGGACGCAGAGCCACGAGGCGCTCGGCGAGCTCGATCCCGCCGAGCTTCGGCAGCAGGACGTCGGTCATCAGCAGGTGGATCGGATCGGGGTGGCTCTGCGCGAGCTCGAGCGCCTCCTCTCCGTCGCCGGCGGAGAGAACGGTGTAGCCCGACCTCTCGAGGACATCCCTGCCGAGCCGGCGGAGCGCCTCGTCGTCCTCGACGAACAGGATCGTCTCCGTTTCCGTCGGCGGCCCCTCGAACGGCGCGCGCGGCTCGAGCACGTCCGCCTCCTCGCTCACCTGCGGGAGGTAGATCCGGAAGCTCGTGCCCACGCGAGGCTCGCTCTCGACCTCGACGTAGCCGCCGCTCTGCTTGACGATCCCGTAGACGGTCGAGAGGCCGAGACCGGTTCCCGCGCCCGGCTCCTTGGTCGTGAAGAACGGCTCGAAGATCCGCGAGGTCGTGCCGGCGTCCATGCCGTGGCCGGTGTCGGTGACGGCGAGCATCACGTAGTCGCCCGGCACGACGTTTGGATTCCTGCTCGCGTGGGACTCGCCGAGAATCACGTTCTGCGTCTCGAGCGTCAGCTTGCCGCCACCGGGCATCGCGTCGCGGGCGTTCACGGCCAGGTTCAGCAGCACCTGCTCGAGCTGTCCGACGTCCACCCTGACATGCGCGAGATCGTCGGCGAGCGCCGCCGTCAGCTCGATGTCCTCGCCGATCACCCGCCCGAGCATCGTCTGCACCTCCGCGGTGACGTCGTTCAGGCTGGTCACCCTCAGCTCGAGCACCTGCTTGCGGCTGAAGGCGAGCAGCTGGCGCGTCAGCAGCGCTGCCCGCTCCGCAGCTTTGGCGACCTCCGCGATCTCCGAGCCCGATTCCGCGTCGTGCCCGACCCGGTTCCGCACGAGCTCGGTGTAGCCCATGATCACCGTCAACAGGTTGTTGAAGTCGTGCGCGATCCCGCCCACGAGCCGGCCGATCGCCTCCATCTTCTGCGTCTGGCGAAGCTGCTCCTCGAGCCCCTTTCTCTCGGTGATGTCGCGAATCACCGCGACCGCCAGCTTGGGACCGGCGCCGGCGACGGGCAGAGGGGAGAGGCGGATCTCGACGGGAACGAGGGAGCCGTCGTGGTGGAGCGCGCGCAGCTCGAGGCTCCCGCCCATCGGCCGCACGCGCGGCTCGGCCGTGTAGCGCGCGCGGTGCCCGGCGTGGGCCGCACGCAGCTCCTCCGGGACGAGCAGGTCCACGCTCGTACTCACCAGCTCGCCCGGCCGGTAGCCGAGCACCGCCTCGCACTGCACGTTCGCGGCGAGGATCTCGCCGTCCGGCCCGACGACGAGCACCGCGTCGGGCATCGCGTCGAGGAAGTCGAGGAAGGACTCCGAGTCGTTCACGACACAGGTGGGCCGGTGGGCTGGATCAGAGCAGGCCCCGCTGGCGCGCCTCGACGATCGCCTCCAGGCGCGAGTGGACACGCAGCTCCCGGAGCACGGCGCGCACGTGGTTGCGCACGGTCTCCTTCGCGAGGCCGAGGCGGGCGGCGATCACCGCCGTGCCGAGCCCCTCTGCGAGCAGGACGAGCACCTCCTGCTGGCGCGGCGTCAGCGCGGCGGCACGGGACCCGGCGTCGGTGACGGAGAGGCCGCGGCGGTGGAAGACGTGAACGAGCGCCGTGCCGCGCTCGGTGAGCAGCGTCGACGTGGACACCTCGACCTCGGCGCGGCGGCCGCCGCGCGGCACGACCATGCGCGTGCGCGCGATGCCGCCTGTGCTCCAGACGTGGTTGGCGAGCCGGCAGTCGGGCGCGCACACGGACTCGCCCCGCTCGTTGCGGGCGGCGATGAGCTCCCAGCACGGCCGCCCGAGCGCCGCCGACGCCGTGACGCCCGTGACGCCCGCCATCGTCTCGCTCCAGCCCACGACCCGCAGGCTCTCGTCCACGACCATGCAGGCGACGTCACCCGTCCAGGCGGGGGGCTCGGTGTCGGGTGTCGCACGCCTCGGAGTCGCCATCGTTCATTGCCTACGGCCCCCCGGCCCCGCTCATCGAGGAGTGCTAAGTGTATAAGTATCGCCCGCCGCCGGAGCCGCGTCCTGACCCGAGCGGGTCATATTCCGCAGTCGACGTCTCGGGGTCCGGCGAGCGGCGTACCTGCGGTCGGCATGGTAGCGATCACCCCAGGACGTGCTTCCGCCGGGCCGCGACGCGCCCGTCCGCGGCCTATGATCGACGCTTGGACGCCGGCCTCCGAACTCGTCTCGGTCTCACGCGAGCTCACAGGGCGTCCGCACTCACGATCCTCGTCCTGTCGCCGGTCGTCGGCCTCGTCGCCGTCGAGCTGCCCCAGGCTCGTCCGGTTCCCGGCGTCCCCTTCTTCGTCGTCGGGCTGGTCGCCTCCTACTACGCCGGGCCGCTCGTCGCGCTCGTGGGGCTCGCCGAGGCTCTCGGCGTCGCGGGGGCCCTCGGGCTCGAGCCCGCCCCGCGCTTCGGCGTCGGGGCGACCGTGCTCGCCTTCGTCATCGTCGGCCTCGTGGGGATGGGTCTCTCGTCCGCGTACGCGCGCGAGCGGAGATCGCGCCGGGAAGCGGTCGAGAGCGAGGGCAGGTATCGCAGCCTGCTCGAGGCGGTGTTCGAGGCGGTCGTGCTCAGCGTCGACGGGACGATCGTCGACGTCAACCGCGGCTTCGAGAAGCTGGCGGGAGTGCCGCGTGACGCGCTCGTCGGCCGCCCGCTGGAGGGCCTGCTGGAGTTCGTGGAGCCCGGGTCGCTGGCAGCTGCGCGCGCGCAGCTCGCGACCGACGACCTCGGCTTCGTCGACCTCGTCGTCACCGCCGGAGAGCGACGCGGGCGCATCGTCCGCGCGGTGACGCAGACCGTCATGCACGAGGGCAAGGCCGCCCGCCTCGTCGCCATCGACGACGTCACCGAGCAGCGCGACGCCGAAGCGGAGCATGCCGCCGCTCAGGCGCGCTACCGGGCGCTGTTCGAGTCCGCCGCCGTCGCGGTGACGATCGAGAGCATCGACGGTACGTATCTCGAGGCGAACGAGGTGTTCTGCTCGCTCGTGCGCGTGCCGCGCGACCAGGTCGTCGGGCGGCACGTCTCCGAGTTCGCCGGGCCGCCGGAGCCGGGGGACGTCGACCTGCTCGACGCGATCCTCCGCGGCGAGCCCGGGCCCTTCGTCTTCGAGAGGCATCTGATCGACGCCGACGGCGTGCGCATTCCCGCCCGTGTCAACGTCGCCCTCGTGCACGACGAGCTGGGCGATCCGCTCTACACGGTCACCGTTCTCGAGTCGATCGCGGCTCAGAGGCGGCTCGAGGACCAGATCCGGCAGGCGCAGAAGATGGAAGCCGTCGGACAGCTGGCGGGCGGCATCGCGCACGACTTCAACAACCTGCTGACGGTGATCGGCGGCAACATCATGCTGCTCAGCTCGGGAGACCTCTCGCCGGAGGCGCGCGAGTACGCCGGCGAGATCGCCGGCGCCGCCGAGCGGGCCGGGGCGATGACGCGGCAGCTGCTCACCTTCTCGCGCAAGCAGGAGCTGAAGCTCGACTCCCTCGACCTCAACGAGGTGGTGGAGAACGTGCTCCACCTGCTCCGCCGGCTGCTCGGCCCGGCCGTGGAGATCGAGCTCGACCTCCAGCGCGACCTGCCGCACGTCGTCGCGGACGCGGGCCAGCTCGAGCAGGTGCTGATCAATCTCGCGGTGAACGCGCGCGACGCGATGCCGGACGGGGGTCGTCTCACGCTGGCGACGGGCATCGACGGCGGTGCGATCTCCTTGCGCGTGACCGACACGGGCATCGGAATGGACGACGCGACGCGCGCGCGCATCTTCGAGCCGTTCTTCACGACGAAGGAGGCAGGAGAAGGAACCGGCCTCGGCCTCTCCACGGTCTACGGGATCGTGCGGCAATCGGGCGGTCAGATCCGCGCCGACTCGACGCCGGGTGAGGGAACGACCCTCTCCGTGTCGCTGCCCGCGGCCGCCGAGGCTGCGCGCGCCGATGCCCCGGCCGCGGAGCGGACGCCGTCGTCGCCGGTCCACGTGGGACGTGTGCTGCTCGTCGACGACGAAGCGGGCGTTCGCAAGGTGGCGGGGACCGCCCTCACCCGGGCCGGCCATGAGCTCTTCCTCGCCGGGAGCGGGCAGGAGGCGCTCGACCTCCTCGAGGTCGAGCAGCCGATCCACCTCCTGATCACGGATCTCGCGATGCCGGGGATGAACGGCATCGAGCTGGCTGAGCGCGTGCGCGCCCGTTACCCGCAGATGCCGGTCCTCTACATCTCCGGCTATGCCGACCAGGTGCTCGCGTCGGTGCGGCCGGCGGACGGGTCGTTCGAGGTGCTCGAGAAGCCGTTCACGCCGGCGGCCCTCACCGCGCGCGTGGCGAAGGCGTTCGCCGACGCGTCCTAGACCATCGAGCTACGCAGCGTGCTGGAGCAGGCGCTCGCCGCGATGCGGGAACCTGATCGTGAACGTCGTGCCGTGCCCCGGCTGCGAGTCCACGGTGACGTCGCCTCCCGCATTCGTGACGATGCTGTAGACGGTGGTGAGCCCGAGCCCTGTGCCTTCGCCCAGGGTCTTCGTCGTGAAGAAGGGATCGAAGACGTGGCCGAGCGTGTGATCGGTCATGCCGGCGCCCGTGTCCAGCACGCGCAGCACCACCATGCCGTGCTCCTGTTCGGTCGCGATCGTGAGGCGGCCGCCCGACGGCATCGCGTCGCGGGCGTTCACGCCGAGGTTCAGCAGGACGCGCTCCAGTTGCACGCCGTCCGCGAAGACGGTCGTGTCCGCCTCGGTCAGCTCCAGGCGGATGTCGATCAGGTCCTCGAGCAGACGGTCGAGCATGCGCTTGACGCCGTGAACCAGGTCGTTGAGCACGAGCGGGCCCGCCTCGGTCCGTGAGAACGCCAGCAGCTGCCTGACGAGCTCGCGGGCGTGATCGGTGGCACGCAGGATCTCCGCGAGCTCTTCGCGGACGTCCGATCCGGTGGTTGCGAGCGCCAGCTCGGCGTTGCCGGCGATCACGAGCAGCAGGTTGTTGAAATCGTGCGCCACGCCGGTCGCCATGCGGCCGACCGCCTCGAGCTGCCGGGCGCGCCGGTGGTCGCGCAGCTCGTCTTCGGGCCCGATGCTCACGTCTGCGTCACCCCGTCCTGTTCATCGACGCGGCGGGGCTCCGGTGTAGAGATCTTGTCCGGTGCGGCGATCGCTGCAATCATTCAGGCCTGGGGCATTGCTGGGGTGGGAGGCGTACAGGTGGAGAAGGGCATCACGGAGCGCACGTGTCTGGTGGCCGACGACCACCCGTCGGTCGTCAGAACGCTCACCGAGCTTCTGCGAAAGTGGAACTGGACGATCGTCGCGAGCACCGACGACGGCGACGACGCGCTGCTGAAGATCGAGCAGCTGAAGCCGTCGATCGCCCTGCTCGACCTGTATCTCCCCGGCAAGTCGGGGCTCGAGATCGCGCGGAGCGTCCAGCGCGTCTCTCCGGCCACGGCCGTCGTCATCTACTCGGGAGTGAACGATCCCGCGATCGTGCGCGAGGCGCTCGACGCGGGTGTTCAGGCGTTCGTCGTCAAGGAAGCGCCCCTCGAAGGGCTCAATCGCGCGCTCGAGACCGTCGCCGCCGGCGGGACGTACGTCGACCCGGTGGTGAGCGGGCTCTTGCTGCGCCCGAACGACGCTCCCGAGTTGACCGACCGGGAGCGGCAGGTGCTGCGCCTCCTCGCCGACGGGTGCTCGTACGAGGAGGTCGGCCAGCAGCTGTTCATCTCGCCGGAGACCGTGCGAACGCACGTCGCGAAGTCCCAGCGCAAGCTCGGGGTCCGGACGAGAACGCAGGCGGTCGCGGCGGCGCTGCGCGCCGGCCTGATCGCCTGAGCACCTCCGGAGGCCCGTGCCCGCGCTACGCCAGCGCCTTGCCGATCGCCTCGAGAACGCGCTCCGGCTGGAACGGCTTGACGACGAAGTCCTTGGCGCCGCACTTGATCGACTCCAGCACCTTGCTCTCCTGGCCGAGCGCCGAGCACATGATCACGCGCGCGGTGGGATCGGCCGCGAGGATCTCGCGTAGGGCCTCGAGCCCGTCCTTCTCGGGCATGGTGATGTCGAGCGTGGTCACGTCCGGGTGCAGCGCCTGGAACTGTGTCACCGCTTCGAGGCCGTTCGCGGCTTCCCCGACGACGTCGTGTCCACCCTTGGTGAGCGCGTCGCCCAGAACCTTCCGCATGAATGCGGCGTCGTCAACAACGAGAACACGAGCCATGGTCAGAAACCTCCTTCAGATGACGTCGCGTAAGCCGCGTCCGGGTCGAGCACGTGCTCGATGTGGACCGCCCACTCCGTCTGGTCGATGAGCAGAAGACGACCGGTCGCGAAGCGCCGGCCGTTCACGAAAAGGTCGATTGGATCGTCCGCCGCGCGATCGAGCTCGACGACGGCGCCCACGCTGAGGCCGACGGCCTTCGCGAGCGGAAGCGTCGCGCACCCGAGCTCGGCGCCGACGCGAACGCGGATGTCTCTGATCGAAGCAGACGAGAGGATCGGCTCGGCTCCGTCCGCGACGCTGCCGCCGCTGCGTTCCGCCACCCGATCGGCGAGCGCGCGCGTCATCCGGACGACGAAGGCGTTCGGGACGAGCTGGATCAGCCGGCACGGCTCGCCGAGCAGCATGAACGAGGCGCTCGTCGCATACGGCGTCTTCGGGAGCGCGTCGGCGGCGTCGGCGGCCTTCTCGATCAGCCGCGTGGTCGGGACGGAGATCTCGACCTCCTGTCCGAGCACCTGTCCGGTCGCGCCCGCAGCGGCCGCCATCATCTGGTTCATCGCCTCGCCGACGGCTGACAGCTCGAGCTCGTCGAGCTCGCCGTCGTGATCCTCGGCGGGCGGCTCCTGCATCATCATCGTCGCGGCGAGCCGGCGTGCGCCGAGCCGCGTGATCACGAAGACGTTGCCGCCCGTGACGCCGTCGACGTACGACACGTTCGCGGCCACGGCGGGGAAGGACACCGACTGGAGCGGCGAGCCGTTGCTGGGAATGACCGAGATCGGCCCCTTCTCGGCCGCATCCGGCGCGAGCGAAGAGAGCACGCGCAGGACCGCGTCGGCGGTCGAGCCGCCGAGCTCGAGCAGCGCTTCTTCGGTGGTCATGAGAGGGAGTCCATCTGCTCGATGATCTCGACCGCGCGGTGCGTGCCGCTGCGCCCCGGCCGCGCGCGGTGCAGGCGCACCTCGCCCAGACAGAGGAAGACCCCGTCGCTCGCGGGGGCGCCTAGCCGCAGGACGTCGCCCTCGCCCAGCGCGAGCACGTCCCCGATCGTCAGCTCGACCGAGCCGACCTCTGCGCGAACCTCGACGGCCACGGCGCCGAGCGCGCTGTGCATCGCTTCGCCGATCGCCGTGTCGGCCGCGGGCGTCTCGCCGATGTCGTACTGGCCGCTCAGCCGTCCGCTCACCGATTCGATCGACCGATACGGGATCAGGAGGGAGAGCGTGGACGACGCGTTCGTGCTGCGGACCTCGATGGTCACGACGACCGTCGGCTCGCTCGGCGGTGCGATCTCGACGTTTGCCACCTGCGACTCGAGCCCGAGGAGGTCGAGGGTGAGCCCGAGGAGCTCCTGCCAGACGGTCGAGAGCTGCTCGAGCAGCGTGACGAACGTTCGGCGCGTGAGCGCGACTTCGATGTCGGTGAGGCTGCGTTCGATGTGCGTCTCGGTGTCGCCGCCGCCGACGAGCCGCTCGATGAAGCGAAAGACGAGGGGAAGCTCGAGCCCGATGAGGACGGCGGTCTCGGCCGGCCGGGTCGTCAGGACGCCGAAGATCGAGGGCTGCGGGACGTCGGCGAGCGCGGCCGACCACGTGAGCTGATCGACGTTGATGATCTCGAAGTCGATCGATGAGCGCAGCTCGGCCGAGAGGCGCGTCGACGCCGTGCGGCAGAACGTCTCGTGCGCGCGCTCGAGTCGGCGCGCCTGATCGGGCGCGAGCTTGATCGGTCGCGTGAAGTCGAGGTCGCGGACGCGGCGCGGCCGGCGGACGCGCTCGACGGGCTTTTCGATCACGCCGCCCTCCTTGGCGGCTGCGACGAGCTCGGCGATCCGCTCGGGAGAGAGGACGTCGTTCATCGGGCTCTCGCCATAGGGCTCGCCGCTGCGAAGAGGTCGACCTCGGGACCGCCCGGCTCCCTCACCGTCACGAGCCCGTTCGCGACGTACACACGGACCGTCCGGCCCTTGCTGCCGCCGGTTGCCGCCGCGCACACGTCGATGCCTGCGAGCTCGAGGGCCGTTCGCGTCGCCTGTTCGTTGCGGCGGCCGATGTCGAGTCCCGAGGCTCCGCCGAACGAGAACATCTGCGCGCCGCCGACCAGCACGGCTTGCAGGCGCGAGCGGACCGCTCCGGTCGCGGTCATGCGCGCGAGCAGCGCCGGAACCCCGAGGTCGGCGTACTTGGCGGGGGGCGCGTCGACGTCGCCGTTGGACTCGGGCAGCATGATGTGCGCGAGCGCGACCAGCGGACGCGCAGGGTCGAGCAGCACGAGCCCGATGCACGAGCCGAGGCCGATCGACGTGAGCAGGTGGCCGCTCGTGCTCGACGACGCGAGCTCGCCCATCCGCACCATCGTCTCTCCGGCGGGGTCGGTCACCCGTCGAGCCCGAGGCGAGAGAGCAGCTCGCCGACGCCGTCCCGGCTCGGCACGAGCATGAACGAGAGCGAGCACTCCGTGCCCTCGATGAGCAGATCCGAGTCGAGCATGAGCGCGACGTCGGTCGCCTCTGCGCCGGTCGCGAGCACCGTCGACACGATCGCGCCGAGCATGTCGGTCACGGTCTCCGGCGGGCGGGGCTCGAGCCCGAGGCCCGTCATCGTGCCGAGCGCGCCGACGTAGGCGGAGCCGAGGATGTTCCCGATCTCGCCGAGCGCGGAGAGCCCGATCTCGGTGTCGGCGTCCACGCCGAGCAGGTTGCAGAGGGTCGTCGCGTCCTCGGGCGGGAACAGCAGCAGCACGATCGCCTCCATGTCGCCGAAGATCGGCAGCACGACGGCGGTGATCGTCGAGTCCGCCGGCCCCACTGCGTCGACGGCGTCTGCGAGCGGCAGCGCGACGGCCGACGGAACCGACACGTCGATCGGGATGCCGAGCATGCTCGAGAGGGCGGTCGCCGCGGTGCCGGAGCCGATGTTCGCGAGCTCACGCAGGGCGTCGAGTTGCATGTCGGAGTACGTTGTCTTCATTGGTGTCCTCTCTTAGGCGGCGACGGAAGCCGGCACCGCGTTCTCGTTCGCCGTCGGGGTCAGGGCATCGCAGTCGACGATGAGGGCGATCTGTCCGTTGGAGAGGACGGCACCGCCCGAGAGTGCGCTTCCGCTGCCCACCTCAGAGGGCAGCGGCCGGGTGACGAGCTCGCGCTGTCCGACGAGGTGCTCGACCGCGAGGGCAAGCCGCTGGTCCGTGCCGCGGACGACGACCGCGTGCGATGGGTCGGCCGCTTTCCCGTGCCCGAGCGAATCCGCGAGATCGAGGATCGGCAGCACGCCGTCTCGGAGAACGAGCATGCGCTTGCCCGCGACCGAGCGGACCGGATAGTCCTCCAGCTTCAACGTGCGCTCGACGCGATCGAGCTGCACAGCGAACGAAAGCCCGCACGATTCGACGAGCAGCGCGGACATGATCGCGAGCGTCAGCGGAAGTCGGATCTGCGCCGTGGTCCCCTTGCCGAGCTCCGACGTCATCAGCACTTCTCCGCCCAGCTCGCGGATCGTCGTTCTCACGGCGTCCATGCCGACGCCGCGTCCCGAGACGTCGCTCATCACCTCGGCGGTCGAGAAGCCTGCGGTGAAGAGCAACTCGACGGCACGCTGCATGTCGACGCTCGCGATCGCGTCCTCGGGGATCAGCCCGCGCTCGGCCGCCTTGCGGGCGACGTGCGCGGGATCGATGCCGCGCCCGTCGTCGGACACGGAGATCAGGACGCTGCCGCCCGCGTGGCGGGCCGAGATCTCGAGCGTGCCGGTCGTCGGCTTGCCGGCGGCTTCGCGCTCGTCGGCGGGCTCGAGCCCGTGGTCGAGCGAGTTGCGGACGAGGTGCACGAGCGGGTCGCCGAGCGCGTCGACGACGGTGCGGTCGAGCTCGGTCTCCGAGCCGGAGAGCTGGAGGTCGACCTTCTTCTCGAGCTTCGCCGACAGGTCGCGCACGAGGCGCGGGAAGCGCAGGAACACGGCCTCGACCGGGATCATGCGGATCTGCATGACCATCGTCTGGAGGGCGCGCGAGCTGCGCGTGAGATCCTGCATCGCCTGGTGGAGCCCCGGCACTGCGGTGTGCGACGCCAGCGACTCCGCATGCGTGCGGTGGATGACGAGCTCGCCCATCAGGTGCATCAGCTGGTCGAGGCGCTCCGCATCGACGCGCACGGTGCTCGTAGCCGTGGTCTTCCGCTGCACAGGCGAGTCGGCGGCGACCGCTTCCGGCTCTGCTTCCGGCTCGGGCTCGGGAGCGTTCGCCGTGGCGGGCTCGTCGCTCGAGTCCGTGACCGTCACTCCGACCACGTCGGGCACCGCGGTCGCGCACGCGGAGACGACGTCGGTCTCGTGGTCGCTCGCGAGCCACACCTCGATCGTCTTGCCGCTGAACTGCTCGACGGCCTCCTCGGTCGGGACGGAGGCGAGGACCTCCCCGTGATCGGAGAGCGTTGCGATCGTCATGTACGCGCGAACCGCAGGCATCAGGGCGGCGTCGTCGAGCGTGACGACGCAATGGAGCACCCGCCGGCCGCCGGCCGCCGCCTGCACCGCCTCGAGCGCGGGCGCGGACGTGGCTTCCGACTCCGCGTCGGAGTCGGCCCGGTCGCGGATGAGCGCCTTCAGGCGTTCGACGAGCGGGGCCTCGTCGAGCCGCTCGACGCCTTCGGTGTCGATCGCCTCGAATGCCGCGCTCAACGCGTCGAGGCACTCGAGCAGCACGTCGACCGCCTCGCGCTCGAGGCCGCCGCGACGCTGGCGCAGCAGCTCGAAGACGTCCTCCATCGCGTGCGTCAGGGCGGCGATGCGCTCGAAGCCCATCGTCGCGCTCATGCCCTTGAGCGAGTGGGCGATGCGGAAGATGTCGCCGACGGTCTCGGTGTCGTCCGGGACCTCTTCGACGCGTACGACGGCGAGGTTCAGCTCCTGAAGGTGCTCGCGGCTCTCTGCGAGGAACATCGGCAGGTACTCGGTGAGGTCCATCACGCCTTCCGGTAGGTGAAGGGTTGCGTCACTGTCAGGCCGAGGCTTGCGGCAACGCCGACGCGCTCGGTCGAGCCCACGACCAGGAAGCCGCCGGCGCGGAGCGTCGAGATGAGCCGCTCGTGCAGCAGGTCGCGCACGGGCTCGGTGAAGTAGATGACGGTGTTGCGGCAGAACACGAGGTCGTAGACCTCGGACGGGAAGCGCATCGAGAGCAGATCGCCGTGAGAGAACGTCATCAGCTTGCGCAGCTCCGGCTTCGCCTGGTAGCCGAGATCCGTCTTGTCGAACCAGCGTGCGAGCGACGCGGCGGGAACGCTCCGCGCGTCGTCGGCTGAGAAGTGTCCGATGCGCGCCCGCTCGAGCATGCGCGGGTCGATGTCGGTTCCCTTGATCTCGAGGCGAACGCCGGGCGCGTGCTCGAGGCAGACCGCGGCGATCGTGTAGCACTCCGCGCCGTAGGAGCAGCCGGCGCTCCAGATGCGGATGCGGCCCCCTTTGGCGAGCTCCGGGATGACCGACCGGCCGAGGATTGCCCACTGCTCCGGGTTGCGCCAGAGTTGCGAGACGTTGATCGTCAGCCGGTCGAGAAACTGCGCGAGCTCCCCGGCGTCCTGCTTCAACACCGTGAGGTACTCGGCGAGCGACTTGATGCCGCGGCGCTCGGCGAACGTCCGCAGGCGGCGCTCCATCTGGCCCCGCTTGTACTGCGAGAGGTCGATCTTCGCGAGCGCGAAGATGCCGTCGCAGAACACGACGTAGTCGTCGAACGGCTCGTAGGCGAGTGCGGCGCTCATCCGCCCGCCTCCGCGGCGATCGTCTCGGGGAGGCGCGACAGGTCGTGCACGGCATCGGCGAGGTTCGCCTCCACGATCGCGCGCGGCATGCCGTAGACGGTGCAGCTCGACTCCGCCTCGGCCAGGATGCGGCCCCCCTGGCGACGGACTTCGAGCGCGCCCTCGAGGCCGTCCTTGCCCATGCCGGTGAGGACGACGAGGAGCAAGTCCTTGCCGAAGGTCCTGGCCGCGTCCGCGATCGTGATGTCCGCGCGCGGCCGGAGGCCGCCGATCGGCGCCTCCTCGTCGAGCACGGTCGTGCGGTCGGGACGGATGCGCAGGTGGTGCCCGCCCGGCGCGACGAGCACCGTGCGCGGCTCGAGCCGGTCGACGGACGCGGCCTCGCGAACGTTGAGCACCGACGCGCGGTCGAGCCGCTCGGCGAGCGATCCGGTGAAGCCCGGAGGCATGTGCTGCACGATCAGGCAGCCGGCACCGAGCGGCGAGGGGAGCTTGGGCAGCAGCTCGGCGAGCGCGCGCGGCCCGCCGGTCGAGCAGGCGATCACGACGGCGCGAGGGCGCGAGGCCCGCGCAGACCCGCCCCGAGACGCGGCCGGCGGCGGTGCCGGGCGTCCGCTGGGCGCTCGACCGGCACGGCGTGACGACGCGGCGAGCAGCACCTTCTCGGAGAGCTCGGCGAGGAATCCCTGGAGCGCCTCGCCTGCCGCGGGCTTCGCGACGAGGTCGACCGCGCCTTCGGCGAGCGCGTCGACCGCGCGCGCGCCGTGCGCGGGGGAGAACGCCGAGACGACGACGACCGGAACCGGGCTCGCCTCCTCGCGCAACCCCCGCAGGACGCCGAGGCCGTCGAGGCCCGGCATCGCCAGGTCGAGCGTGAGCACGTCGGGATGGAGGCCGCGGCAGGCCTTCAGCGCCTGGTCGCCGTCCTCGACGGCGGCGACGACGGTGTGTCCGCTCCGCTGGAGGGCGTCCGTCAGCAGGCGGCGCATGAACGCGGAGTCGTCGGCGACGACGACCCGCAGGGACGGTGGAGATGTCATGGCGGTGCGGGGCTACGCCGCGAGCCCGATGCCCGAGAAGATGCCGTCGGGGTTGAGCAGGATGACGAGGCGGTCGCCGATCTTGGCGATCGCGTCGATGAACTCCGTGCCCGCGGCGGGGACGGTGTCGAGCTCGTTGCCCTCGACCGTGAGCACCTCTTCGACCTCGTCGACGATCACGCCGGCCGTGCCGCCGCCGGTCTCGACGATCACGATCTTCGCGTTGTCGGCGAGCTCGGTCTGGAGGCCGAGGCGCGAGCTGAGGTCGCAGACCGGCACGATCTTGCCGCGCAGGCTGATCACGCCGCGGATCCAGGCCGTCTCGGACGCGACGGCCCGGGGCTCGGTGTAGCGAATGATCTCCTGCACCTGCGTGATCGGCAGGGCGTACTCCTCGTCGCCGAGCGAGAAGACGACGAGCTGTTGGGCGAGCTCGAGGGAAGCGGTGGCCATGGGACCCTCCTTGGTCAATGTTTGGCCGCCCCGTAATCGGCCGCGCTCGGACCAACCTGAGGGACGATCGAGCCCAGCTTCGGGATGTTTGCCCTATGCTTCGATCGATGCCCGGCCCGCTTGTCTCCGGCGCCGATGCCGCGGAGCCCTACCGCGTCCTCGGCGTCCCGCCCACGGCCTCCGCGGACGACGTCCGCCGGGCGTTCCGGACGCTCGTGCGGCACCACCACCCCGACGTGAATCCCGCGGCGCGGCCTGGCGCGGAGCTCGGCTCGATCGTCGCCGCATATCGCCGGCTCGGCCGGCTCGGCAAGCTCGAGCGGCCGGCGGACGTCCCGGAGACGCCGCGCACGGAGCCCGCCCCCCGGGCGCGCGGCCGGTACGTCGACGTCTACGCCTAGCGCGTCCTACGCGCCCCGGTCTGGGCCCGGGCGGTCGGCCATGAGCTCCAGCAGCCGCGCGTCCGTCGTCTCCGCATCGCAGTGCTCGGCGGCGGTCTGGCGCAGGAACGCGTCGAGCGCCGGCTGCTTCGCGATCGCGTAGTCGACGAGCGCGTCCGTGCCGACCGCATAGGCGCCGACCGAGATGAGATCTTCCTTGGCCCGGTGGACGGCGAGCGTCTCGCGCAGCGCGGCGGCGGCGGCCTGCACCTCGTCGCTCGTGATCTCGTTCGCGAGGCGCGAGACCGACTCGAGCACGTCGACGGCCGGGTAGTGGCCGAGGTGCGCGAGGTCCCGGCTGAGCACGCAGTGCCCGTCGAGGATCGCCCGTGTCGCGTCGGCGACGGGCTCGTTCATGTCGTCGCCCTCGACGAGCACGGTGTAGAGCCCCGTGATCGAGCCGCGCTCCGAGGTTCCCGCGCGTTCGAGGAGCCTCGGCAGCTGGGCGAAGACGGACGGCGTGTATCCACGCGTCGTCGGCGGCTCGCCGATCGCGAGGCCGACCTCGCGCTGCGCGGTGGCGAACCGTGTGACCGAGTCCATCATCAACAGGACGTGGTTGCCGGCGTCGCGGAAGGCTTCCGCGATCGCGGTCGCGGTGAAGGCGGCCTTGATGCGGACGAGCGCGGGCTCGTCGGAGGTTGCGACGACCACGACCGAGCGCTCGAGCGCGTCGCCGAGGTCGGACTCGATGAAGTCCCGCACCTCGCGCCCGCGCTCGCCGACGAGACAGATGACGTTCACGTCGGCGTGCGTCGAGCGGGCGATCATGCCGAGCAGCGACGACTTGCCGACCCCGGAACCGGCGAAGATGCCGAGACGCTGCCCGCGCCCGCACGGCACCAGGGCGTCGAGGACGCGCACGCCGAGCGACAGGCGCTCGGTGATGCGCGGGCGGGTGAGCGGGTCGGGCGGGTTGCCCGCCGTCGAGCGCAGCTTCCCGCCCTCGAAGGGCTGCCCGCCGTCGATCGGTGAGCCGAGCCCGTTGACCACGCGGCCGAGGAGCATGTCGCCCACCGCGATGCGGAACGGGCGCTCCGTCGGGGTGACCGCGGTGCCCGGGCCGATGCCGCTCATCTCGCCGAGCGGCATCAGGAGCGTGCGGCCGTCGCGAAAGCCGACGACCTCGGCCGGCACGACGGCGCGCCGGCGGCCGGCCTCGATCGTGCAGAGCTCGCCGATCTCGGCGCGCAGGCCCGAGGCCTCGATCACGAGCCCGATCAGATTCGTCACCCGGCCCCGCGCGACGCACAGGTCGGCGGCGCGAACGGCGCGAAAGCCCTCCGCGAGCGGCGCCTCGGCGTTCACCCTGCGACCGCGGCCGTTTCGCGTAGGAGTGCGGCCGCGCGCTCGAGTTGCTTCTCGACCCGCGCGTCGATCTCGCCGTCGATCGTCCGGACGACGCAGCCGCCGCGGCGGACGCGACGCTCGCCGATCACGTTGACGCCCCTCGAGCCGGAGAGCTCGTTCTTGTCGCTCGCCAGCGCCGCTCGCACGAGCTCGACGTCCTCGGGGTTCACGTCGAGCTCGATGCGGTCGTGAGAGAGGACGCGCCGCAACGCGCCGGCGGCGACGGAGGCGACGAGCGACGGATCGACGTCGAGCGCCGTGCCGAGGATCTTCTCGGCGAGCGCGAGCGCCAGCTCGACTGCGCGCCGCTCGACGTGCGGCACGATCTCGTCCACCACGCGCTCGACCGCGGCGTGCGCTTCGATCAGCGCGTCGCGCACGGGCTCGAGCTGCGCCTGCGCCTCGGTCATTCCCGCGGCGAGGCCCTCCTCCCGTCCGCGGGCGCGTGCTTCTTCGGTGATCGAGTCCGCCTCCGCCCGCGCTGCCGCGACGAGCGCCTCGCGCGGTGCGGTCGACTGCACGCGTACGCCTTCGAGCGCGGGGAACGCAAACGCGTCGTCCATCAGACCGCCTGGTCCTCGGCGTCTGCGTCTCCGCGCGCGACGAAGATCGCACCGGACTCCTCGAGGCGGCGGACAGCCGCGACGACCTTCGACTGCGCTTCTTCGACGATCTTGCGGCGCTGCGGCGGCATGATCTCCATCTCCTCGGCGAGCATCTCCGCGGCGCGTTGCGACATGTTCTCCAGGAGCCGCCCCTTCACGTCGTCGCTCGCGCCGCGCAGCGAGAGCGCGAGGTCCTTGGAGTCGATCTCCTTGAGCACGAGCTGAATCGAGCGGTCGTCGAGCTTGAGGACGTCCTCGAACACGAACAGCAGGGCACGAACCTCTTCGGCGAGATCTGCGTCTCGCTCGGCGAGGTGCTCGAGGACGTTGCGCTCGGTGCCGCGGTCGGCCGAGTTGAGAATCTGCGCGAGTGCCGGTACGCCGCCGGCGGCGGCGTACTCATGCTGGAGGACGCTCTCGAGCTTCTGGCGCATCACGTGCGCGATCTCCTTGACGATGTCGGGCGCGGTCTGGCCCATCAGCGCGATCCGGAGCGCGACGTCGGCCTGCTCGACGGGGGGAAGCAGCTGCATGACCTTCGCCGCGATCTCCGTGGTCGGCATGTTGGCGATCACGAGCGCCACCATCTGCGGGTGCTCGCCGTGCAGGAACGCGATGACCTGGTCGGGCGGCGTTCCGCGCAGGAACTCGAACGGCGTCTGCTCGATGACCGTGGCGAGCCGGGAGAGGATCTCGGCGGCGCGTGCGGAGCCGACCGCCCGCTCGAGCACCTCGCGCGCGTACGTGACGCCGCCCGCGGCGACGTAGCCGCGCGCGTAGGCGGTCTCCACGACCTCTTCGAGCACGCTCTCCGATGCGGCAGCGTCGACCGACGACGTGCGCGCCATCTCGACGGTGAGCGTCTCGACGAGGTCATCCGGGAGGTGCCGGAAGATCTGCGCGGCGCCCTGCGGGCCGAGCGCGACGCAGAGCATCGCGGCCTTCCGGCGCCCGGTCAGGGCCGGAAGGGGCCGCCCCCTGGCCTCTACTCCTTCAGCCATGCGCTGACCTGGACCGCGATCTGCTCGGGCTGCTTCTCCGCGATCTCCTCGGCCTCGGCCTTGAGCGCGGCGCGGCGTGCGCCCGCGGGGTCGAGCACGTTCCGGATGGGCGCGGCCTCGAGCTCGGCGACGGCGACGGAGCGCTCGATCTCCCGCAGCCACGTCGGCTCGGGTGCAACTCCCTCGTTCTCGCGGCGCTTGAGTCCCCGGCGCATCATGAACAGGAAGATCAGCGTCGCGAGACCGAGGAGCACGTACCTGGCGAGGCCGAGCGGGTTCGCCATCAGGCCCGCGATCGGTGACGCCTTGGTGACCGTCGGCGCCGGCTGCTTCGCGAACGCGATCGTCGAGACGGCGAGCGTGTCGCCGCGCTTCGGGATGATGCCGGCCATGCTCGCAACCGACTTCTGGAGCCCGGCAACCGCGGACGCAGGCACCGACGAGTCGATGAGGAGCGCCACGTCGAGCCTGTTGACCGAGCCCGGCGCCACGGTCGTCTTCTGCACCGTCTTGTCGACCCCGAAGACCGTGTTGTCCGACTTGTTCGTGTAGTCGGAGGTCGACGAGCCCGATCCCGTCGCGGGGTACGTCGGCGACGTGTTCGAGGCTGCGCCGGCCGGCAGTGCAGCGGCCCCGCCCGTGCTCTTCAGCTTCTCCTGCTGAAGCTGCGTCCGCAACGGCGTGCCCTTCTTCGAATACGTCGTCGTGTCGATCGTCGTCCGGTCGACGTTGAGATCGGCGTGGACGCGGGCCTGCGCCTTCCCCGGGCCGAGCGTGGAGTTGAGCATCGCGTTGATCGAGCCGGCGAGCTGCGCCGAGTAGAGCTGGTCTGCGGCGAGCTTCGTGCTCGCATTGACTCCGCCGGCTGCGTTCGCGTTCGGCCAGAGCAGTACGCCCGTCTGGTCGGTGATCGTCACCTTGGTCACGTCGAGCCCCTTGGCGCTCGCCGCGACGAGGTGCGCGATGCCCGAGACGGTGCCGGCGTCGAGCTGGCCGGTCGAGGTGAGCAGCACGCCGGCGCTCGCGTTCGAGCCCTGGTCGACGAAGAGCGTGTCCTCGGGGAGGACGAGTTGCACGTCGGCGCTCGAGATGCCCTGGATCTGCTGGATCGCGCGGTCGATCTCACCCTCGAGCGCGCGCTGGTAGTCGATCTTCTGCTGGAACGCCGTCGCGCCCATGCTGACCTTGTTGAAGATCTCGAAGCCGACCTGGCCACCGTTCGTGAGCCCTTTCTCGGCGAGTGCGATGCGCGCCTGCGCCGACTGCGAGTCGCGCACCTCGATCTGCGTGCCGCCGTTCCCGACGCGGTAGGAGATGCCGGCACTGTCGAGCGCCTTCGTCATCTGGCCGGTCTGCGCGGGATCGACGCCGGTGACGAGCGTCGTGTAGTTCGGCTGCGCCGCGTAGCTGGAGAGGAAGTAGAAGGTGACGACGACGAGCAGGCCGCAGGCGACGATCGACAGCTGGCCCCGCGGCTCGAGACTGCGCCACAGATCCTTGATGCGCTGGAGAGCCACCGCCTAGACCTGCATCCGAAACAGCTCTTGATACGCGTCGACGGCCTTGTTCCGTACCTGGACGGCGAGCTGAAGCGCAAGGCTGGCGCGCTCGACCTCCATCGCGACCGACGAGACGTCGGTGGCCTTTCCGGTCGCAAGCTGCTCCGCCGCGGTCGACGCCTGCTGCTGGAGGTTGTCGAGCTTGCCGAGCTCGCCGGCGAGCAGGTTGCCGAAGCCGGCGCCGCCGCCCGAGGGCGCGGCGGCCGCGGGAGCGGTGGGTAGCGCCGTGGCGCCGATGGAAGGAAGCGGCGGGATCATGTCTAGCGGAGGAGGTCGAGCGTGCGGGTGAACATCTGCTTGGCGGCGTTCATCGCCTGCACGTTGGCCTCGTAGCCCCGGCTCGCCGTGATCAGGTCGACCATCTCGGTGACGGGGTTGACGTTCGGGAGCGTCACGTAGCCCTGCGCGTCGGCGTCCGGGTGACCGGGGTCGTAGACCTTTCGCGGCGGACTCGGGTCGCCGACGATGCCCGTCGCCTCGACGCCCCCGCCGGCCTGTCCCTGGACACCGGCTCCCCGTGCGCCCGCGAGCGCGCCCGCGAAGCCGGACGCGCCGCCGATCTCCTGGAGCACGACCTCCTTGCGCTGGTAGGGCCCGCCGTTCGCGCCGCGCGTCGTGTCCGCGTTCGCGAGGTTCTCGGCGGTGACGTCCATGCGCAGCCGGTCGGCCGCCATCCCGGACGCGGAGATTCCGAGCGCGCCGAACAGGCCGCCGCTCACTGGCCCATGCCGATCGCGGTGGAGAGCATCTTGAGGCGGGCGCTCGCGACGGCGACGAGCGACTGGTAGTCGAGCGCGTTCTGGCTCAGCGTCGCCATCTCCGTGTCGATGTCGACGTTGTTTCCGTCTGCCTGCATCGAGCTCGCGGTGTCGGTCTGCGGCGTGAAGGAGAGCGACGCGAGCTGCGTGCCGGAGCTGCCGGCCGCGAGCGCCCCCGCGAGCTGGCCGTGAAAGTCGAGATCGGAGCGCTTGAAGCCGGGCGTGTCGGCGTTCGCGAGGTTGTTCGCGACGATCTGCTGTCGCTGCGCTGCACCGGCGAGTGCGCGTTCCAGGGCGATCTGGGTGACGTCGAACAATCCCACGAGCTCGGCCTCCGTCGTCGAAGAGCGCCCATCCGTGGGTTCCGGCACCTCGTCCCTGAGGCGCTCCCGTAATCGTCGGCGCGGCCGGTGACTTGAGGGGGAGTCGCTAGACGCGCGCGTCGAGCGACACGTCGTCGGAGCCTGCGTACGAGGCGAGCGCGCGCCGGCCGCGACCGAGGTGCTCGAGCTCGCCGGAGACCCAGGCGACGAGCGCCTCGAGCTCGGCGGTGTTCGACCGGGCGAGCGATGCGGCCTCCTCGAGCAGCGCCCGCGCCTCTTCCGGAGCGTCAGCGGGAAGGCCGTCGACGAGCTCCAGCCACGCAGCGCCGAGCGCCGCTGCTCCCGGCCAGTCGCCCGCGTCGATCAGCGCGCGCTGTCTGCGCGTGAGCTCGAGCACCTGCTGATAGCCGCCGGTCATGCGGAGAGCCGCTCGGCGCGAACGTCCGCCTCGCCGGACGCGATCGCGTCCCAGGACTCGCGCAGGCCGGCGAGCAGCTCCGCCACCTTCTCGTACCCCTCGGGGTCGGCGTGCAAGGTCGATTCGATCATGTGGCGGGAGCAGAAGCCGTAGAGCGAGCGCAGGTTGACGGCGAGGTCGCCCTGCCGCATGTCGAGCGAACGGGTGAGCTCGTCGAGGATCGCCTGCGCGCGGCGCAGCTTGTCCCGCGCGACGTCCCGTCGGCCGGCGCGAAGCCCCGCTGCGGCCTGCCTCAGAAAGCGGATCGCTCCGTCGTAGAGCATGACGACGAGCCGCTCGGGCGACGCCGTCAGGACGGCCGCTTCGGTGTAGGCGAGCTTGGCAGCTGCGTACTGGCTCACGCGTTCTCGGTTCGGTGCGTGTGGACGGGACGTCCGTGTAGTCGGCGGCGGCGCGCGCCGCTTGAGCCAACCATCTAGAACTTCGGGAGGCTGGCTAACTGGCTCGTGAGCCAGTTTCCCTGGGACTGGAAGGCCTGCAGCGCGGTCTCCATCGCGGTGTACTGCCGGCGGAGCGCCAGCTCCTTGTCGGCGAGGCGCGTGTCCCAGCCGGCCCTTTGCGCTCCGAGCTGGGTGATCAGGCTCGACTGGCTCTTGATTGCGGAGCTGAGAACGCCGCCGGTGCCGATGAACGTGTTGAGCACCCGGTTCTGTCGCTGCACCAGCCCTTCGGAGCCGTAGCTCCCGGTCACGTTCGTGAACAGCGCCTTCACGCTCTCGAACTGCGACGAGAGGGCGTCCGTGAGCTTCGCGGTGTCGAGCGTCAGGTCTCCCTGGATCGACGCCTGGCTGAGCGAGCCCGAGCCGACGGCGGCGCCGGTCGAGAGCCCCGCCTGTGCGAGCGTGCTCATGCCGGCCGGACGGCCGGAGATGAGGTCGCCGACGGAGTTGCGCAGCCGCGCCAAGAGCGACACGAGTGACGGGTCGCCTTGCAGATCGCCCTGCGCCCGGTCGGCGTCCGACGACGGGTTGACGACCTTCGCCTCGTTCACCTTCGCGCTGATCATGTCGATCGTCGCGTTGTAGGCGGTGACGAAGTCCTCGATCGCCGTCTGCACCGCCGAGGTGTTCGGCGCGGGCGGGTTGACCGTGATCGAGGCGGGCGAGGCGGTGACGCCGAGCAGCGTCACCGTGAGCCCGGAAGCGATGCTCGTGACGACGTTGCTCGAGCTCGTCTGGTCGAGGCCGCCGTCCACGGAGTAGACGGCGTCCTGCGGTGCGACCGTCTGGGTGAAGCCGAGGTCGGCGGCCAGCGTGCCGCCGCCGGTGCTCGTCACGGAGATCGTGTTCGCCAGCCCCGGAAGTCGGCTCGAGATCACGAGCTTGGAGTTGACGACGGACGCGTACACCTGGGTTGGGCCGGCGGTGTTGATCGCGCGCGCGACGGTGTCGAGCGAGTCGCCCGACGTGACGTCCACCGTGAACGCCTTCAGCGGATCGGCGCCGACCTGGATCGTCAGCTGGTCGTCGCCGGCGGCGGTCTGGATCCCCGACGACTGCGTGAGCTGGGCCGCCCGGGCGAGCTGCGAGACCGAGATCTGGAAGCCGCCGACCGGCACGCCGGCGCCTGCGGCGGTGACGTGGGCCGGGTCGGTCGACGAGATCGTCTGCGACGTCGTCCACGTGCCCGGGCTCGTGAGCGAGCCGAGCGCGCTGGAAAACTGCCTGAGCTGGCTCTGGATCGCCATGAGATCCGTGCGGCGGGTCGTCTCGAGCGTCTGCTTCTGCACGATCCGGTCCTGCGGGCGCTTCTCGATCGACATCAGCTGGCTGACGATCAGGTTCGTGTCGAGGCCGGACGCGAGGCCGCCGATGTTGAACGCCGGAATGCCGTTGGCGGACGTCGCACCGGAGGTCGAGCCGAGAAGACCGGCCGTGGAGGCCGGAATGCCGGAGGTGGACACGGGCGTCAGCCGCGGGTGTCGATTGCGAGGCTGGAGATATCGCCGCCGAGGATGTTCAGGAGGCGCTGGGCGGGGATCTCTCGCGCGTTGCCGTCACCGCCGTCGGCGTGGACGTGAATCGTGTTCGTGCTCGTGTCGTGCTCGATCCGGAACCGGACGTTCTTGTGGGCGAGCTCGTCGAGCACGCGCGCTGCGGTGTCGAGCGCGTCGAGCACCGCGGCCGGCGGAAGGTCGGGAAGCTGGTCGGCGGCCGGTGCGCCGACGACGAACAGCTTGGGCGGCCCGCTGGGGCGGGCGCTTCGCGTATCCAACCCTGACGGGGTGCCCTCGACGGGCGGCAGGCCTTGAACCATCGGTGCGATCCCTCCAAGGATCAGTCAAGCGGGAACTCGAGTGCCCCCGTCATCGGCGGGAAGCGGCTCGAATTTAGAACTCGGTTCAGAATGACGCTTCGTCGGCTGGGCGCGATGGGCGGTGCGAGGCAAGGACGCAGGGAGTCCCGATAGCAGCGCTATCGGGGCGACTGAGGACGCCGAATCGCGCCGTTCAGCGTGGCCGGACGACACAAGGCTTCGTTCTGAATCGAGTTCTTAGTAGTGCTTTGTTAGCTGGTTGAAGGGTCCTCTCCGTTTGCGGCGAACGGTGTCCGCGTTGGCGGTCATCGTTCGGGAGGAGGAGAGGATGGAGGCGGCGCTGCAATTGGAGGGTCTGGCGGTCG
>Ga0315281_10000410_pt1 | contig 59074 bp, 51 predicted proteins | sample YL17G07_0_MG_FD_204540 | JGI IMG/M metagenome (GOLD analysis project Ga0315281, IMG submission 204540) | Sediment microbial communities from Yellowstone Lake, YNP, Wyoming, USA - YL17G07_0 | ecosystem: Environmental > Aquatic > Freshwater > Lake > Sediment | place: USA: Wyoming | collected...
CCACCAGCGAGCAGGTCAAGAGCCTCATCTCCGGCCTCGGCCACTCCGAGGCGCGCGTCCAGCGCACCGGCTCGAACGAGTTCCTCATCCAGACCAACGAGATCAAGGGCTCGTCCACCACGCCGCCCGTCGGCCCCGCGCTCCCCTCCGAGCGCGAGAACATCGAGCTGTCGCTGAGCAGGGAGCACGGCGGCTTCCTCGATACCGTCGGCAACCCCACGACGCAGTTCACCGAGTTCTCGTCGGTCAGCGCCGCCGTCTCGAAGCAGATCGGCCGCGACGCCGCCATCGCCGTGCTCATGGCGTCCATCGCCATCACCCTCTACATCTCGTACTCGTTCCGCAACGTGCCCAACTCGCTGCGCTACGGCGTCTCCGCGATCGTCGCGCTGCTGCACGACGTGCTGCTCGTCATCGGCGCCTTCTCGATCCTCGGCAAGTTCTTCGATGTCGAGGTCAACACGTTCTTCATCACCGGCCTCCTCACCGTCGTCGGCTTCTCCGTCCACGACTCCATCGTCGTCTTCGACCGCATCCGCGAGAACGTGTCGCGCGGCGTCATCCGCAACTTCTCCGACGCCGTCAACCACAGCCTGCTGCAGACGATGGGCCGGTCGTTCAACACGTCGTTGACGCTGATCTTCTCGATCCTCGCGCTCCTCCTGCTGGGCGGCGGCAGCATCCGCGACTTCCTGCTCGTGCTGCTCATCGGTGTCTCGACCGGTACCTACAGCTCCGTCTTCATCGCCAGCATGTTCCTGGTGACGTGGCAGCAGGGCGACATCCCCCGCACGTGGCGCCGCCTGCGCGGCCAGGCCCCCGCGGCCGCCGCCGAGATGACCGTCGACGTCGCGCAGTAGCCAGGTGCCTCGCAACTCATCATTCGATACGTCACGGAGGGCCGCGCAAGCGGCCTTCCGCGCCGGCGCCCCCGGCCGCGCACGATGAGCCCCAACTCCGCGCGCGTCGGCTTCGTCTACGACCCGATCTTCCTCGAGCACGACACCGGCGCGCACCCCGAGTGCCCCGACCGCATGCGCGCCACGCTCGCCCTGCTCGACGAGTGCGGCCTGCTCGCCCGCCTCGCCCGCATCGCCGCGCGCGACGCCACCCCGGACGACCTGGCGCTGGTCCACGACCCCCGCTACGTCGCCGCCGTGCACCGGGCCGCGCGCGACGGCGGCGGCTGGGCCGACCCTGACACGCTGATCACGCCGCGCTCGTACGACGTCGCCGCGCGCGTCGTCGGCGGCACCATGGCCTCGGTCGATGCGGTGCTGGCGGGCGATGTCGCCTCGGCGTTCTGCCTGGTGCGCCCCCCCGGGCACCACGCCACGCCCGCGCAGGCGATGGGCTTCTGCATCTTCAACCACGTCGCCGTCGCCGCGCAGCACGCCCGCCGCCGCCACGGACTCGATCGCGTCGCCATCGTCGACTTCGACGTCCACCACGGCAACGGCACGCAGGACGCCTTCTACGACGACCCCGCCGTGCTCTACGTCTCGACGCACGAGTTCCCGTTCTACCCCGGCACCGGCCCCACGTCCGAGACCGGCGCCGGCCCCGGCCGCGGCGCGAACATCAACATCCCCATGCCCCCCGGCTCCGGCGACGCCGAGCACCGCCGCGCCTTCACCGAGATCGTCGTCCCCGCCCTGCGCCGCTTCCGCCCCCAGCTCGTGCTCGTGTCCGCCGGCTACGACGCGCACCACGCCGACGACATCGCCGACCAGCGCCTCAGCGTCGACGGCTACGGCGCGCTCGTGTCGATGATCGTGGACGCCGCGGCCGAGCTGTGCGGCGGCCGCGCCGTCTTCGCACTCGAGGGCGGCTACCACCTCGTCGCCCTGCCCTGGTGCGTCCGCCGCACGATCGAGCTGCTCCTCGGCGACGCCCCCGCCCCCGACCCGATCGGCCCCGTCGCCCCCCGCACCCCGCCCGGCTTCGACGAAATGCTGGCGCAAGTCAAGACGCTGCACGCCCTGTGAGTTGGTAGTTGGTGGTTGGTAGCCATCGGCCGCACGCCGTCGGCCACTACGGGCACAGAGCAGTGCGACCCGAAGTGCTCGTCGGGGCAGCCTCCCCTGGCCGCGCCACACGAAACGCCGGGCGCGACGTTCATTCGAGGCCGGCAGCGCAGGCGTGTCGGGGATGCCCACCGGCGGCAACGGCAAACGCGCAGCTCATGCCGTGTTGGGTGGTCGGGGAGGGTCGGGTGCAGATTCGTCGGCGACCCAATCTGCGCCCGTTGTTAGGCGATCGCCGGTCGATCCGCAGCCGCGCTCGTCTCTGCCTAATGCTCGGGCAGCTCCCCTCCCAACCCGATTGACCGCCCCTGTCGCCTCGTCACTCCTCTTGGGTGAGCAGGTACGTGCAGGCGAAGCCCGGTATCCGCGCTCTCGCTTCCTTCAGTGGTGCAATGGTGCCGGCCGTGTGGTGCGCAGAGCTGGTGAGGGTCGGTTCACACAGTCGAGGCGCGGCACGGTTGGCCGTCCTTCCTCCTGACGCGGCAACGCCGGCGGATGACCGCGAGATAGCCCGCAGTTTGGCATCGCCTCGGAACGAGCTCAGGCGGCGCCCACCGTGGCCATCTGGGCGATTCTGAACGTTGGATATACCAAGAGATACTAGGCCACGTGATGTATCAGTAGCACACTTGGAAGTGGCGTCGGAAATTTGCACGCGCGGGCGATCCCCGAGGAGGCCGCTGGTGCGCGGTAGTGACACCGCAATGCGACGATGGTTGGGCATGGGCTCGTTGGTCACGGCGCTCGTCTCGGCGCTGCTATTCGCAGGCTCTGAGGCGGCCGGGCTTGCCACAATCACCACGATCGCGGGAAACGGCGTAGCTGGCTTCGGCGGCGATGGTGGGGCTGCAACAAGCGGTAGCCTGCATACCCCCGCAGGCGTCGCAGTCGCCGCGCCCGCCAAGCTCATCATTGGTGACATCGACAACTGCCGCGTCCGCATGGTTAACGGCGGAGTGATCACTACCATCGCCGGAACTGGCACTTGCGCGTTCGGCGGCGACGGCGGCCCAGCCACGGCCGCAGACCTCCGGTGGCCAAAGGGAGTGGCGGTCTATTCCAACGGCGACGTCTACATTGCGGACAGTTTCAACTGCCGCATCCGGAAGATAAGCGGCGGTGTGATCACAACCGTCGCAGGGAACGGAACTTGTAGTTACGGAGGAGACGCTGGTTCAGCCACCAGCGCTAGCCTCAACGTCCCCGAGGGCGTCGCCGTCGATGGTACGGGCAACCTCTATATTGCCGACACTGGAAATTGCCGTATCCGCCGGGTGAGTGGCGGAACGATCACCACGATCGCCGGGGACGGCATGTGTATAGACGGTGGTGATGGAGGTCCAGCAACCGGCGCTCACCTTCACGCTCCGGCGAGCGTAATCGTTGACAGCCACGGAATAGTCTACGTTGCCGATACGTACAACTGTCGGGTTCGGACGATCACGGCCGGAACGATTAACACGATTGCCGGGGATGGAACCTGTGGCTACGGTGGCGACGGCGGCGCCTCGACGAGTGCCAGCCTGGCCTACCCGTACAGTCTCGCGTTGGATGCCGTCGGCAACCTATACGTTGCCGACACCTTCAACTGCAGAGTTCGCGAGATCAGCGCCGGAATGATAAATACAATCGCCGGGAACGGAACCTGCACCTTCGATGGCGACGGGGGCCCTGGCACAAATGCAGGCCTCAACCTTCCTTTAGGGCTTATTGTCGACAACACCGGTAACCTGTTTGTCGCCGACTCCGGCAATAATCGGATTCGCGAAGTGTCTCCGGCCAGTGTCGGCGGCATCGCCGAACAGCCCGACGTGACGGCATCGCCGTCGAGTTCGGCGTCGTCGGGCCGCGACCACAAGGTCTACTTTCCCGGTGTTGTCGCGGTGTTGATGGTGGCGGTCGCCGGTACTGCGGGCTGGCGCAAACGACGTCGGAGATCTCGCCCCACGTCAGCCTGATCAAACGCTCGACGCGCGCGACCACCTATCCATGACCAGTCTCGGACGAGCGTTGGCGCGCTGCTGAATCCGAGCGCATGATGACCAGACAGGACAGCCTTGTCCTGACTGGGGTCAGGAGGTCGCAGGTTCGAAACCTGTCGCCGGCCTGCCTGCCCGCTTGACCGCGCAGCCTCTGCGCCTTTCCCGCCGAGAAGGAACGCCTCTCCGGCAGCCGCAGAGCCGCCCCTTTTTGCTGTCTGCTGTCTGCCGTCGCCCGCCCCCTTTGCTGTTAGCCGTTTGCTGCTTGCTGTTCCCGCCCCGTGTGATCCCACGCATTTGGCGATGCACCGAGCCCTCGCCTATGTTCGTAAGACGCACGGCCCAGGCCGATGCGGAACGGAAGGTTGCCCGATGACGCGCACCATCTGCCGCAGTACCCCGCTGTCTCTCTGTCTCTTCGGCGCCCCCGTGCGTATCCCGCCGGCGAGGGGCCGCTCCGGAAAAGGCGAAATTACAAAACAGGTACACCGTCAGATTCGATTTGCACGACATAACGAAAATAGAGGTACCAAAATGTTCCTCGACAGGGCCTACCAACGACCGACTTCCGACTCCAAACTCCCCCCTTGCTACACTCCCCCCATGCACGTACGGACCCGCTATGCGCCGAGCCCGACCGGCGTCCCCCACATCGGCAACCTGCGCACCGCCCTCTTCGCCTACCTGCTCGCACGCCGCCACGGCGGCCAGTTCCTCGTCCGCATCGAGGACACCGACCGCACGCGCCTCGACGAGAGCGCCGTGCCGAAGATCCTCGAGAGCCTGCGCTGGCTCGGCCTCGACTGGGACGAGGGCCCCGACATCGGCGGCCCGCACGGCCCCTACACGCAGTCCGAGCGCGTCCCCATGTACCGCGCTGCCGCCGACCGCCTGATCGCGCAGGGCGACGCCTACGAGTGCTGGTGCTCGTCGCAGCGCCTCGACGCCGTCCGCGCCGACCACCAGCTCCGCAAGCTGCCGCCGAAGTACGACCGCCGCTGCCGCGAGCCAGAAGGCCAGGCCGAAGGCCGCCGCGAAGCCGAGGCCGAAGGCCGGAGTTGCGTCGTCCGATTCAAGACGCCGCTCGACGGCTTCGTGACGCTGCAGGACGCCGTCCACGGCGACACCACCTTCGACCTGGCGACCCTCGACGACTTCGTCATGCTCAAGTCCGACGGCTTCCCCACCTACCACCTGGCCTACATCGTCGACGACCAGGACATGCAAATCACCCACGTCCTGCGCGGCGACGAGTGGATCTCGTCCGCGCCGCGGCACCTGCTGGTCTACCGCGCCCTCGGCATCGAGCCGCCCGTGCTGGCCCACCTGCCGCTGATCCTCGGCCCCGACGGCTCGAAGCTCAGCAAGCGCCACGGCGCCACCAGCGTCTTCGAGTACCGCGACCAGGGCTACCTGCCCGACGCCATCGTCAACTTCCTCGCCCTGCTCGGCTGGTCGCTCGACGACCACACCGAGGTCATGACGCGCGCGCAGCTCATCGAGCACTTCTCGCTCGACCGCGTCGTCCGCAACCCCGCCGTCTTCAACGTCGAGAAGCTGACCTGGATGAACGGCGTCTACATCCGCGAGATGCCCGAAGCCGAACTGACGGCGCTCTTCGCGGACCGCCTCGACGCGGACCTGCCCGCCGCCATCGCGCGGCCGGTCGACCGCGCCGTCGTCGCGCGCATCACGCCGCTGATCCGCGAGCGCGTCAAGCTGCTGACGGAGGTCGCCGACTACTGCGACTTCTTCTTCACCGACGACCTCCGCTACACGCGCGAAGACCTGCTCGGCAAGGCGTACGCCGCGCGCCCCGACGACGCGCGCGCCGCCATCGAGCGCGCCGCCGCCGTCGTCGCCGCCGCGCCCGCCTTCACGCACGACGCGCTGGAGGCGGACCTCCGCGCACTGGCAGGGCAGATCGGCGCGAAGCCCGGCGACCTGTTCTCGCTCGTCCGCCTGGCCGTCACCGGCCGCCGCGTGACGCCGCCGCTCTTCGAAAGCATGGAGATCCTCGGCCGCGATCGCTGCCTCGCGCGCCTGCGGGCGGCCGCCGCGTCGCTCTGATCCCGTAGGGGCAACGCCGGTTGTCCCGATTCGAACGCCCATGCTAGACTTCGGGGCGATTTGGGGATTCGTCTAATGGTAGGACAGCGGATTCTGGATCCGTATGTGGGGGTTCGAATCCTCCATCCCCAGCCACACGGCGCGTTCGTCTAGCGGCCCAGGACATCGCCCTCTCAAGGCGGAGATCGCGGGTTCGAATCCCGCACGCGCTACCACGCAAAGCAAGAGCCCGGACCCCCCGTCCGGGCTCTTTGTCGCCCCGCCCTTAGGCCGTTCCGCGCGCAGCCGCTACTTGTTCGTCTTCCACACCAGCGACGCGCCCGAGTGCCCCGCGATCACCATCAGCCCGACCGCCAGCAGCGCCACCGGCACCGCCGCCACGTACAGCGCCATGTGCTCGTTGAACGGCAGCCGGTACCGGTCCGTGATCCCCAGCCGCTCGCGGATGCGCTCCCCGTACGCGTGGTAGACGTAGAGCGCCACGCACGCCATCGCCAGCAGCCACGCCGAGACGAACGCCAGGTCGCCCTGCTGCGGATGGTCGCCCGCGCGCTTGCCCGCCGCGCGCAGCGTGTGCTGCAGCGGCTCGCCAGACTGTTTCGCCAGGAACGCCCCGGCCGCTCCCGCCAGCGACAGCAGCGCGATCGGGAAGTAGTAGACCGTGCGCCACGCCTCGTTCCAGCCGACCGCGATCAGCGCGGCGGCCGCCAGCGGCACCAGCACCACGGCCAAGTGCACCACCAGCGGGTGCGAGGGCAGTCCGAATACGGTGTCAGGCATACGTGCGGCTCCTCCGTGAACGCCTTACTCTAGCGCGCGGCGCCGCCACAACTGTTGCGATTCGATGACGCCCGCCGCCAGCTACGCCCGCGGGTCGATGCGCTGATACCGCACGATCGCGTCGAAGTGGTCGAGCACCGTCCGGTCCGGCGAGGTGATGCCCCGTAGCGCCTGCGGCGCCAGCCGCCGCGCGAAGTACCGCGCCACGACCGCCTTCCGCGCCGAGTCCTTGTGCGCCAGCTCCCACGCCGCCTCCTCGACCAACAGCGACGCCTGCGCGACGTCCGCCATGTAGTCAGTCAGCCGCCGCGCCTGCAGCAGCCGCACCTCCTCCGGCGCCTTTTCCAGGTACGCCACGGCCTCCCGCACGTCGTCCACCGCCGCGCCGATCTGCGAGGCAGTGCCCGCCAGCGCCGGGTGCTCCGCGCCGCCCAGCGCCCGCTCGACGCGCGCCAGCAGCGCCTCGTCGGCGTGCTCCTTCCGCATCGAGCGCAGCACGTCCAGGCAGATGATGTTCTCCGTGCCCTCCCAGATCGGATGGCACACCGCGTCGCGGAGCTGCCGCGCCACCGGCCAGTTCTCGATGTAGCCGTTGCCGCCGTGGATCTCGACCGCCTGCGTCGCCAGGTCCACGCCGCGGCGCGCGCAGCGGAACTTCGCCAGCGGCACCAGGATGCGGTACAGCCGCTTCGATTCGGCGTCGTGCCCCGCACCCGCCTCCGCCGCCTCGAACGCCAGCGCGCAGCCCGCTTCCACCTCCACCGCCATGTTCACCAGCGTCTCGCGTACCAGCGGATACTCCACGATCGGCCGCCCGAACGCCTCCCGGTGGTGCGCGTAGATCGCCGCCTCCATAAAGCTGCGCCGCATGATGCCCAGCCCCATGATCGCCACGCCGAAGCGCGAACTCTGCACCATCTCCATCATCCGGTTGACGCCGCGGCCGTCGCGCGCGCCCGCGACGCCGCCGCTGCCCGCGTCGCGCTCCGCACCCATCAGGTGCGCCTCCGCGTCGACGAAGTCAACCTCGCCCGTCGGCACCGCCTTCGTGCCCAGCTTGTCCTTCAGCCGGCGGATGTGGATGCCGTTGCGGCTGCCATCCGCGCGCGACTTCGGCACCAGGAACATCGCCAGCCCCGCCAGCCCCGCGTGCGCGCCCTCCGGCCGCGCCAGCGTCAGGATCACCTCCGCGTCGAGGTTCGAGCAGAACCACTTCGCGCCGTCGATGCGCCAGCCGTCCGCCGTCTTGCGCGCCGAGCATTCGCCGCTCGCCAGGTCGCTGCCGCCCTGCACCTCCGTCATGAACATGCCGCCCGCCCACGCCTGTCCGAAGTCCATCGTCGTCAGGTGCGCCAGGTACTCCTCGCGGATTTCCGGCGGCGCGTGCCGGTTGACGATGCCCGCGGCGCTGCTCGTCATGCCGATGCCGCACGCCATGCCCGTGTCCGCCTGGTTCAGCAGGTAGAGGAAGCCCGTGTTCACCGTCGCCGGCAGATGCCCGCCGCGCTCGCGCTTCACGTCCTCACGCCACCGCAGCCCGAGGAAGCCGTTCTCCCACAGGTCGCGCTTCGTGTCGATGGCGCTCTGGTGGTGCACGACGGCGTTGACCTCGTTGCCCCACGCGTCGTACTTCTCCAGCCGGGGCGGATTCTTGTCCGTCGCCTCGGAGCGCGCCGCGATCCGCTCGCCCATGACGCCGCCCATGTTGCGGAGCTGCTCCTCCGCGAACGCGCGGTCGCGCGCCGGCGTCAGCCGCTCGACGATCTGGCGCAGGTTGGGGTCCGCCTCCCACCAGTTCAGGCCGATGGCGCTCTCCATCGTCGTAAAGTCCAGGCCCCCGCCCGTCGAGCGTATCTCGGTCGTCATGGCATCTCTCCTCCTGCGCGTTATCCCGACAGGATACGCCCCCCGCCGCGATGCACCACGCCCGCCCCCCGCCCGATTGGCGCGTAGCGCCTCGAACGTGCATCGTTACCCCCAATGGGCCTGCTCGAGTACGCGATTCTGCTGGCGGTGGCGTTCGTGGCCGGGGCGATCAACGCCGTGGCCGGCGGCGGCTCGCTGATCAGCTTCCCGACGCTGCTCGCCGTCGGATTCGCCTCCAAGACCGCGAACGTCACGAACACCGTCGCGCTCTGGCCCGGCACCGTCGGCGGCTCCGTCGCCTACCGCTCCGAGCTGGTGCGCCAGCGCCGCCGCCTGCTGATCCTGCTCGGCCCGGCGGTCTCGGGCGCGGCGCTGGGCTCCCTCATCCTGCTGCTCACGCCCGGCGCCGCCTTCGACCGGATCGTCCCGTTCCTCATCTTCTTCGCCTGCGGCATCATGGCGTTCCAGGAGCAGCTCAGCGCCCTCGCGCAGCACCACCGCCTCGGCTCCCGCGACGCGGATCACGTGCCGCTGCCGCTGCTCGGCGTCACGTTCATCGGTGCGATCTACGGCGCCTACTTCGGCGCCGGGCTCGGCATCATCATGCTCGCCTTCCTCAGCATCCTCCTCCCCGACGACATCCAGCACTCCAACGCTCTCAAGGGCATGCTGGCGATGATCATCAACGCCATCGGCGTCCTCGCCTTCGCGCTCTTCGGGCCGGTCCGCTGGAGCGTCGCCATCGTCATGGCCGTCGGCGCCGTCGCCGGCGGCTACCTGGGCGTCGGCATAGCGCGCCGCCTTGGCCGCCGCTGGCTGCGCTGGGCCGTCATCGCCTACGGCTTCACCGCGGCGGTCATCCTGCTGCTGAAGTAGCTGGATTGCGCGCGCCCGAAGCCGCACAATGCAGCGGCACGCAGAGCGAAGCGACGCGAGGGATGAGATGATCGACACCGCGCTAATGGCATCGAAGCCGGAAGACTTGGGCATCGACCCGGAGAAGCTCGAAGCCGTGTTCGCCCGCGCCAAGCGCGACGTCGACGACGGCACGCTGCCCAGCGCCCAGGTCGCCGTCGCGCGCCACGGCAGGCTCGCCGGCATGCGCACCTACGGCACCGCCGTGCAGGGCGGCGTCGAGAAGCCCACCACCGACGACACGCTCTACCACTTCTTCTCGTCCACCAAGGCCATCGTCGCCGCCGCGGTCTGGCTGCTCTTCGAGGACGGCCAACTCCGCCTCGACGAGAAGGTCGCCGACATCATCCCCGAGTTCGGCACGCACGGGAAAGAGATCATCGACGTCGAGACGATGATGCTGCACGCCGGCGGCTTCCCCTACGCGCCGTTCGCGCAGGAGCACTGGGGCGACCACGCCGCGCTGCTCGAAGCCTTCGCGCGCTGGCGCCTCAACTGGCCCGTCGACTCGCGCTACGAGTATCACCCCACGTCGATGCACTGGGTGCTCTCCGAGATCCTGCTGCGCCGCGGCGGGTTGAATTACAAGGATCTGATCCGCGAGCGCCTGCTCGATCCGATGGGCCTCGACGAGCTGTACGTCGGCTGCCCGCCCGCGCAGCAGCACCGCGTCGCCGACATCGTCCACATCGGCACGCCCGTCGAGCCGCCCGGCGGCTGGGGCGAGGTGACGCCGGAGATGCTGGAGCGCTTCAACTGGCCCGCCGTTCGCGCCGCGGGCGCGCCCGGCGCCGGCGCCGTCGCCAGCGCCGCGTCGATGGCGCTCTTCTACCAGCCGCTGATCAACGGCGGCGTCACCGTGACCGGCACGCGCATCATGAAGGCCGAGACCATCGAGTTCGGCACGAAGGTGCGCGCCCGTCCGCACCACATCGACCAGACGCTGCAGTTCATTGACCCCAGCCTCCGCGTCAACACCAACCGCGCGCTCGCAGTCTCCGTTGCCGGAGACGATGGGTACGCGTTCCTGCGGGGCTTCGGGCGCACCTGCTCCCGCCGGGCGTTCGGCCACGGCGGCGCCGGCGGCCAGATCGCCTGGGGCGACCCGGAGACCGGCATCTCCGTGGGCTACTGCACCAACGGCTTCGTCGATGTGATGACGTACGGCCGCCGCATCACCGCGATCGGCAGCCTGGCCGCGAACTGCGCCTCGTAGCGCCTACCGCCGCACGAGCTGCAGGATCTTGTTGTTGAACGTCACTAGGTACAGCTCGCCCGCGCTGTCCTGCGCGAACGAAGAGATGTTCGCGTGCGTATCCGCTAGCGGGATCGCCGCGCCGTCGTTGCTGGCGATATCGACCGCCCACACCCGCCCGGAGCAGTAGTCCCCGTACACGTACCAGCCCCGCAGCTCCGGCATCGCCGCGCCGCGATACACGAAGCCGCCCGTCACCGCGCACCCGTAGTCGTGGCTGTACTCCGCCCGCGGCGGAAGCAACCCCGACCGGTTGCAGCCGTCCGCCGGCTGGTAGCAATGGTTGCCCTCCATCACGTTCCAGCCGTAGTTGGCGCCCGGCACGATACGGTCCACCTCTTCCCACGCGGACTGCCCCACGTCGCCCGCCCAGAGCTGCCCGCTCACCGCATCGAAGTTGATGCGCCACGGATTGCGCAGGCCGTACGCGTACACCTCTCCCCGTCCGCCGCCACCGGCGAACGGATTGTCGGCTGGAATGCGGTACGCGCCCCCGCCCGACACGTCGATGCGCAGGATCTTGCCGAACAGCGTGTTGGTGTTCTGCCCGTTGCGATTCGGGTCGCCGCCGCCGCCGCCGTCGCCCACGCCGATGTACAGCATCCCGTCGGCTCCGAATGCCAGCGCGCCGCCGTTGTGGTTCGAGTTGGACTTCTCCGGCAGCTCCATCACCGCCTGCTCCGACGCTCGGTTCGCCGACGCGCCGTGCGCCGTGAAGCGCGACAGGCGGTTGTGCCGCGGTCCGTTCGTCGTGTAGTACACGTAGAACGTGCCCGTCGATGCGTAATCGGGCGCGTACGCCAGCCCCAGCAGCCCCTCCTCGGTGTTCAGCGGCGTTACCAGCTGGTCGCTGATGTCCAGGAACACGGTGGGCGCCGCCCCCGCGTCGGCGAGGCTCGCGCGATAGATGATGCCGTGCTGCGTCAGCACTAGCGCCGCATTCCCGTCCCCCGGGATCGGCTGCAGCCCGACCATGAGATCCATCTTGATGTTCGGGAAGGCCTGCGCGGCCGTGTAGCCGTTGGGGGCCGGGCAGCCGGTCAGCACGGCCGCCGCTGCCAGCAGCACGACGATGAGCAGCGTCACGCGAAGTCGCATCTGGTCACATCCCTTCTCGCTCTGCACGTATGGTACGCAGTCGGATGCTCGGGGGCACTGAAGGCGCCGGTCGCGCGAGCGCCGTGACATGCGGCGGACCTTGGACGGCGGAGAGAGGGGGATCATGCCCCTCCTCTCATCTGCAATCCATCTGCGGACGAAATCGTCGCGCAGGATGCGGGCGCGCCCGTCTTTACTCCCGGTTAATCGCCGTTAACCCCCCGTTAACCCGCCGCCTCTAGCCTGCAGGGGGCGAGGCATCCGGCCACCGCCCCGACAAGCGGCCTCCGCCAGAGGGCGCCGCCGGCGATGGGAGCGGCAGGGCGCATGGGGTAAGATGGTGGTCAAACACGGCATCGGCCGGGAGACGGAGCAAGCTCCTCCCACCGCCTGGCGCCGCGCCGATCGACCATCCGGCCGCTTCGGCTTAGAAGGACTGTTCCGATGACCAGAGAGCTGTTCGACCGGAAGCTGCGCGAGATGCAGGACGACGTCCTGATCATGGGCAGCATGGTGGAGAAGGCGCTCCAGCGCTCCGTCGAGGCGCTCCGCAATCGCGACCGCTCGCTCTCGAACGTCGTCATCCAGGACGACATCGCCATCAACGCCAAGCGGTACGAGATCGAAGAGAAGTGCATCCACACGATCGCGCTGCAGCAACCCATGGCCGCCGACCTGCGCGTCCTCGTCGCCATCCTCTTCATCGCCAACGAGCTGGAGCGCATGGCCGACCACGCCGAGGGCATCGGCCGCATCAACCTCATGCTGGGCGACGAGCCGCTGCCGCGCCCGCTCGGCGACATCTCCGAGATGGGCGAGAAAGCTGGCGACATGCTGCGCCGCAGCCTCACCGCCTTCGTCGAGCGCAACGCCGAAGCCGCCCGGCTTATCTGCGACGAGGACGACCAGATCGACGCGCTCTACGACTCGTCGTACCACGCGCTGATCCAGGAGATGATCCGCACACCCGCCGATGTCCAGCGCATCACCTACCTCATCTGGACATCGCACAACCTCGAGCGCATCGCCGACCGCGTGACCAACATCTGCGAGCGCGTGATCTTCATGGTCACGGGACAACTGGAGGAGATCAACGTCTCCCGCTACTAACTCGCGCGGCCTCGCGCAAGGATCCATGGCCGCTCAGCCGCTGTCCGCGCCGAACGGCGCCGCGCGCACCGTGCTCGTCGTCGAGGACGAGCCCGCCCTCGCGTCCGCTCTCTCCTACAACCTGCGCAAGAGCGGCTTCAACGTCCTCTCTGCCGCCGACGGCATCGCCGGCCTGCAGGAGGCCCGCCGCGCCAGCCCCGACGTCATCGTGCTGGATCTCATGCTCCCGAAGATGGACGGGCTGGAGGTGTGCCGCCGCATCCGCGCCGACTCCGACGTGCCCATCCTCATGCTGACCGCCAAGAGCGAGGAGTTCGATAAGGTCGTCGGCCTTGAGGTCGGCGCCGACGACTACCTGACCAAGCCCTTCGGCATGCGCGAGCTGATGGCCCGCGTGCGCGCGTTGCTTCGCCGCTCCGTCGCCGTCCGCGCCTCCGCCGGCGACGACGCCCGCATCAGCTTCGGCGAGATCGAGATCGACGCGCGCGGCCGCACCGTCGCGCGCGGCGGCGTGCAGCTCCAACTCAAGCCCAAGGAGTTCGACCTGCTGCACTTCCTGGCGAACAACCCGGGCCAGGTGTTCACCCGCGAGCAGCTGCTGGAGCGCGTCTGGGGGTACGAGTTCTTCGGCGGCAGCCGCACCGTAGACGTGCACATCCACTGGCTCCGCGAGAAGCTGGAGGCGGTGCCCGCCCAGCCGCACCACCTCCTCACCGTACGCGGCGTTGGCTACAAGTTTGTCCGATAACCCCCTCGCGCCGGGGCGCGTCGTCCTCCGCGCGATCGCCCTGTACGTCGCCGTCGTGGGCGCGGCACTGCTCGTCGCACGCCTGACGCACGGCAACGCCTGGACCGTCTGGCTCACCTTCGCCGCCGCCACCGCTGCCATCGTCCTGATCACCGCCCGCGTCTTCGCGCCGCGGCTGCGCCACTTGCGCGCCGCCACATCGATCGCGCAGGCGCTGGCCGCAGGCCGCTTCGACGCGCGCACCGCCGTCCGCAACGACGAGTTCAGCCCGCTCATCGCCGCCCTGAACGATGCCGGCGCCAACACCGAGCTGCTCGTCGCCCGGCTCCAGCAGGAGCGCGCCCAGCTGGAAGCGCTGCTGAACGCCAGCAGCGACGCTACCGTCGCCATCGATACCGACGGCCGCGTCGTCTACCTCAACGACGCCGCTCGCAACATCTTCGCCCCCGACGCTGAAGAGCCGCAGGGCCGCCAGTTCATCGAGGTGGTGCGCGACCACGACCTCAACGACCTGCTCGTTGCCGCCGCCCGGCGCGGCGAGCGCAGCGTTAGCGTCGTGGCTTACGGACAGGCGCAGCGCTGGATCCAGGCCACAGCGGTGCCCATCCAGGGCGGCGGCGACTGGGCCGCCCTGGCCGTCTTCCACGACCTCACCGAGGTCCGCCGCCTCGACAGCATGCGCCGCGACTTCATCAGCAACGTCTCCCACGAGCTGCGCACGCCGCTCGCCGGCATCCGCGCCGCTGCCGAGACGCTGCGCGAAGGCGCCCTCGACGACAAGCCCGCTGCGCAGGAGTTCCTCGGCCACATCCAGCGCGAGACCGACCGCATGACCCAGCTCGTCGAAGAGCTCCTGGAGCTCTCGCGCATCGAGTCGGGCGCAGCCCCGCTGAACTTCGCGCCGCTGGACGTGGCGGCGCTGGTGCGGGACACCGTCAGCCGCTTCGCGCAGCAGGCCGAGCGCGCCGGCATCGCCATCGCCGCCGACGCGCCTCCGTCCGAGCTGCTGATCACCGGCGACGCCGAGCGGCTGGAGCGCGCGCTCGGCAACCTCGTGGCCAACGCCCTGAAGTTCACGCCCGAAGGCGGCAGCATCACCGTGGGCGCAGCGGCCGACGGCGCGGACGCCGTCATCAGCGTGCGGGACACCGGCATCGGCATGGAGGCGGAGCAGCAGGCGCGCGTCTTCGAGCGCTTCTACAAGGCCGACCGCGGGCGCGGCAGCGGCACCGGCCTCGGCCTCGCCATCGTCAAGCACATCGTCCAGGCGCACCAGGGCAGCGTCTCCGTCGAGAGCCGCCCCGGCCGCGGCAGCACGTTCACCGCGCGCCTGCCCCGCCGCTAACCCAGCGCCGCCCGGATCTCCTCCCCGCTCAGCCCCTCGACTTCCACCGTCTTCGTCCGTGACTGCGCCCCCGCCACCAGCGCCAGCCGCGACGGCGCCACGCGCAGCGCCTTCGCCAGCAGCCGCACCAGCGCCTCGTTCGCCCCGCCGTCCACCGGCGCCGCCGCCACCCGCGCGCGCAGCACTTCGCCGTCCCATCCCTCGATGGCGTCGCGGCCGCCGCGCGGCGTCAGTCGCACCGTGATCCGGACGGGCATCTCAGGCGCCCTTCCGGAGCGCCCCGGCATGCGCCTCACAGAGCTGTTTGCTTGACACGGAATCGTCTCCACGGGCCCGCAGGGGCTTGACAGCGGTGCGATACTGGAAGGGCTAACGGGTGAAGGCTACCGCAGCCCCACGCGACTCTGCGGCCCTTCGGGCGCCACCCCCGGCGCTCCGGACGGCCGCATTGTCGCGTCCCCTCGATCCGCCTGAGTGTATGCTCCCGGCGCCGTTTGTCCCTAACCGCCGCCCCCTCTATCGTTCGAATCGCTGGCGCACGTCCGGCGCCCGCGACCGCGCACGACGGAGGGAGAACCCATGGCCAGCATTCGCGAGATGTCCGAGAAGCTCTGGACCGGTGCCATGGACGCCGACGCCGCGCATCCCGTCCACGCGCGCTACCCCGAGGGCGAGGAGTTGCTGGACGGCGTCCTCTTCTACAAGGGCCTGGCGAGCGCCAACACCATCGACACCGGCGATGGCCTCGTCATGCTCGACACCGGCGCCATCAACGACGTGAAGCCGCTCTTCGCCGCCGTGCGCCGCTGGCGCCCCGACGCCCCCCTGCGTGCGGCTGTCTTCTCGCACCACCACGTCGACCACATCTTCGGTGTCACCCCCTTCGAGCAGGAGGCGGGCGACAAACGCTGGCCTCGCCCCGTCGTCTACGGCCACGCCGATCTGGTTCCGAACTTCGAGCGCTACAAGCGCACCCGCGGCTGGAACGGCGCGATCAACGTCCGCCAGTTCGCCATCCCCGTCGAGCGATTCGACTGGTTCGAGCACTACCGCTACCCCGACGTCTCCTACCACGACCGCATGACCTTCCGCCACGGCGATCTCACCTTCGAACTGCACCACGCGCGCGGCGAGACCGACGACGCCACCTGGACCTGGATCCCCGAGCGCAAGATCCTCCACACTGGCGACCTCTTCATCTGGGCCGCGCCCAACGCCGGCAACCCGCAGAAGGTGCAGCGCTACGCCGGCGAGTGGGCCGCCGCCCTCCGCCAGATGGCGGCGCTCGGCGCCGAGTCGATGCTGCCCGGCCACGGCATGCCGATCTTCGGCGCCGACCGCATCGCCGTCGCGCTCGGCGACACGGCCGACCTGCTCGACTCGCTCGAATCGCAGGTGCTCGCGCTGATGAACCAGGGCTGCACACTCGACCGCGTACTCCACGAAGTGAAGATGCCGCAGCACCTGCTCGCGAAGCCCTACCTCACACCGATCTACGACCACCCGCAGTTCATCCTGCGCAACATCTGGCGACTCTACGGCGGCTGGTACGACGGCGAGCCCGACAACCTGCTGCCGGCGCCGCGCGCCGAGCAGGCGCGCGAGTGGGTCGCGCTGGCGGGCGGCCTGCCGCCAGTGCTCGCCCGCGTCGAGCAGCTCCGCGCCGAGGGCAACCTGCGCCTTGCCTGCCACCTCGTCGAGTACGCGGTGATTGTCGATCCGTCGCCGCAGGTCCACGCGCTGCGCGCCCAGGTCTACGGCGAATGGTCGAAGCGCCAGGAGTCGTCGATGGCGCGCAACATCCTGAACCACGCCGCGCTCGCCAGCGCGAAAGGCAAGCGCGATCTCGCCGGCGACTATGAACCCGCGGGCTGAGCGCGCGACGCGACTGCGGTGCGTCCGCTATCCTTCTCCGGGCGGGTTGTTCAAGGAGGAACCATGCGGAAGTTCGGATTGTTGCTGCCCGCGGCGGCGCTCGTGCTGGCAGCGGCCTGTGGCGGCGGAAGCAGCAGCAACAAGACGCCGGCCGCCACCAGCGGCGCCGGCGCGACCTCAGCCGCGACGCGCTCTGCGGCCACCACTCCCGCAGCGGCGACCACCGGCGCGGCCGGCGGCGGCGGCTCGAACGCCGAGCTGAAGGCCACGCTCAACAAGTTCGTCGCCGCCACCTTCAAGACCACGTACACGCTCTCCGGCGGCACCGGCGCCGACTCGTTCGGCGACGGCAAGCTGGTGATGTACAAGGACGGTGCGGCGCGTATCCGCTTCGACATCAGCGGCACGCAGGACGGCCAGCCGATCTCGATGACGCTCATCGAACGGGACGGCAAGACAGTCATCTGCCTGAACGACGCGGGCGACATCGGCGCGATCCTCGGCGTCGAGGCCGGCAAGGGCGTCTGCTTCAACACGGATCCGAAGGATACGGCGTCGAACCCCGCCTCGAGCCTCACGCAGACCCTATCCGATCTCGAGGGCGGTGATGTTACGCTCGTCAGCACCAGCACCCGCAAGATCGCCGGCCGCGACGCTACCTGCTACGTCACGCAGTCGGCCGGCGCCGGCGGCACCGACGAAGAATGTTTCTCCGGCGACGGAGTCGTGCTGTTTTCCAGCACCGGCGACGGCGGCTCCCGCATCGAAGCCACCGAGATCGGCGGCTCCGTCGCCGACGCCGATTTCGATCCGCCGTACGACGTGCACGACCTCCCGACCACCAGCGGCGCGCTCCAGGGCTCGCAGTGATCCGCAACCAGCATCCGTCCGCCGCAGCCCGGTGATCCTGTGATACGCGCCCGCATCGCCGTCACTGTCTCGCTGCTCGTGGCGCTCGCCGCGCTCACGCTCGGCATCGTCGCGTTCATGCGCACCGTCCGCGATCACAGCGACATCACCGGGCGCCTCGTGCAGACGCGCATGACCAACGAGTACAAGGGCGCGCCCGTCCCGTTCCCGCTCGATGACTTCTTCGTCGGCCCGGACTCCCGCGGCGACGTGCGTGCGTTCTACGCCTATCCGCCCGGCTACTTCGGCCACCAGCGCGGCTGCAAGATGATCTGGGACCAGGCCGCGACCATCGCGCCGGACCGCGGCGGCGCGGTCGCCGGCCCGGGGCTCTTCATCGACCCCTGCGGCGGCGCGCGCTTTAACCGCGACGGCATCCTCGTCTCCGGCCCCGCCGATCGCAACCTCGACGAGTTCCTGCTCGCACCCGCGGTTGACGGCTTCGTCGTCGACACGAAGACGCTGCACTGCGGCGCCCTCCTGCCGTCCGCGCCGTCCGCGCCCGCCACGCCGGAGTCGGCCGGCGCCACCGCCACCCCGACCGTCACGCTGACGCCGACGCCCGGCCCGCAGGACCAGACCTGCGACCGCGTCTCGCCGAACACGAAGGGCAACTGACCAGCGCCGGGAGCTACAGTCCGCGCTCGTGCCGCCGGATCTCCCAGTCGGCCCACTTGTAGAGCCCGTGGCGCAGCGGCCCGAGCTTGCGCGGCAGATCGGGGTACGTGATCTCGCCGCGGATGATCTGGGTCAGGTAGCGCCAGAACGTGCCGTTGTACTTCATCATCAGCACGCTTGCCGCCGGCAGCCGCTGGAAGATCGCCATCAACCGCCGCGAGGTCAGGATCTCGTCGCCCATCGCCGCTTCCAGAGCGCGCTGATAGCCGCCGAGGTCCGCGACTTCGCCGCCCAGCAGCCGCTGCGCCTCCTGCGCCGCCAGCCGCCCGCTGACGAACGCCGCCCAGATCCCCTCGCCCGAGAGCGGGTCCACGAGCGCCGCCGCGTCGCCCGTCAGCATCGCCGCGCCGTGCACCACTGGCTGGCCGTCGCGCCGCAGTGGCAGCTGGTAGCCGCGGTGCGCGTACAGCCGCGTCTCGTCGAACCCGTAGTAGGCGCAGAACCGCGCCAGCTCCGCCCGCAGCCTGGGCCCCACCGACTTCCAGCCGCCCACGCCCACGTTCAGGTGGTCGCCCTTCGGGAACACCCACGCATAGCCCCCCGGGATGCCGCCCAGATCCAGTGCGATGAAGCGCTCCCAGTCCGCCATCACCGCCGCGTCGGCGGGGTAGTTCGCCTCCAGCGCCACCGCGTGCTCGGCCGCCGGCGCAAGGCCCAGCGCCTTCGCGGTCGTGCCGTTCACGCCGTCGCAGCCGATCAGCACCCGTGCCTCGTGCGTGTCGCCGCCGATCCTCACGCGCGCGCGGCCGTTCACCTCGATCGAAGTCACCGCCGCGCCGTCGCGGAAGTCGGCTCCCGCGCTCGCGGCGGCTTCCGCCAGGAAGGCGTCCAGCCGCCGCCGCTGCGTCATCCGGGCGAGCAGCGTCGGGCTCGTGCGGTCGAAGCGCGGCCCCATCGCCGCGCTGACGCGCACCCCGTAGATCTCGCGCTCGGTGACGGATGTGAAGTCGAGGTCGTTCTCGCCGTCGGCGCGGAACGTCACGCCGCCGCCGCACGGCTTGTCGCGCGGGAACGATGCCTTGTCCGCCAGCAGCACTTTCGCACCCGCGCGCGCCAGGTTGCGCGCCGCGGTGCTGCCCGCCGGCCCCGCGCCGATGACGATCGCGTCCCACGTTGTCGTGCTCATCGGGGTCATTGTACGGAAGGGGTGCGCTTACGGCCCGCGCGCGACCGTCGGCTCAGTTCAGCGTGATGATCGCCGCCGCCAGCAGGATGCCCTCGGCGCAGATCGCCGCGATCAGCAGCACGTAGCCGACCATCCGCTCCCACGAGTGCGCGATAAAGCCCAGGCCGAGGTTCAGCAGCAGCAGCGCCACGCCCGTCATCGGCAGCTTCAGCAGTTCGCCCTTCGACGCGACGCGCGTGACGCCGCTGATCTGCGGGAAGTTCAGCGCGATGTTCGTCTGCAGCCCCGGGTACTGCTGGTAGACGTACGCGAACATCGCGAAGAACGTCGCAAACGCCGCCAGCGCCAGCATCTGCGCCGTGCGGTCCTCCCAGAACGGCTGCGCCGCCAGATAGAGCCGGTCCGGCGCCTGCGGTATCGACACCAGCGAGCCCAGCCGCTGCTGCGCCTGCACCGCCTCCGCGAACGCCACCTCGTCGTCGACGCTGATCGCGTACGACTGGCTCGGCGTCACGATGTACAGCAGGTCCGCGGGCGACTGGTGCGTCGAGTAGAACAGCGTGTCACCGATGCCGCCCTCGATGCTCGCGCTGCCAATGTGGTGCCCGATCCAGCTCACCCCCGCAATGTGCGGGTTCGGCAGCTCGCGCCCCGGCACCAGCCGCTCGATCTGTGACATCGGCACCATCTGTCGGATGTCGCCCCAGGTGATCGTCAGCGCGTTGCGGTCGAGCGCGTAGCGCAGCGTGCCCAGGCTGTACGTCCAATACGCGAACAGCAACCCCATGAAGAAGAACACCGACGCCACCGCGTACAGCGAGATCACGCCCAGCGCCACGTCCTGCGTGACGCCGCGCAGCACGAGTGCCAGCGCCACCACGAAGCACCACGCGGCCAGTCCGCCGCCCGCCAGGCTGCCGATTGTTCGCGGGGGTCGAAATTCCATCAGACCTGGCTCTTCGCCCCGGCGGCCGCCGCCACCGGCGGCACCGCCGTCACCCAGTGCGCGTACTTCTCGTTGCGGCCGCGGATCGCGTCGAAGAAGATCGCCTGCAGCTTCCGCGTGATCGGCCCGACGCCGCCACCGCCCACGGAGCGCCGGTCCACTTCCGTGACGGCGGAGATGTGCGCCGCCGTCCCCGTCAGGAACACCTCGTCGGCAATGAACAGCTCCGTCCGGTCGATCGTCCGCTCGATCACTTCCAGCCCCAGGTCCTCCCGGGCGATCTGGCACACCGACTCGAGCGTGATGCCCTCAAGGACGTTGTCGCTGCGGGCCGGCGTGATCAGCCGCCCGTGGCGGATCATCACCAGGTTCTCGCCCGAACCCTCCGACACGTGCCCATCGTCGTTCAGCATGATCGCTTCGTCGTAGCCGTTCTCCAGCGCCTCCGTCTTGGCCAGCGCCGAGTTCACATACAGCCCGTTCACCTTCGCCCGCGCCGGGATCGACGTGTCCGGCACGCGCCGCCACGTCGACGTCTGGCAGCGGATGCCCGCGTCCGTGTCCAGGTAGTTGCCGAACGGGATCGCGAACAGCATGAAGTCATCCGCCACGCCGTCCAGTCGAGGCCCGATCACCTCTCCGCTCTTGTAGGCGATCGGCCGGATGTACACGTCCTCGCGGAAGCCGCACTGCGCCACGACCTGCGCGCAGATGTCCGTCAGCTCCTCCGCCGTCTCCGGCAGCCCGATGTGCATGATGTGCGCCGACTGCTTCAGGCGGGCGAAGTGCTCCCGCGGGCGGAAGATCAACGTCTCGCCGCGCTCCTCGCTCCAGTTGCCGCGCACGCCCTCGAACACCGCCGTCCCGTACAGGAACGCGTGCGTCATGACGCCTACCTTGGCCTCCTCCAGCGGGACGATGCGCTTCTGGAAGTAGCAGTGGGAGGTGCCCATAACTCGCGTCCTTTCTATGGGGGATTGTGCGGATTATAGGCCGTGAGCCCGATACGGGGCAACCCGCAGCCCTTCCGGCGCCCTCGCGCGATTGACGCCGCGCCGGATCGGCCGCTATCGTCTGCGCGTCGTCACGTCCGCACACGATTCCGGGAGGCGCCATGCCGCAGCACGTCATGAAGGTCGGAAACGTCGAGATCGTCGCGCTGCTCGACACGTCAGCGAAGGTCCCCTGCTCCATGGTCTTCCCCGCCGTCGGCCACGACGACTGGGCGCGCCACGCGGAGCACCTGGAGGACGGCGACAACCTCCCGCTCTCCATCAGCTCCTACCTCGTGCGGGGCGCCGGCAAGACCGTACTCGTCGACACCGGCATCGGCGCCAAGGATCGCCCGTTCTTCGGGAACGGCCGCCTCCCGGACGCGCTCGCCGAGGCCGGCGTGCAGCCCGGCGACATCGACCTCGTCCTCGCGACCCACATCCACATCGATCACGTCGGCTGGCACACCACGAAGCGGGGCGACGCCTGGGTGCCCACCTTCCCGCGCGCGAAGCACATCTTCAACCGCGCCGAGTACGACTACTTCACCGCGCCCGCCGTCGCTGCCGACCCCCAGTTCCCCTGGGTCGCCGACTGCGTCCTGCCGCTCCGCGACGCCGCTGAGGTCGAGCTCGTCGGCGACGAGGCCGCAGTGACCCCCGAGATCACGTTGCTGCCGTCGCCCGGACACACGCCCGCGCACACGTCGTTCCTCGTCCAGTCGGCCGGAGAGAGCGCGCTCATCCTGGGCGACGTCGCCCACAACCCCGCGCAGATCACGGAGCCCGGCTGGCAGCCGATCTTCGACATGGATCCCGCGCAGGCGTCCGCCACCCGCGCCGCGCTCGCGCAACGGATCCAGGAGCAGGGATGGCGGCTCGTCGCCGGCCACTTCGCGCACCCCGGCTTCGGACGCGTCGTGCTGGTCGAGGGAAAGCGCTACTGGCGCGGCGGTCTGTAGCCGCCTACGGCATACTGGAGCTCCCCGCAGCCTCTACTCGGACGCTGAGAGCGTCGCGGGCGCCGTGCGCCCCCGGCAGGTGCGGTGATGAACGCCACGACTCGAATGCTCGGCCGCACGTTGTGCATCATCGCCGCCGCCGTGCTGCTGGCGGCCGCGCCCCGCGGCATCGCCCGCGCCGCCGCGCCCGGCGGCCCGCAGCCCGCGCCGGCCTGCGATCCGGCGCGGGCCCACGCCGCCGGCACCTCGACCGAGACGATCCCGACGATCAACGGCACTCGCACGTACCTGCTGCATGTACCCGCGTCGTACACAGGCGCCGCCGCCGTGCCGCTCGTGCTCAATTTCCACGGCGCCGGCTCCTCCCCGGTCGCGCAGGAGGTCTACAGCGGCTTCTCGGCCAGGGCCGACGCCGAGAACTTCATCGTCGCCTATCCGCAGGGCGTCACGACGGCCAACCTCGCCTTCACGCACTTCAACGCCTGGCAACTCGGCAGCCCGGAGCCTGACGACGTCGCGTTCGCCGACACCCTCATCGACACGCTCGAATCGGCGCTCTGCATCGACACCACGCACGTCTTCTCGACCGGCATCTCGATGGGCGCGATCATGTCGACGCGTCTCGCCTGCAGCCTCTCGAACCGCATCGCCGCGATCGCGCCGGTCTCGGGTGCGTACTACCCGCCCAACATCACGTTCCTGAATCCGGCGGAGAGTTGCCCCGGCCCGAGGCCCGTGCCACTCCTGGCGTTTCACGGCACCGCCGACACGACGATCCCGTTCAACGGCGGCCCTGGCCTGAATGGCGTCCTCTTCCGCCTGCCCATCGACAACACCACGCCGGACGAAGACGTGCTGTCCGACTGGGCCGCGCACGATGGCTGCGCCGGCAGCCGCCAGGAGTCGCCGGTCGATACCGAGATCCGCCTCATCACGTACGGCTCATGCCCGGGCGGCGCCGTCGTCCAGCTCTACGCCGTCGACGGCGGCGGCCACACCTGGCCCGGCTCCTTCGATCTGCCCTCGCTCGGCTACACGACGCACCAGATCATCGCCACCGACCTGATCTGGGCCTTCTTCGCCGCGCACCCCTTCGCGGCGCCGCCCTCCGTCGGCGGCATCGCCGAGCAGCCGGACGCCGCGGTGCTGACGCCATCGAGCATCACCGGCTCACAGGGCCGCGCGGATGTCCGCCGCGCCGCCGAAGCGGCGCTCGCGATCGCAGGAGTCGCTGTTGGTGGTTGGATGCTGAGGCGCAGCCGCGCGGCGCGCTGAACCGTGCGGCGCTTTCGTGCACAGGCATGCTCGTGTTGCTGCGCCTAATGCTCCGCCAGCGGGCCGGCGTGCCCCGCAAGGTCCGGCCGTCCCGACCACAGCCAGCCGATGTTCGTCCTGCTGATCCCCATCAGCACGCCGTGGAACGTCGCCGGGTGGATGAACATGCTCCCGTCCGGGTTCGTGCTGCCCGGGTCGCGGCCCATGAAGCGCATCTCCCGCGCCTCCAGCCGCTCGACGATCGGCTCCGTCTCCGCCGCTTCGATGTAGCACATGTACAGCGTCTCGCCGCCGCGGCGCGTCATGAACCGCCCCATCGGCTTCGTCGCATCGTCGATCTGCGACAGCTCGATGCGGTCCAGCCGTTCGGGCGGGTTGAACAGCGTCAGCTGCCCGTGGTAGCCATACTGCTTGCTCGCGATCGGGTGGAACCGCGACGCGTCGAGCCCGAAGCGGTCGGCGTAGAACGCCGCCGCCGCCTCATGGTCGTTGATCAGGTTCGTCGCCTCGTACAGGTACCGCATCCGCCCGATCATCGGCCGCGCGACCTCCTGCGAGATCACCATCCGCAGCCCCGGCGTCTGGTCGGGCGCGATGAAGAGCTGGCCGCCCTCGTCCGTGTGCGCGACGCCCTTCGCCGACAGCCGCGCCGCCAGCGCCGCCACGTCGCGCGTCGAGAATCCGGCCGCGAACAACCCCTCGCCCCACTGGCCCAGGTACGCCTGCACCGCACCCGCGCCCGACGGCTCCAGCAGCTCGAACTCGCTCGTCCCCGCCTGCACGACCCGCCGCTTTGCCGCGAGCGCGCGCACCTCGTCGTCCTTCACGACTTCCGCCCCGAAGACGTCGACGAACGTCTGCGCGGCGGCCGCCCGGTCCGTCACGGCTATCTGTACGCGGTCGACGTGCTCCAGCATGGCGTCCCTCCTGGCTGCGTGGGGTGTGGCGCCCATCCTATCCCCCCGCCCGGCGCCGTGCAATCGCGCGCGGCGATCGTTGTTTGATGGGTTGTTTTTCGGGCTTTTCGCACGTTTCTGATTGATGCCGAGTCTACGGGCGGGCGCGTGGCTGATTGATGCTTGTTGCTACTTGCCTTCGCGTTCCGCATCTTTGGCTCCTTGCCGGCGGCAGCGCGCTACGGGCGCGGCCGTGCGCGGGGCGATGGTAGGGGATCGCGGCGCGGATCTCCTAGCGGGGCGTGTCACTGGTTGGTGGTCGCTGGTTGGTGGTTGCGGGCGCAGCAGGCTGCGCCCCTTGTACACGGGGCGACGCGGATGCGGGCTGGATGGACTTGAATTGGTGGCTGGTTGGTGGTTGGTGGGGCGCCGGGCGGTTCAGGACGGGCGTCAGGCCGTCCAGCGCACGGCGTGGATGGTGTAGGTGCCCGCCAGGCCCTTCAGGTCCACTTCGCGCGGGTCGCTGAACAGCGACGGGTCAGTGGCGCTGTCGACGATCTGGCGCAGCAGCGACGAGACGAGGATCTCGCCGCCGGTCGCCTGGCCGGCGACGCGCGAGGCGAGGATGACGTTCTTGCCGAAGAAGTCGTCGTTCTCCTTCACGGCCTCGCCGGCGTGGAGGCCGATGCGGACCTTGACGTGCTCGCCGTCCGCGGCGTTGTGTTCCGCGAAGGCGCGCTGGATGGCGATGGCGCAGTCGAGGCCCTTCTTCGCGGACTGGAAGGCGACCATGAAACCGTCGCCCATGGTCTTGACCTCGAAGCCGCCGTGCGCGCGTAGCTGCTCGCGGATGAGGGCGTTGTGCTTGCGCAGGAGGTCCTGCCACGCCTGGTCGCCGAGGCGCTCGGTGAGCAGCGTCGAGTCCTCGATGTCGCTGAACATGATCGTGACGGTGCCGTCGGGCGCGACGTGCGCGGCGATGTCGGGCCGCTCGTGCTGGACGCTATCGGCGACCGCGTCGATCGAGGTGAAGAGGTTGGACGCGCTGATGCCCTGGGCCTGCAGCTTGAGCCGCATCGCCTCTTCGAGCGCCGGCTGCATCTTCATCGCCTGGAACTCGCCGAGCGCGAAGGCCAGGTGCGCCGCGGCCTCCGCCCGCTCGTCCGGGAAGTGCTCGTACAGCGTGCGCGCGATGGCGAGCCGGACGAGCGCTGTCTCGGGGCGGTCGCCGACGCGTGCCGCGACATCCAGCGCCGTCGCGAGGTGTGCGCGCGCTGCCGCGGGATCGTCGAGCAGCAGGGCGGCGAGGCCGAGCTGGCGGGCGACCGTGGAAGACGCCTCCGACGAGTAGAGATCTCCGAAGCCAGAAAGCCGCCGGTAGAGCATGCGCACGACATCCAGCTCACGCGTGAGGAGCGACGCCGCGAGCAGGTACACGAGCGTTGCAGTGGGAGCCCAGTCCCTCTCACCGGTGATCGCGAGGTCCGCCACGAGGCGCCGCGTCTCTCGTCGGGCCTCATCCATCAAACCCGCCGACGCCGGAATGTAAGCGGCTAGCCCGTCGCCCTGGATGAACGCATCCCAGAACTGCCGGTACGCGAGCGTCTCTTCAAAGCGGCCGAGCCTGGCGAGCAGTGGTGTCACCACGAGTGCAGCGGTGGCGTGTCCATACGGCTCGGCGCCAGCAGCAGTACCAGCAAAGCGGTCAACCGCGGCGACGCCGGCTTCGAGGTCTCCGGCGAGAGTCGACGGCACGTCCTGAACATAGAGGAGCTGTGTCTGCACGAACGGATCGCCCCCACGGCGCGCAAGGTCGTCAAGCTGCTGAAGCGCGGCATCTGCGTCGGCATGCTGCCCCGAAGCAAACGACACCAGGGCGACGTCGGCCAAGAAGACAGCGCGTTGAAGGGGTCGTAGGCTCGCCTGTGAAACGGATGCTAGCTCCGATGCCACCGTCGCTCGCTGCTGCTGAAGCTCGGGCGGAGCCCCGGCTATTAGGAAGTTGATCATGGCGGCGGCGATCGATGTCGGGTCTCCAACCCGCCGCGCCAGCGTGAGAGCGGCCTCAGCGATCTCCCAGTACTCGCGCAGCCGGCGGAGCGTGTAGTGCGTCCAGGCCGTGCCGAGGTCCGCATAGATGCGAAAGCGGCTCTCGGGCGTCGAATGCTTATGCATTCGCTCCGTCCACATCGCCCACTCCGGCGTCGCAAACACGGGGCCGGCGTCCTGTCGGGCGAGGGCATCCTGCCCCAGGAAGCTCGCCGAGGCAGCGCGGTCGTCGTCACCCATACGCTCGGCGATGGCAAATATCTCTGGTGCGATCTCGTCGGAGACGCGCTTGGGCTCGCCGGCGCCGAGCAGTGCGTTCGCGAGTGCGTCGAGAAGGCCGTAGCGCTTCTCGTTGTCCTTGGGGTCCAGCACGTCCTGCACCTGCAGGGCCTGCTCCAGCAGCCGCGCCGCTTCGCCGTGCGCGTAGACGCCGGCGGCGCGCTTGCCCGCCAACTCGCCGTAGCTCACCGCCTTGCGCAGATCCTCCTCAGTCGACGAGTGGGCGAAGTGCTCCGCCAACTCCGCCGCGTGCTCGTCGAGGCGGTTGGCGTAGTGGCGCTCCAGCGCCTTCGCGACCTCGTTGTGGAGGCGCAGGCGGCGGGGGGCGATCATCTCGCCGTACAGCGTCTGGCGGAAGTAGGCGTGCGTGAAGCGGTAGCGCACCTCGCGACCCTCGCTATGCTCTTCCAGCAGCGAGACGCCGACCGCCTCCTCGATGGCGCTGAGCAGCTGCTCCTCGGGCACGCCGGCGACTGCGCGCAGCACGTCGAGCGAGAAGTCGCGGCCCATCACGGAGGCAATGCTGAGAATGCGGTTGCAATCCTCGCTGAGGCGCGTCAGGCGTTTGCCGATGACGTCGCGCAGCCCCTCCGGGATCTGCGCGATCAGCGAGTCGACCGCCGCCACCCACTGCCCGCCCTCGCGCCTGGCGAGGCCGGACTCGAGGATGTACCGGACAACCTCCTGAATGAAGAGCGGGTTGCCCTCGGTCTGGCGGTAGATGCCCTCGGCCATGGTGAACGGCAGATCCTGGCCGGTGATGTTCGACATCATGCGGTGCACTTCGTCGATGCTGAGGCCGCGCAGGGGGATGCGCGCGAACGAATCGACGCGGCGCAGATCCGCGAGCGCGGCGGAGAGCGGGTGCCGGCGGTCCACCTCGACGTCGCGGTAGGTGCCGATGATCAGCAGCCGCGTGCCGGAGAGGTTGCGGGCGAGGTGGACGAGCAGCTCCATCGTGCCCTTGTCGCCGTCCTGCAGGTCCTCGAGCACGATGCAGAGCGCCTGCGCGCTCGAGGCGTTGCGCAGGAAGCCCGTCACCGCCTGAAAGAGGCGGAAGCGCTCCTCCTCGGGGTTGCCGGGAGGCGGCATCTCGACGGCGACGCGGTCGCGGATCTCGGAGACGATCCGGGCCACGTCGCCGGCGCCGGTGCCCAACTCCTCGCGCAGCCGGTCGGTCTCGCGTACGAGCGCGTAGGAACGCATCGCCTCGACGAAGGGCAGGTACGGCAGCGCGAGCGAGCCCTCCTCGTAGCAGTGGCCGACGAGCGCGCGGCCGCCGCGCATCGCGACGTAGGTCAGCAGCTGCTCGGTGACGGTGGTCTTGCCGATGCCGGGCTCGCCGACGACCATCACCAGCGCGCCCTGGCCGGAGAGCGCGCCGTCGAACGCCGCCTGGAGCTGCTTCAGCTCCGCCTCGCGGCCGACGAACGTGCGCGCGTAGATCGCGCCGCTCGTGGCCTCGTCGGTCGGTGGGACGGCTGCGGTCAGCGCCGCGCCCACGTCGACGGAGGCGAGCGCCTGCAGCACCTCGGTCGCGCCGGCGGGGCGCTGCGCCGGGTCCTTGGCGAGGAGGCGCGTGATCAGCGTCTCGAGGCCGGGCGGGCACTCGCTCGTGTGCCAGGACGGCGCGACCGGCGGCGTGTTGACGTGCTGCGAGATGACGGCGACGGCGTCGTCGCCGGCGAACGGCGGGCGGCCGGTGACCATCTCGTAGAGGACGCAGCCGAGCGCGTAGAGGTCGCTGGCGGCGGTGGTCTCGCCACCCATCGCCTGCTCTGGCGGCATGTAGGCAGCGGTGCCGACCATCGTGCCCTGCATGGTCATGCGCGAGCGGTCGAGCGAGAGCGCCAGGCCGAAGTCGCCGATCTTGGCAACGCCGGCATCGGTGAGCCAGATGTTGCCGGGCTTGAGGTCGCGGTGGACGATGCCGTGCCTGTGGGCGTGCTCCAGCCCCTGCGCGACCTGCGTCGCGATGCGCACGGCGTCGGCAATCGGCACGCGCCGCCGCTTGGCAGCGTCGATCAGGCCGGTGAGCTCGCCGCCGGCCATGTACTGGCTGACGATGTACGGCGTGCCGCCGTCGTCGCCGGTGTCGAAGACGGTGACGATGTGCGGGTGGTCGCCGAGCCGGCCCATCGCCTGCGCCTCGCGGCGGATGCGGGTGACGCCGTCGGCGTCGAGGCCGTCGGTCTTGATCGCGGCGAAGGCAACGTCGCGGTCGAGCTTGGCGTCGTGCGCCTGGTAGACGCGCTTGCGCCCGCCCTCGCCGAGGAATCGGCGGACGGCGTAGCGGCCGGACGCGAAGGACGCGGGTAGTGGAGGCGCGGACGGGGCGGGTGCTGCTGCGGGCTGTGATGGCGCGGCGGGCGGCGCGGCGGCTCCGGCGCGCGCGGCTGCGTCGAGGAGCGAGCGCGCGTCGCCGTTCCCCGGGTCCAGCGCCAGGATGGCATGCGCCTGCGCGCGCACACCATCCCAATCGAGGCGGCCAAGCGCGGCCTCGGCCTCGTTCAAGAGGCGGTCGATCTGTCGTTGGATGAACTCGCTTGCCACGCTGACCCTCACATGCGGAGATGTTCACAGATGATGCGTGAACGAGGCGGCGAGGTCAATCGATGCACGGTGGCGCGGCACCCGGAGCGGAGCATTCGCGCGGCTCGCAGCTTCGAGGTCGGGCGGCACAGGATTGGATCGACTCCGCCGCACGCGGCCGTGCAATCGCGCCCGGCAAGCGACCGGCGGGCGTACAATGGACGCGCGCATGCACGCCGCCGCCGCCGCCCCCACCGAAAGGAGCGCCATCGTGAGCCAGATCCCCCAGAACGAAGAACGGATCGAGGACGAGCAGGGCGCGGCCGCCGTCGTCCGGTGGCTGCTGACGGTGTTAGCGTACTTCCTGCTCATTCCGCCCTGGGGCATCGTCGTCGCGCTCTACTCCGTGAAGATCGTCAGCGAGTACGAGCGCGGCGTCATCTTCCGCATGGGCCGCCTCGTCGGCGCGCGCGGCCCCGGCCTCTTCGTCATCCTGCCGATCATCGACCGCATGGTGAAGATGGACCTCCGCACCGTCACCATGGACGTGCCCAGCCAGGAGTGCATCACCCGCGACAACGTCACCGTGAAGGTGAACGCCGTCATCTACTTCCGCGTCGTCGATCCCGAATACGCCGTCACCAAGGTGATCGACCACTTCCGCGCCACGTCGCAGATCGCCCAGACCACACTGCGCAGCGTGCTCGGCCAGTCGATGCTCGACGAGCTGCTCTCCGAGCGCGAGCAGATCAACGCCAAGCTGCAGAAGATCATCGACGAGCAGACCGAGCCGTGGGGTGTCAAGGTCTCGACCGTCGAGGTGAAGGACGTCGAACTGCCGCAGAGCATGCAGCGCGCGATGGCCCGCCAGGCCGAGGCCGAGCGCGAGCGCCGCGCCAAGATCATCAACGCCGATGGCGAGCTGCAGGCGTCGGAGCGGCTGTCCGAGGCCGGCCGCATCATGTCGCTCCAGCCCGGCACTCTCCAGCTCCGCTTCTTGCAGACGTTGGCCGAGGTTGCGACCGAGAAGAACAGCACCATCGTCTTCCCCGTGCCCGTCGACCTGCTGGATCTCTTCACGCGGCCGATGCGCGAAGCCGCTGCCGCGGGCGGGCCGCGGCCGCGCGTGCACGTTGGCCCCTCCGATCTCACGGCGCTGCCCGACGTCAGCGTGCCGCCCGTGCCGCCCGTGCCGGATGTGCCGCCCGTGCCAGACGTGCCGCCGGTGCCGCCGCACGAGGGCGTTGTCAGCTAGGGAGAGTCGCGCGGCGGCGCCGACCAGCGCCGCACCGCCAGCGCCGCGCCGATGCACACCGCGAAGACGCCTACGGTGATCGCCGTCAGCTCCGGCCCCCACGCCACCGCGTCGCGCCGGAAGAACACGATGATCGCGATCCCCGCGATCATCCGCAGTACGACGAAGAGGACGAGAAGCCGGAAGACGCGCCTGATGCGCGCCCCCGTACGGCGCAGCGATTGCAACATGCCGGAGTATAGAGGCACAGAACTCGGAGCCAAGAACCTGGCGCCCAGCGCCCGCCGCGAAGCCCTAGGTTCCAGGTTCTAAGTTCTGGGTTCTCGCGTAGCGTAGCGAAGCGGAGCAGCCCGTGGCCCACCTTCAGATACAGAAGTTCATCGCCGCGCCGCCGGAGCGCGTCTGGGATGTCCTCGCCGACCTGGAGCATCAGGCCGCGTGGATGGTCGACGTGCGCAAGCTCGACATCGTCACGGACGAGAAGCGCGGCGCCGGCGCCGTCATGCACGTCACCAGCGAGCTCTTCGGCCTGCCCCTCGTGCGCGACATCATGGCCATCACCGCGTGGGAGCCGCCGCGCCGCATGGACGTCGAGCATCGCGGCCAGTTCCACGGGTCGGGGCAGTTCCTGCTCGACCGCGCCGAGAACGGCACGATCTTCACCTGGATCGAGGACTTCGCGCCGCCCCTCGGCCCCCTCGGCGAGGCCGTCTTCGCCCTCGTCGTCCGCCCCCACCTGCTCCGCGTCTTCGCCCGCAGCCTGAGCAACCTCGCCGGTCTCGCGGAGGAACAGTCGGGACAGCCAGATTCTAAGTTCTAGGTTCTTGGTTCTCGCGGAGCGCCCTCACCTCGTCAGCCACCCGAACTGCTGCGGCTTCCGCTGCGACTTCGCGTCGATCATCACGTTCACTACGTTCGGCCGCCCGCTCGCCAGCGCCGCGTCCAGCGCGGGCCGCAGCTGCTCCGGCGTCTCCACGTAGTAGCCGTCGCCGCCGAACGCCTCGATCACCTTCTCGTAGCGCGCGTTCGGCACGTACGACGTCGGCATCACGCGCGCCGGGTCCAGCGTGCTCGGCCCGCCGCCGATGCCGTTGTTGTTCAGGATGATGAACGTGATCGGCATCCCGTACCGGCACGCCACCTCCACCTCCATCCCGCTGAACCCGAACGCCGAGTCGCCTTCCACCGCCACCACCCGCTTGCCCGGGTGCACCGCCTGCGCCGCGATCGCGAACGCCAGCCCGACGCCCATCGTCCCGAAGCTGCCCGCGTCCAGCCGGTGCCGCGGCTCGAAGTTCGGCAGAATCGTCCGGCCGATGTCCATCGTGCTCGCGCCCTCGCTGCAGATGATCGCGTCGCGCGGCAGCACGTCGCGGATGTCCCGCAGCGCGCGGTAGTAGCCCATCGGCGACGCGTCGTCGTCCAGCATCGCCTGCGTGCTGCCGCGGTTCTCCTCGATCTTCTTCGCGATGCCGGTCCTCCACGTGTTCTCGGCCGAGAACTGCCACGGCTGCTCGCGCAGCGCCGCGTTCAGTTGCCCTGTCACGGCTTTCGCGTCGCCCACCAGCGCCACCTCGGCCGCAACATTCGTGCCGATCTCCTCCGCCGCGATGTCCATCTGGATCACACGCACGTCCGGATTGAAGCGCGGCGGCAGCCCGAAGTGCATGATCCAGTTCAGCCGCGCGCCCAGCAGCAGCACCAGGTCGGCGTTCTGCAGCACGTGCGAGCGCGCCGGCGCCGTCGACAGCGCGTGGTCGTCCGGCATCACGCCCTTGCCCATCGGCGACGCCAGGAACGGCAGCTGCGTCGCCTCGATGAACTCCCGCACCTCCGGCGCCGCGTCCGCGTACGCCGCACCCTTGCCCACGATCACCAGCGGCCGCTCCGCCGTCTTCAGCGCCGCCAGCGCCGCCTGCACTGCCGCCGGGTCCGCGAACGAGCGCGGCGGCTCCGGCACGCGCGGCCGCTGCGGCGCGCGCTCCTCATCCACCTTCGCGCCGATGATGTCGCCCGGCAGGTCCAGGTACACCGGCCCCGGTCGTCCGTAGATCGACGTCCGCACCGCCTGTTCCACGAAGTAGGGGATGCGCTCCGCGCGGTCCACCGCCGCCGCGTACTTGCACCACGGCCGCGCCGCTTCAACCTGCGGCGCCTCCTGGAACGCGCCCATCCCGTGCTGCGCGATGTCCGACGCGCCACCCAGCAGGATCATCGGCCAGCGGTTCGACCACGCGTTGGCGAGCCCGGAAATCGCGTTCGTCATCCCCGGCCCTGAGACCACCAGGCACGCACCCGGCCGCCCCGTCATGTAGCCCACCGCCTGCGCCGCGTACGCCGCCGACTGTTCGTGCCGCATGCCGATGTACGTGATGCCCTCGCGCTGCGCCGCGAACGCGATCGGCACCACCGGCACCCCCACGATCCCGAACATGTACTGCACGCCCTGCTGCTTCAGGCTCCGCGCGATCAGCGTCGCCCCGTCAATCTCCGCCATCACCATCTCCTTCTACAACATCAGCATTGCGTACCGACGCCTGTGCCGCCAAGCTCACTGCGGGTGCCCAGCGAGGATCGATTGACGTGTGAAAATCGCACGGTGAGAGCCCGTCAAAGTCGCTCACGAGGTTGCCGACGTTTGAATTGACGGTGATACACAACGCCGTTCCATCCGTGAAGTGGAACTGGATGGCTTCGCGTTCATGGAGAGATTCGCTTGACGCTTCGGCACCGAACCTGACGGATTGAATAGTCTTCCCGATCGCTTCCTGTATCAGCCCCAGCTTGAACTCTGGCATGGGCGGACCAACGACCTCCGGAAATGCCCTCAGAGCGTCCTCCCTTCTGACGCACGACTCCGCGTCTACGCCGAACTCACGCTCAAGCCACTCGACCAGTTCGCCAAGCCCGGATTGCATCGCCCGAACATCGCCGTCGAAGGTAGCGAATGCGTCGAACGGCGACGTAATCCCCCTTTTCACGCCATGCTTGCGGTTACGCATCTTCGCGTTCTTGGCAAGCGGTGCATGTACTGTCGCAATCAGCTCGGGTGATATGAGCGCCTTGAGGATCGCCAGGGTGCCACCGGCGTCGTGGATGTCGATGGACCGCCTCCCAGCGATCAGTGTCAGCGCCTCCTTGCTCAGTCCGTCCCCTATCACCCTATAGAGTTCAAGGTGCGCCTGAGCGTAGGCATCTGCGTTTTCGCCGGCGGGGTAGTTGACGAGCGGGTTTCCGACGACCATCCACAGCGGCACGCCGAGCACGTAGTTCGTGATTGCATTAATCTTCTGGACTAGCGCCTTCAACTGGAGAAGTGGCCCATCCTCTACATCCCATTCGGCATCGAGGTTCCGCCGTACCCAGCGCTCGAAGGCCGGATCGTGGTCGCTGAACTTGCTCGGCTTGGTTCTGAACGCGAGCCAGATCCTCTGATCGCGCTCGTTGAGCCGCTCGATGTCGAACCCCAGAGCCGCCAAATGCACCGCTCCCTCCGTGTCGTGGCGTAGCGCAAAGGGCATGCGTAAGGGCGTTTCAACGTCAACGCCGACAGACTCCAGCTCCCCGCCCATGTCGTCCTCGACGAGCAAATACTCTTCTGGTGACTGACGGTAAGACGCGAGCACCTTCCGATCGAAGTACACGAAGAACTTCTCGTAGGCGTGGTTCACTCACCGCCCTCCTTCGCTGACCGCGGGGCTCGCTTGACCCCGCCCAAGCTACTCACGCCCGCGCCCAGAGGTCCAGCCGCACGTAGTCCGCGGTGTACGGCGCCCCGTACTGCGCGATCGTCTCCCGGACCACGGCGCGCGCGTAGCCGTCGCGCAGCTCCTCCGGCAGTCGCGCGACGTGGTCGCGCAGCAGGATGGTCCGCACGTAGAGCGTCGCCTCGTCCTCCACCGCGAACGGCACCGGCTCCGCCCACAGCTCCGCGCGCACGTCGCGCCACCCCGCACGCTCCATCGACGCCTTCGCGCGCTCCGGCGAGCGGTACGTCTTCGTATCGCTGAAGTCCGAGAAGTGCGGCGCGTACCGTGGTTCGCGTATCACCGTCCCGGCCGACTCGAGCACGTGGGCGTTGTTGCCGAAGCCGCCGCACTGCGCCCGCAGCCGCCCGCCTGGCTTCGTCGCCCGGAACAGGCAGCCGAATAGCGCGTCGTCGTCCGGAATCCAGTGGAACACCGCGTTCGAGAACACCGCGTCCGCCTGCTCCGGCAGCGTGAAGCCGGTGAGGCTCGCGTGGATCGGGTGGACGTTCCTGACGCCGCGCTCGGCGATGCTCTTGCGCAGCGACGCGATCATCTCCGCCGACGCGTCGACCGCGTAGATCGTGCCGCGCGGCAGCTTCTCCAGAAGGTCGAACGTCACCGAGCCGGAGCCGCAGCCCGCGTCCAGCACGGTCTCGCCGCCTTCCAGCTCCAGCCCCTCGATCACCCTCTGCGCCCAGCGGCGCATCGGCTTGCCGATCCGGTCGTAGACCTCCGCGTCCCAGTACGTGTTCGTCATCTCGCGCGCCCCTCGTCGCCCGCGCCGCGCCCCGGCGGGCGGCGTCCTCTCGACACTATAGACGCCGTCGGCGGAAGGGGTGACATGATCGCCTTGGATATGCCCGTCCCGGCGATGCACAATCGCGACGGATCGCCGCGCCTGCACGCCAACCCGCCGTTGTGGTACGCCGCTCCGGCCGCGAAACAGCGAAAAGTGCCGAGCAAACTCATCCCCCGGCCTGGCCGGAAACAGTGAAAAGTGCCGAGCAAACTCATCCCCCGGCCTGGCCGGAAACAGTGAAAAGTGCCGAGCAAACTCGATCGTCGGGAACAGCTCAGGCAGGCCGTTTCTGCGAAACGAAATGCCTCGCAGATTCGGATCGCGCCTGGCCAGAATCTGGACGGAAACGCGCATCCCGCCGCCGCGTTGTGATCTGTGGAAGAAGGACAGAGGCCCCGCAAGCGCGGGGCCCCAGTCACAGGCAGAGGAAGGAGGTAGCCGGATGACCGTCCCTGCAAGACGGCCCGCCGCTACCTGAAACGTCGGCCGGCTCGGCCAGATCTGTTGGCCCCGGCGGAGATTTCCCCACGATGTTCGCATTCAATCAAACAACCAAATCCCGCCCATCCGCCCCCGGCGGCCCCGCGCCCGCCTCCCCGGCGGCCGACGCCGCCCTCACCGAAGCGCTGGACCTACTCACCGGCCGCTACAGCCTGCTCGACGCCGCCGGCGACCGCCGCGCCGCGTACTGCCGCATCTACGCCCGCTACATCGCCGCGCTCCGCCGCGAGGTCGCCGCTGGCACGTTCGGCGCGGCCGCGCCCTGGCTCGCTGGCATCGAACTCGATGCCGCCCGCCGCTTCCTCGCCGCCGTCGACCAGTGGGGCTGCCGCAATATGTGGAGCGTTCCTGCGCCCTGGCGCGCCGCCTTCACGCTCACCGCAGATGCCTCGGGCGACGGCATCGCCACCTCCCTCCGCGCCCACCTGTCGTACGAGCTGCCGCTGGCCATCGCGCGCGCCGGCACCGTCCGCGGCGCGGCCGCCGCGTTCAAGCGCGCCGGCCGCATCTTCGCCGCCGCCGCGCCGCTGCACGCGCACGACATCGCCGTGCTCCACGCCGCAGCCTGGCGCGAGGGCGCGGCGCTCGCCGCCGCCGGCGACGACCAGCGCGAGGCCGTCTACCGCCGCCTGCAGATGGACACCATGCAGGCGATCGTCCAGGGCCGGTAGCGCCGCCGACCAGCCCGCTATACTCCCCCCGTGAAGTCCGACCTGCGTAAGCGCATCATGCGTCTGCCCGTGAAGGCGAAGCTGCAACTGGCGTGGCGCCTTTTCCGCGACCCGGAGACCCCCGGCCTCGCCCGCGGCGTCATGCCGGTCGTGTTGCTGTACCTCGCCAGCCCCATCGACATCATCCCCGATTTCATCCCCTTCCTCGGCCAGCTCGACGATCTGCTGGTGCTCGCCGCCGGCCTCGGCCTCGTGCTCTGGCTCACGCCCGCCCACGTCGTCGAATACCACCTCGGCGCGCTCGAATGAGCGGGCTGCTCGCCGGCGCCGCCTGCGCGTCGATCGCCCCGCGGCCGGAGGATCTGGCCGAGGGCATCTACCTCGGCGGCTTCGGCAGCTACAGACAGCGCCGCGCCACCGGCATCCACGACGAGCCGCAGTGTCGTGCCGTTGCGATCGGCGACGGCTCCACCGCCTTCGTCCTCGCTGTGCTCGATCTCGTCGGCGCCGCCGGACCGCTGCTCGCGGCGATCCGCGCCGCCGCCACGCGCCTGACGCGCCTGCCGCCGGAGCGGATCATCATCGCCTGCACGCACAGCCACGCCAGCCCCGACATGCAGGGCCTCTGGGGCGGCACGGGCGCCGCGTACCAGAAGCACGTCGCGCAGCGCTCCGCCGAGGCCATCGCGCAGGCGCACCAGGCGATCACCCCGGTCGAGGCGCGCGTCGCCACGACGGCGCTGAGCGGCGTCGTGCGGAACCGCCGCGGCTGGCCCGATACCGACGAGACGCTGACGACACTCCGCCTCGTCACGGCGCAGGGCGCGCCCGTCGCCACCATCGTCAACTACGCCTGCCACCCGACCGCCAGCGGCCCTGCCAACACCGACGTCTCGCGCGACTGGTGCGGCTTCGCGGCCGACGCCATCGAGCGCGAACTCGGCGGCGTCGCCGTGTACGTGAACGGCGCCGTCGGCGACGTGAACCCGGCCGCTGATGGCAGCTTCGACGCGGCTCGCTCGCTCGGCGAGGCCGTCGCCCGCGCCGCCGTTGCGTCGCTCGCCGACGCCGACGCCGTGCAAGGATCCGTGCGCGCGCGCACCGAGTCGCTGGAGCTGCCCCTCGCGTTCGAACGGCTGTCGCAGCGCGTGCAGGACGCGGTAGGGCGCGCGGCCCCCGCCCTGTCGGTGCTGGGCAAGGCCGGCGCCATGCGCGCCGCGTCGCGCTCGCTGCACGCCGCCGGCCGCGCCGACCTGGCGCAGATCGTCGCTGCGCTCGCCGGCATGTCGGAGCGGCGCCTGGTCGTGCGCGACGGGCGCACGTACCTGCCGACGCACTGCGGCTACGTCTCCGTCGGAGACGCGCTCGAGGCCTTCGCCGCGCCCGGCGAAGTGCTGACCCGCCTGGCGCTGCCGCTGCGCGCGTCGCTGGGCGCACGGCACCGCATGTTCTTCGGCCTCGCGCACGACACCCTCGGCTACTTCCTGCCGGAAGACGAGTGGATGACCGGCCGCAACAACAACTACGAGGAGTCGGTCTCGACCGGCAGGCGCTCCGGCGCGCTGCTCGCCGAGGCGCTGCTGGCGATGGCGCCGCACGCCGGGGAGGTCGCATGAGATTGCCGCTGGTCACGTCGCACGCCGCCTGCAAGGGTCACGCGCCCGAGAACACGCTCGCGGGCATCGAGAAGGCGATCGCCCTCGGCGCGGACGCCATCGAGATCGACGTCCACTGCACCGCCGACGGCGTGCCCGTGCTGCTCCACGACGACACCGTCGACCGCACGACCGACGGCACCGGCGACGTGCGCCAGATGCCGCTTGAGGTCGTGCGCGCGCTCGACGCGGGCGCGCGGCAGTTCGTCCCGCAGTTCCACGGCGCGCAGATACCGCTGCTGTCGGAAGTGCTGGATCTCACGAAGGGGCGCCTGCTCCTGCAGATCGAGATCAAGCAGGCCAACATCGAAGAGCACGTTGCGCGCGCCGTGCGCGACGCCGGCGCGCTCGCCGACTGCGAAGTCCACTCCTTCTGGCCCGAGACGGTGCAGAAGATGCGCCTCGTCGAGCCGCGCATGGCGGCCGCGCTCCTCACCGAGGGCGTGCGGATCGTCAACTGGACCGACTTCTTCGGCTTCGCGCTGTCGCTGAACGCGCAGGGCGTCAGCGTCTACCACGCCTTCGCGTCGCCGGAGCGCGTCCGGGAGGGCCAGCGCCGCTCGCTCACGTTCATGACGTGGACCGTGGACGACGAAGCGGACATGGCGAAGATGCTGGCGGCGGGCGTCGACAGCATCTGCAGCAACTATCCGGACCTCGTGCGGCAGGCGGTCGGCGCGGCAGCCCGGGCGGGCGCGTAGCGCGGATTGTCGCGCACGCCGGGGCATCTTCTATAATGGCGGCGCGCAGGAGTGTAGCTCAGTTGGTAGAGCAGCGGTCTCCAAAACCGCTTGTCGGGGGTTCGAGTCCCTCCACTCCTGCCAACTTCTGAATCTGAGACCGGCCTGCATCTTCACCTGCCCCCCTTGGAAGTCGGCCGCTGTTCTCTGCGAATCCCTCACGTCTGAACGAGCACACTCACGTCCGCCGCGGATCGGCGCTCCGACGAGACGGGGCCGGTAGCGGCGCTGGTGGCGCTGCGCGGCACGTCGACTTCGATGATCGAGCCCTTGCCTGGTGATGACCGGATGTTGAGGACCCCGCCCAGCAGCCGGACGCGCTCAGACATTCCGGCGAGCCCGAGCCTGCCGGTGCCGGCAAGGTCGCTGAGTGTCGAGGGCAGCTGGAATCCGCGGCCGTCGTCCGCGATCGTCATGGTCAGCCGGTCACCGTCGCCGCGCACCGAGATCGTGGCCTGCGAGGCACCGGCGTGACGCACCACATTGCGCAGCGCTTCCTGGGCGATGCGGAAGAGGAGCAGTTGCACGTTGCGCGAATAGCTCGACAGGCGAGCGTCGACCTCCACGCGGATCCGGATCCCGTACTCGCCGCCCAACTCGTCCGCCAGCCACTCAAGTGCTGCTTCCAGCCCGAGATCATCCAGGATGCGTGGCCGTAATCCCTGGCTCAGACGCCGCAGATCGGCGAGCGTTCTCACGACCGACGTGCGCACGCTTCGAAGCTCATCCCTCAAGCCGGTAGGCATCCGGGCATCATCGTGCTCGGCCAGGCGATCCAGGCGCTGGCTGATCACCAGGAGCTCTTGTGCCGTCTCGTCGTGCAGTTCAAGTGCAATCCGGTTGCGTTCGTCCTCTTGCGCGGTCAGCACTTGTCGAACGAAGAAGCTGACGCTCTCATGCAGTTTCTTCTGCGCCGTCACGTCCGCCTGTTGTTGCACGATCACCCTGGTGAGCAGCGTACCGACGACCAGCACACCACTGACCTCGGGAATGGCGTGATCCAGAAGGCCCCCGATCAGAGCGCGCGGAAGAAGGACGGCGCCGGTTGCCGCCAGCGTGCCGAGCCCGCCCGGCACGCCGAAAACGTACGCCGCGTACATCACGGGCAGCAGAAACAGGATTCGCTCGAGTGATTGTCGATACGCGAGGCTCACTGGGGATCCGTCGGCCGCATCCCCAAGTACGGGCAGCATGTCCCCGTAGTGCAGCATCGTGCCGAACCCCACGGCTCCGATGATCAGCCAGATGCGCAGTCGGCGGGCCGCGACCGGGAGTGCGGCCGCTTTCAGCGTTTGCGCGGCGGAGCGCAGGTCCCGCATGAGAACCATCACACTTGCTCCGTGCGATTGCGGTGCACCCGCTGTGTTGCACCCGGGCGGCGGCCCTGGGCGCGGCATCGGACGGTGGCCCGACGCAGCCTAATCATCGTGTGTGGCCCAGGCTGGCGCGGATCTGCGCTTCGGCGCCCGGCGACGATGCGTGGGCAGCGGGTACGTCTTCCACCCGTATCCAGCCACGGCGCACCGCTTGCAGCACGGCTTCCGTTCGCGATCCCACCGCCATCTTGTTGAAGATGTTGACCAGGTGAGCCTTCACGGTCGGGAGGCTCAGGGCCAGCTCCGACGCGATCTCCTTGTTGCCTCGGCCCGCGCCCGCAAGCCGCAGCACCATCATCTCGCGATCGGTGAGGCGTTCGTCGCCGGGCTGGCTGGGCGAGTGGTCCGACGAGCCATACACCCGGAGCAGCAGTTTTGCCATCACCGTCGGATCAAGCACCGCATCGCCCGCCGCGATCGCCCGGATCGCCTGCACAAGCTCCCGACCGCCCGCGCTCTTCAGCAGGTATCCGGCGGCGCCCGCTTCGAGCAGTCCGAGCACGTATCGATCGTCGTCGTACGCGCTCAAGATCAGTACCGCCGTGCCGGGATGTGATTTCTTGATCTCTCGGGTCGCCTCGATGCCGGTCAGTCCGGGCATGACGATGTCCATGACGACGAGGTGCGGCCGTAGATCCTGGACCGCCGCCACCGCTTCGAGGCCGGTCCCGGCTTCGCCGACGACGTTGAGATCTGGCTCTCCCTCGAGCAGCCGGCGGGTGCCCTCACGAAAGACGGCATGGTCGTCAGCGATCAAGATGCTTGTTAGTTCCATCGCCCCATCCACGAGGGCCTGGTCCATCACGCCATGACCATTGTCGGCTGATTCACAACGGACGTCTATCAATCGCCGGTATTAGTCCACCTGACGCTGGGACGTTCCAACGATGGCCTGAGGCATATACCTTCGGCCGAGGTGATGGCGCCGTGATCGTGCGACTATCGTGCAGGAAGGCGCGGTGACTGCGGTACGGACAGCTGACCGGCGTGCCATGTATCGGGAGCCGAGGTCGAATCCGAAAGGCACGCTGGTGTCATTGGAAGACGACCGGCGGCCCATTACGTTGACAGAGGACGGGTGATCGCGCCGTAACGCGGGAGGTGTAGCCATGGATGTCGTGACACAGGTCTTCCTCATTGAGATCCCGGCCCTGCTTGTGGTCGCAGTGGCCGCGGCGAGCGTCGCGTGGTGGTACCACGAAGGCATCATCCGCCAGGTCGTCGAGGGAAGCCGCGTCGCGTGGCTCAAGACGCTCTGCGCGGCCGCCCTGGTCGGCGTGTGGCTTGCCGCCACCATCCTGTCGTGGTGGTGCCTGTTCATGCCCGCCTATTTCGCGCTGTTGTCGATGTATGTCCTGTTTGGCACCGCCGGCGGCTGGGTGGCGCTTACCGTCGTCACGCTGGTATCCGCCGCCGTGCCGATCGCGTGGGGCGGCATCCTGTTCGGCCTCGCGCGGCGGGAGTTCCGGTCCGCGTCGGGGAGCCCGCGCGTCGCGGCCACGCCGCGTATGCGCGCTCTGCCGGGTTAATGCGCGCCGGAGCGTGTGGGAGAGCTGTCATGAGCGAGAACCAGGCAGTGCCAGTCCAGGAACCGAGGGTTCGCGTGATGCTATGCCACAGCATCCCCGTCGCGCGCATCGGGCTCCGTACGATCATCGAGCGCGCGCGCGACATGGAGGTGGTGGGCGAGGCCGACGACATCGAATCGGCGCTGCCCACCATCGGCGAAGTGCGACCTCACGTCATCCTGACGGATCTCAGCAGCGGTCGCCTCCACGGCCTCGATGCCATTCGCACCGTCAAGAACCTGGTGCCGGAGGTCAGGGTCTTGATACGCGCGTACCAGCGGAACGGTGAGTACTTCCTGCTGGCCATGCGCGCCGGCGCCGATGGCTACTTCACGCGCGACGCCGGCCCCGACGAGGTGACCAGGGCGATCCGCACCGTGAGCGACGGCCGGAACTACATCGAGCCGTCAACCGTGACGCAGCTCATCGCGACCTTCGTCGCCAGCGGCGGCAGGGGCGCGACAGATCAAAGCTACGACGGCTTGACAGAGCGTGAGCGCGAGATCCTGTGCTTGGTCGCCACGGATCACACCAACGGTGACATCGCGGACGTCCTGCATCTCAGCAAGCAGACCGTGCACAACATCCGCGCGCGGCTGATGGAGAAGCTGGGCTTCCACGACCGCCTGCAACTGGTGAAGTACGCCATCCGCACGCGCATCGTCGGCCTTGAGGAAGTGTGACGCCCGGCGAGAGCGAGCGAAGGGGGATGAAGCGATGAATGTATTGATGACGGCCGTCGAATTCACCGGCAGCTGCCTGGCCCTCGGGCTGGGACTGTTTCTCGCCGGCGAGGCAGTGCGCGGGTTGTCGGGTATGCGATTGATGTCGTCTGCAGGCACCCGGGCGCTGGAAGCGCTTGGCGGCGGCGCGCTGCTGACGGGCGGGATCTTCGGTGCGCTGTTCAGCGTGCCGATGTAGCGCAACCGATGGAGCAGGGAGATGTCCAGTCACCTGGCGCGTGGTAGTTGGTACTCGCTCTGCGCGGCCGCCCTTGCCGTGGCCGCTTGGTGGCTTGCCGGCGTGACGACTGCACACGCGGAGCCACCTGCGCCGGCCGCTCCCGTTTCGAACCAGCTCTGCCTCAGGTGCCACGCCCGGCCCGGCCTCACTGTCGGCGCCGGCGGACAGGAGCGGGAGATCGCGGCCGTCGACATGGCGGCGTTCGACGCGTCGGCGCATGGCGGCGAACGCTGCGTCACGTGCCACGGCGACCAGTCGGCGCTGCCGCACCCGGCGATCGGTCCGGACACAGCCGTCAGGCCGGCGCCCGACTGCGCGACCTGCCATCGCGAGGCCGTCGACGGATACCTCGAAAGCCCGCACGGCACGATGGCGGAGCTGCGAGATGCCACGGGGCCCGGCTGCGCCGACTGTCACGGCACTGCCCACGTCGTGCAGTCCGTCGCCGGGTGGACGCAGGAGCAGCGTGCGCAGGTGTGCGCAGGCTGCCACGCCGGGGCCGGCACAACCTTCCTGCAGGCACTGAGCCACCGGGCGCCTTCGCCGCATGTCCTGCCATCGGCCTACTTTGCCGGACGCTTCCTTGTCGTGCTGGCGTCGGCATCGCTGGCCTTCGGCATCATTCACACGGAGCTTGATCTGTTGCGCTGGATGGCCCGGCGGTGGCGAGGCGGCTTCGGGAGGAGGGCGCCATGGCAATCGAGATGAAACTCCTGGGACCGGGGGCAGCGGTGGCCCAGCTTGCTCCGGCGCGCTCATCGCGCACGGCTTCCGCGCTGGTCGTCCGGTTTGACGAGCACCAGCGGCTGCAGCACGCGCTGATGATGAGCACCTTCATCATTCTGGCCCTCACAGGCCTGCCGCAGAAATTCAGCGACCTCACCGTCAGCCGGTGGTGGGTCGATGCGCTGGGCGGTTTGCAGGTCGTCCGGGCGATCCACCGCACGGCCGGCCTGATCATGCTCTCCGACTGCCTCTACCACCTCACGTACCTCGTGTACCGGATCGGCGTCCAGGGGCAACGTGGCCCGCTGGGCATGTTGCCGGGTCCCAAGGACGTGCGCGACGTCGCCCAGACGATCTGCTACTTCCTCGGCCTGGTGCCAGAGAAGCCGAAGTTCGACCGCTTCAGCTACCTGGAGAAGTTCGATTACTGGGCGGTGTTCTGGGGCATCGTCATGATCGGGGGCTCCGGGCTCGTGCTCCTGTTCCCGCTCATGGCGATACGCGAGTTGCCCGGCCAGGCGATCCCGCTCGCGATCACCATCCACAGCGACGAGGCGATCCTGGCCGTCGGATGGATCCTCATCGTGCACATGTTCAACGTCCACCTCGCGCCCCGGGTGTTCCCGTTCAACCCGGCCATCTTCACCGGGAAGCTGACCGTGCACCGCTGCGCGGAGGATCATCCGCTCGAATGGGAGCGCATATCGGCGGGTCAGGTGGCGCTCGCGAGTGGCGTGGGCGTCACCAGGGCCAGCCGCGCGCCGTTCTCGATCGGGCGCAGCCGCGCCGGCCGGTTGAGCGTCGCGGCGACGCGCGCCATTCGGCTGCGCTACCGCGATCTGCGCGTGCGATGGAGCCGCGGGAGGGACGAGCCGTGAAGATCTGGGCTTCCGCCGTGTTGCTGTTCGCCGTTGCGGTCCTGGTTGCATCGCCGCTGATCTGGCGGCGCGAGCGAGGAACACCGGCGCGTGCCGGCGGCCACGCCGCGATGGTGCTCACCCTGCCCTCGGCGCGCCCCACGCCGGTGGCGACGACCGATGCGCCCGAGCCCGAGCCCGTCACGCACCGGGCGACGGTGCTGCAAAGCTTCTCCTGCCTCGACTGTCATGGCGTCGACCGCGGATTCGTGATGCCGGAGGACCACGGGACGATGCCCGCGACTGGATGCACGGGGTGCCACCAGCCGGCAGCGGAGCCGCAGCCCGTGTCGCTGCACAGCGACGTGCCGCTGACGTCGCCCTCCCAGGATGACTGCGGCCTTTGCCACACCGCCTTCGCCGCGCAGTCACAGCGTGCTCCTGCGTCCCCGGGCGTGTGCTACCTCTGCCACCGCGGCGATGCGGGTGACGCGTTGCCCGTGAGCCATGCCCGGCTCTCCAACGCGACGTCCACGTGCATCGTCTGCCACCAGGTGCAGCAGCTGTCCCCACCGGCCGTACCCCACCGCACCGAAGGCTGGGAGGAGTGCACGTTCTGCCACGGCCCGCAGCGCCTTACACCGCTGACCGGCGCGCACACGGACGAGCGCACGGGGCTCTGCTTCACCTGCCACGCCGTCGTCCAGCCGCCGCCGGTCCGTGCCGCAACGCACGCGCCGGCCACGGAGGGGAAGGGCTGCACCTCGTGCCATGTAACTGCGGGCGTCGCGCCGCTACCGTCCAGCCATGACCGGTGGACCGAGGCACTCTGCAGCCTCTGCCACCAGCCGGCGCAGAAGGACGTGCCGTTCGTCTCTCACGAGACTAACGAGTGACCCGCGGGCCAAGAGTGCCTTACTGGCTCAGCCGCACGAAGTGCACCAGCGCCGTCGCGTCGTACGCCCCGGCGATCGCGCTCGTATCGACGTCCGCGTTCACGAAGTGCGCCTGGATGTCGCAGTTGTTGCCCTGGCACTTCCCTGACTCGTAGCCCTCGAGATACACGAGCGCGAACCGCAGGATCGTCGCCGGATCCGATGCCCCGTTCCCGAAGTCGCTGACGACCGGGATGACCAGCACCCGCCGGCTGCAGATTGACGTGTTCGTCGCGCACTTCCCCGGCCCGTCGATCCATGGGTTGCACGCGTTGGCTAGGTGGTACTTCCCGGACGCGTCTGGCGTCCCGAATGCCTCCGCGAACGTGTCGCACGACAGGCTGGTGTTGTTCATGCGGAAGTCGACAGCGGTCGCCGTCGGGCCGATCAGGTTACCGGTCTGCGGCGTGCAGTCGGGCCCGTCGCAGTCCGGGGCGTTCTCGTCGCAGGTCGTCGGGTAGATGCCCGGGCAAGCGCCGGTCGTGCAGTTCGGGGCCGTGGCCGCGCAGGCGAACGAGGTGCTGCCGTACTTCGCGGAGGTGTTGTAGATGCTCGCGCCCGGACCGTCGATGCGGATGGCGCCGAAGTTGCCGATGTTCTCGCCCGTCGCGTCGTACTTCAGCGTCACTTCCGCGCCGCTGGTCGAATGGTCGACGGTCGTCTGCAACACCGACCAGGGCACGATACCGTTGCTGCCGCCGAACGACGCCTTCACGGCCGTCGCGTTTGCCCCGACGCTGCGTGACGAGATGCCGACGAATCGCATGAAGGTGAAGGAGTGACTGCGCGTGATCACGACCTTGGCGTTCGGCGCCGTCGTCCCGCCGGTGATCGTGAGTGTGTATTCGCTCGCGCCCAGGCCGTAGTTCGATGCCCACGTCTGCCCCGATGTCCTGGCCGCCGTCGTGTCGGGGAGGTCCTGGGCCGCGGCCAGCGCGATGCTGTCGGCGGCCTTCTGCATGTCGCGCCGCGCCGACGCGTACTGGCCGATGTCCACCGCCATGCCGCCCATTCCGATGATCACGGGCAGCAGCCCGACGACGAACACCAGTACCTGGCCGCGCTCGTTCGCGAAGTGATGTCGCAGTCGTCCGAACATGGGAACCTCCGGGCCTACTCCAGGCGCATGTCGGTCGAGGAACTGATCGTCAGGGTGCCGGGCAGGCTCCCCGCCGAGAAGAACCCGATCAGCGCTTTGAGCGGCGTGATGTAGTGGTAGCTGTAGTTCATGCTCACGTGGACCGAGTTGCCAGGCGACTGCCCGTTTGGGTAGGTGACGCTCACGCTCGAGATATTGGCCAGCTTCAGCCCGTCGAGCGTGCTGCACACCTTGCCGACCGTCGTCGTCTTGGTCGAGCCGTTGCATTCGCCCGTGCCGCCGGCCGTGAATGTGCCGGCCGCGTTGCCGACGGACGCGTACCGCGCACCTTCCCGCGTCGCCTGCGAGACTGAGATGTACGCCCGCAGCCCCATGCCGAAGTCGATGACGCCGAACACCAGGATCAGCAGCACCGGCAGAATTAGCGAGAACTCGACGAGGCTCTGAGCCGCCTCGCCGCGGCGCTCGCAAACAGATCGAACCGTTCGCATCGGCATGATCCTCCTGGATCTCCGCGCCGCGCCATGCGGCGCGCGCTGAGCTTGAGCCAGCATCTCACGATCAGTATCGGCAGCCGCCCGGCCGAACTGTGCGGTTCAGCAGCAAACGCGTCAGTAGAGCTGGAAATAGAGCAGCTCCCCGCACCAAACATCGGTACTGACCTGTTCCGTCCGAGCGGCAGCGCTCCAGCTTCACGCCTGATTCGGTCGGCGGCGCCCCGGTGGGCGTGGCCCGCGCCTCACAGCTGTAACACGTCCGTAATCCGATCGCTGCATAATCCGGCCCCGGATCGCCATGCCGCGTGTTACAACGTAGTGGCCCGCCGCTCTGACTGATGCGGCGGCCGGCCCCGTGTGGGCGGTCTGGAGGAGTGAAGGTTGAGAGTGCGCGGGATCCGGCAAGGCCGAGCGTCGTTCGAGCGCCTCTCTCCCCAGGATGCCTCCTTCCTCGCCTTTGAACGGCCCCACATTCACATGCACGTCGGCGTCGTCGCGCTGTTCGAGAACACTTCGTTCCAGCGTCCCGGCGGCGCTGTCGACGTTGAGAAGTTCCGCAGCTTCGTCGTTGCGCGCCTGCGCGCCGTGCCCCGCTACCGCCAGAAGGTCGTCGGCATCCCGCTGACCGGCTCGCCGGTCTGGATCGACCACGCCGGCTTCAGCGTCGAAGAACACGTCATCGAGACTGCAGTCGCCGCGCCCGGCGACGAGGCCGCGCTCAAGGCGCTGGCGAGCGGTATCTTCTCCGTCCCCCTGGACCGCGCGCTGCCCCTCTGGCAGATGTACGTCGTGCAGGGCCTGGCCGACCCCGATCGCTTCGCCGTGATCTTCAAGGCCGCCCACGCGATGGTAGACGGCGTCGCTGGCATGGACTTCCTGAGCGTGCTGCTCTCCGCCGAGCCGATCGCCGAGGTCGAGCCGGCCGCCGCGTTCGAGCCGGCGACGGCGCCGCACGCCGCGCGCCTGCTCCTTGCCGAGGCCGCGCATCTCGGGAAGGCGCCCGTCGAGATCGTCGGGGGCGCCGTGCGCCTGCTCTACGACGGCGCCGCGCGCCGCTCCTTCGTCGCACACTCCGTCGCGCTCGCGCGCTTCGTGTTGCGCGGCATCCGCGGCACGTCGAAGACGCCGCTCACGCCCGCGCCCGTCGCGGCGCGCCTCCACGACTGGTTCAGCACCGACCGCTCCGACGAGCGTTCCATCCGTTCGCGCCTCGGCGGCACCCGCGACGACGTCTCGCTGGCGGTGACCACGGGCGCGGCTCGCGCGCTGCTGCTGCGCGCCGGCATGAAGATGCGCCGCCTGCGCGTCCGCGCGATGGTGCCGCTGAACGTCCGCACCCGCCAGGAGCGCGGCAACCTGGGCAACCGCGTTTCCACCTACATCGTCGACCTGCCGGTGTCCGAGCCGGACGCCCGCAAGCGGCTGGAGCTGCTGTGCCGCAACATCGCCTACCTGAAGCAGACCAAGCAGGAGCTGGCCGTCGAAGCGCTCGCGAAGATCGACCGCTGGACCGGCACGCTGGCGCAGCGCATGAGCATGTGGCTGGCCACGACCGTCCGCGCGTACAACGTCTGCGTCACGAACATCCCCGGCCCGCCGGTGCCGCTGTACGCGCTGGAGTCGAAGCTCGTCGAGATCTACCCGTTCGCTCCCGTGTTCGCGGGGCAGCAGATCAACGTCGCCGCGCTGACCTACCTCGGACGGCTGAACTGGGGCGTGCACTACGCGGGCACGGACGAGGCCGAGCTGCGCCGCATCATGGCCGACCTGCAGGGCGCGTTCGACGAGCTGGTCGCCGCCGCGAGCGCCACGCTGCCCCGGATCCGCATCGTCGAGCTCGACGAGGCGCCGGACGCGGCGGCCGGCGCGCTGGGACTGTAGCCGCTCGTCCGGCCCCACCGCCGGCCCGCCTTGAACGCCGGGCGCCGGCGTGCTTTCCTTGTCCTACCCACGCCGCGTCCCACGCAAGCGAGAGGAGACGGTTCCCATGGCTGGTCAGATGGTCTCATTCCCGAGCAACGGCCACAGCGCGGAGGGCTACCTGGCGCTTCCGGCGTCGGGCAAGGGCCCCGGCGTCATCGTCATCCAGGAGTGGTGGGGCATGGTGCCCTGGATCAAGACGGTCGCCGACCGCCTGGCCGAGCACGGCTACGTCGCGCTGGCGCCCGACCTCTACCACGGCGCGACGACGAACGAGCCCGACGAGGCCAGCAAGCTGATGATGGCGCTGAAGATGGACGTCGCCGCGAAGGACATGTCCGGCGCGTACGACTACCTGAAGGCGAACCCCGCCTGCACCGGTAAGGTCGGCAGCGTCGGCTTCTGCCTGGGCGGCGGCCTCTCGCTCTTCATCGCCACGCTGAAGCCGCTCGATGCCTGCGTGATCTACTACGGCGTGCTGCCGGGCGCGCAGCCGGACCTCACGAAGATCGCCGGCCCCGTCCTGGGCCACTACGCCGACCAGGACGGCTGGGCCACGCCCGACGCGGCGCACGCGCTGGAGCAGCAGATCCGCGACGCCGGCAAGAGCGTCGAGTTCCACACCTACGCCGGCGCGCACCACGCGTTCTGCAACCCGTCGCCCGAAGTCGAGAAGGCCGGCGGGCACTACAGCGCCGACGCCGAGAAGACCTCGTGGGAGCGCACGTTCGCCTTCTTCAAGAAGCACCTCTCCTGATGGCGGAAGAGTGGCGCCGCGGCAACTTCCTGATCAGCACGGATGCCGCCCTGCTCGATGCGGAGGTCGTGCAGCGCTGGCTGGCGGAGCAATCCTACTGGGTGCCCGGCATCCCGCTCGACGTCGTCCGGCGCGGCATCGAGGGCTCGCTGAACTTCGGCCTGTACGCCGGCGGCGGCGCGCGCACCATCGGCCTCGCCCGTATCATCACGGACTACGCGACCTTCGCCTACGTCTGCGACGTGTTTGTGCTCGACGAGTTCCGCAGCCGGGGGCTCGGCATCTGGCTGATGGAGTGTGTCGCGGCGCATCCGCGGCTCCAGGGGCTCCGGCGCTGGATGCTCGGCACGAAGGACGCCCACACGCTGTACGAGAAGACCGGCTTCCGGCCCGTCGCCGCGCCGGATCGCTGGATGGAGAAGGCCGACCCCGACATCTACCGCCGCAACGCCTGACGCCGCCGTTTCGGTAGGGGCGCTCGACGAGTCGCCGCAGGGGACAGCCCGCTGCGACGGCGCATCGTTCGCCCCCGGGCCGCGCTCCCCCGCAGGCACGCGCGCGCCCACTTCCCGCAGCGCTCGTACGCCGCTGCGATGCGCGTTTACGAAGAGTTTACGAAAAATGAGTCGGATGTATCTTGTGAGGGCCCTCGCGCGTCGCCGAGAGTGTACGCAGCACGGCGCCGCACGCCTCAGGCGAGCGGGCCGCCGCAAGAGGAGATCTCATGACGCGTCGGGCGGCCGTCCTGCTCGGACTCATCAGCGGTATCACGCTGGCCGGATTGTCGGCGGGGGATCGTCCTGTTCCCGCGTCCGCTCAGGCGTACGCGTCGACACGCACGGTATCGGTGGACTATACGAACGCCATGGGCGCGTTCAATCCGTACGTATTCGGCACGATGGCCGCGCCCTACTTCGATGCGGCTGGATACCCGCTGACCCAGGCCGCCGGCTTCAAGATGGTCGAAGTGGGGATGAACGTACCCGTGCCGGCCGACCCCAACGATCCCGCACAGTACGACTTTAGCGCGCTCGACCAGCAGGTTTCCGCGGTGCTCGGCATCGGCGCGGAGCCGATGATCGTGTTTTCGCGATCCACCAAGCCGCCCGATCTCGGGCTCTACGCGACGTACGCGCAGAACGTTGCCAAGCATCTCACGCGGGGTTGGGGGAGCGGCTACTCCTGGAACGTCAAGATCTTCCGTTTCGGCAACGAGCCGGACGGAGCGTACTGGTCCGGCACGCAGCAGGAATTCTTCGACACGTATGGTGCGTGGGCGAAGGCTCTGAAGGCCGTGAACGCGGCATTCGTCCTCGACACTCCGGCGCTGGCGCGCGCCCGGACCGGTCCGACCAGCCTCAGCACCTGGGTCACGGGCTTCCTCTCCTATAGCCAGACGAACGGCGTCCCCGTGGATTTGTTCTCCATCCATGCCTATTCGCCGGTGCCGTACTACGCGTATTACGACGACTTCCGCCTGGTCCAGGCCGAACTGCAGAAATACCCCACGCTCAGCCCGTTGTACGGCGCGCCGCGCCTGGCGAACGACGAATGGAACACGATGGTCGGCGACCTGTGGAGCGGCTCGTATCACGCGCAGTTCGACACAGCCTGGGTGGCGGCGCACAACATCGTCGCGCTGATCGACATGGTCGAGCAGGGGCTGCAGCTCTCGCTCCGCTACGGCGGCACGTTCAACGGCGGCACGGGCGGCTGCCACGATTTCCCCCTGACCGACTGCAACGGCGCGGGCAAGCCGGTGTATTACGCATTCAAAGGATTCAACCAGCTCGCGGGCGCCACGCGGCTGTCCACGACCGGCAGCGATCACATGAACCTCGCGGCCGTCGCCGGGAAGAGTGCCGATCAGGTGACGGTCGTCGTGGCGAATTACGACGTGGCGCGGTACATGAGCCAGTACGAGCCGGTAAGCAGTCCGGCATGGACGTCGTACAACGCCTACGTCTCCAACTTCGGCGCGCCGGTCGTCTATGACTCGTTCGCGCTCAACCTGACCAACCTGCCCTGGACGGCCGCCGACACGATCACCTACGAGCGCTACGTCGTCGACGATCAACAGCAGCTGGCGCTGGCGGAGACGCAACAGATCGGGGGCAGCAGCACGCTCGCCTTCACGAAGGCCATGACCGCCCCTTCGGTCCAGGTGGTGCGTCTGTCCCGCGCGGCCGCGCCGGCGACGGCCACTGCGACAGCCACACCCGCACCGTCCGTCGGGGGGATCGCCGAGCCGCCCGACGTGACGGCGCTGCCGCGTCCCGCGGCTGGCTCGCCGAACAGCCCGATGACGCCGTATGTCATCGGCGCGGCAGCGCTCATCGCGCTGCTCGCGGCTGCGGCGTGCGGCTGGTACGTTTACCGCACGAGGGCGTGAGCCGCCGCCCGCCATGACATCAGCCCAACCCAGGATCATACGCCGGAGCGGTTAGCCGGACTGGAGAAACATGAAAGCTGCCGTCTACTACCAGACCGGCGCACCCGATGTCCTCCGTTACGAAGACGTGGCCGACCCGGGGTGCCACCCCAAGGGCGTCGTCATCGACGTGAAGGCGATCGCGATCGAGGGCGGCGACGTGCTGAACCGCGCCGGCGGCGCGATGACCTCGACGCCGCACATCGTCGGCTACAACTGCTCCGGCGTGATCCGCGAAGCCGGCGCCGACGTGACCGACCGCAAAGTGGGCGATCGCGTGATGACGTTCATGGCCAGCGGCTCGCACGCGGAGCGCGTGGCCGTGCCCGCGACGCAGACGTGGCTCGTGCCAGACGGCTGCTCCATCGAGCATGCGGCCTGCGTGCCGGTGTCGTGGGGCACCGCGCACGACTGCCTGTTCGAGTTCGGCCACCTGAAGGCGGGCGAGACGGTGCTGATCCAGGCTGGCACCAGCGGCGTCGGCATCGCCGCGGTGCAGCTGGCCAAGCGGGCCGGCGCGCGCGTCCTGGCGACGTCGTCGAGCGACGAAAAGCTGGAGCGCCTGAAGCAGTACGGCATGGACGTCGGCATCAACTACCGCGATGGCAGCTTCGTCGATGCGGTGCGCAAAGCGACCGACAACCGCGGCTGCGACCTGGTCGTCGACTCCGTCGGCGGCGCGACGCTACAGGGCAGCATCGACTGCCTCGCCTACCGCGGCCGCGCGATCACCGTCGGCAACGTGAGCCGCGGCGATATGAAGATCGACCCGTCGAACCTGGGCGCCGGCAACCGCTCGCTGACCGGCGTATTCCTGGGCGCCGAGGCGCTGATGAACCCCGGCCGCGTCACGCCGATCCTGAACGATCTCCTGCGCGACATCGCCAAGGGCGAGCTGAAGGTCGTCGTGGACCGCAGCTTCCCGCTGTCAGAGGCCGCCGCCGCCCACGCCTACATCGAGTCGCGCGCCGCCTTCGGCCGCGTGATCATGGTGCCCTAGGGGCATCGCTGATTGCCGCGCTCCCGCTCCGGCTCCTATACTGCGCCCACAGGCGTTGACGGAGACGAGTACGTCGCGAAGCGCCGCCTAGCGAGTCCGGGCCACGGTGCGAGCCGGACGCAGGCGCAGCGGCGGAAGATCACTCCCGAGCCGGCGGTCGAACGTCGCACGCGCGGCAAGTAGGCCGGCCCGGAGGCCCACCGTTAGCGGGGCAGGGCGTGTTGGCGTCCGGAACGAGCGCTCGCCGTTGGCGAGAACAAGGGTGGTACCGCGGGATCGATGCGATCGGCCCGTCCCTTATTAGGGGCGGGCTTTTGCGTTGCCCGACGGGTAAGGGGACGGCAAGGAGACCAGCGATGAAGCCTGTATCGACACGACCGTCTTTCGTCGAGATGGAGCAAGAGATGCTGCGCTGGTGGGCCGAGCGCGGCATCATGCAGCAGTACCTGCACCGCAACGACGCCTCGGAGCGCCGCTGGTCGTTCATCGACGGCCCGATCACCGCTAACAACCCGATGGGCGTGCACCACGCCTGGGGCCGCTCGTACAAGGACCTCTGGCAGCGCTTCCACACCATGCTCGGCGAGAAGCAGCGCTACCAGAACGGCTTCGACTGCCAGGGCCTCTGGATCGAGGTGGAGGTGGAGAAGGAACACGGTTTCACATCGAAGAAGGACATCGTCGAGTTCGGCATCGACAAGTTCGTGCAGGAGTGCAAGGACCGCGTCCAGCGTTTCGCCGCGAAGATCACCGACCAGTCGATTCGGCTCGCCTACTGGATGGACTGGGACAACTCCTACTTCACGAACTCCGACGAGAACAACTACACCATCTGGATGTTCCTCAAGACCTGCTTCGAGAAGGGCTGGGTCTACAAGGGCCACGACAGCATGCCCTGGTGCCCGCGCTGCGCCACTGGCCTCAGCGAGCACGAGATCGTCACCGACGGCTACCGCGAGGTCACGCACACCAGCGTCTACGTGAAGTTCCCGCTGCTGGAGCGGCCCGGCGAGTCGCTGCTGATCTGGACGACGACGCCGTGGACGCTGCCGGCGAACGTCGCCGCCGCGGTGCACCCGGAGCTGACCTACGTGAAGGTGCGCCAGGAGTCGAAGCAGGGCGGCGCGCCGGACGTGCTCTACGTCTCGAAGGGCGCGCTGAAGACGGCGGTGCGTGGCGAGCACGAGGTGCTGGGCGAGGTGAGGGGCGCCGATCTCGTTGACCTGGCCTATCGCGGCCCCTTCGACGAGCTGCCCGTCGCGAGCGGCATCGCGCATCGCGTGATCGCGTGGACCGACGTGTCGGACGAAGAGGGCACGGGAATCGTCCACATCGCGCCGGGCTGCGGCAAGGAGGACTTCGGGCTCAGCAAGGAGCACGGCCTCGCGGTCATCGCTCCGTGCGACGACGAGGGCATCTACATCGACGGCTTCAATGCGCTGGCGGGACGCTTCGTCTCCGACGACGCCACCCGCGACGCGATCTTCGAATCGCTGCGCGGCAAGCGGCTGCTGTATCGCACACAGCAGTACGCGCACCGCTATCCGCACTGCTGGCGCTGCGGCACGGAGCTGATCTTTCGCCTGGTGGACGAATGGTTCATCAGCATGGACGACCTGCGCCACCAGATCGCCAACGTCACGAAGCAGATCCGCTGGATCCCCGACTTCGGCCTGGCGCGCGAGCTGGACTGGCTGAAGAACATGGACGACTGGATGATCTCCAAGAAGCGCTACTACGGCCTCGCGCTGCCGATCTACGACTGCGAGGCCTGCGGCGCGTTCGAGGTCATCGGCAGCGAGGCGGAGCTGAAGGCGCGTGCCGTCGAGGGCTGGGCTGCGTTCGAGGGGAAGTCGCCGCACAAGCCGTTCATCGACGCGGTGAAGATCGCCTGCGCGAAGTGCGGCGCGAAGGTGTCGCGCATCCCGGACGTCGGCAACCCCTGGCTCGATGCTGGCATCGTGCCCTTCGCGACGCTGCACTACCGCGACGCCCCGTCGTACTGGAAGCAGTGGTTCCCAGCGCACTTCATCACCGAGGCGTTCCCCGGCCAGTTCCGCAACTGGTTCTACTCGCTGCTCACGATGTCCACGGCGCTGACGAACGAGCCGCCGTTTCGCACGGTGCTCGGCCACGCGATGGTGCGCGACGAGCACGGCAACGAGATGCACAAGAGCACGGGCAACGCCATCTGGTTCGAGGACGCGGCCGACAACATGGGCGTCGACGTGATGCGCTGGCTGTTCCTGCGCCAGAACCCGGCGAACAACATCAACTTCGGCTACGGCGCCGCCGACGAGGTACGCCGCGGCATGTTCCTGACGCTCTGGAACACCTACGCCTTCTTCGTTACCTACGCCAGCATCGACGGCTGGACGCCGGCCGCGGCCGACGTGTCGCCCGCCTACACCGAGCTGGACCGCTGGGTGCTGTCGGAGCTGCACCGGATCGTCGCCGCCGTGACGGACCAACTGCAGGACTTCGACGCGGCCGCCGCCACCCGCGTCATCGAGGCGTTCGTCGACGATCTGTCGAACTGGTACGTGCGCCGCTCGCGGCGCCGCTTCTGGAAGTCGGAGAGCGACAGCGACAAGCTCGCGGCCTACGCGACGCTGCACGAGTGCCTCGTGACGCTGGCGAAGCTCCTCGCGCCGTTTACGCCGTTCATGGCCGAGGCCCTGTACCAGAACCTGGTCCGGGCGTCCGATGCCGCCGCTCCGGAGAGCGTGCACCTGGCCGACTGGCCGCTGTCCGACGCCGCCCGCATCGACCAGCGCCTGTCCGACGAGACGCGGCTGGTCATGCGCGTGGCGTCGCTGGGCCGCGCGGCACGCGCGAAGGCGCAGCTCCGCGTGCGGCAGCCGATCGCAGAGCTGTACGTGAAGCTGCCGACGCAGATGGAGGAGCACGCGCTGGAGCGGCTGGCTCCGCAGCTGCTCGACGAGCTGAACGTGAAGGCGCTCCGCATCGTCCGCGACGAGACGGACTTCCTGCGATTCGAGGTGAAGCCGAACCTCAAGCTGCTCGGCCAGAAGTACGGCCGCGACGTGCAGGAGATCGCCCGCGCCCTGCAGGCGATGCCCGACGCCGAACTGTCACGTATCGCCCGGCAGGCCGGAGCCGGCGAGTCCGTGCAGGTCGCCGGCAAGACGCTCGCGCCGGACGAGCTGCTGGTGAACGGGCGCGAGAAGGAGGGCTTCGCCTCGGCGGAGGAGAACGGCACGATCGCCGTCGTCAGCACCGAGCTGACGTCCGAGCTGGTGCAGGAGGGGCTCGCGCGTGAGATCGTGCACCGCATCCAGAACCTGCGCAAGGACGCCGGCTTCGAGATCGCCGACCGCATCAAGACGTACTACGCCGCCAGCGCGCCGCTCAGCGCCGTGATGGCCGCCTACGCCCCGTACGTGCAGCAGGAGACCCTGAGCGTGGCGCTCTCGTCCGACGCGCCGGAGCACGGCGTCCACAGCGAGACCGCGAACATCGATGGCCACGAGATCACGCTGTCCGTGGTGCGGGTGTGACGCGGCGCGCCCGGCGCGATGGCTTGACGAATCGTAGGGCGCAGATCGGCCCCCCGCGGCGCGGTCGGCTATGATCCGGGCATATGCGTGCAGCGCCGTCTCGCACCAGCGTACTCGCGCTCGTCGCCGTCCTGGCGCTGGCGCTGATCCTGCGCCTGGCGTGGCTCGCGCACGCCGACACGCGGCTGCTGCCGCGCTCTGACCCGCAGTACTACCATGCGACGGCGCAGAACCTTGCGGACGGTCGCGGCTACAGCGTGACGCTCGACCAGCGCGGCTTCGTCGCCGGGCCGGGAAGCGAGAGCACGGCCTTCTGGGCGCCCGGTTACCCCCTCGCGCTCGCGCCGCTCTACAAGCTCTTCGGCGCGAAGACTGGCGTCGCCCGGATCTTCAACGCCGTCGCCGGCGCGCTGACCGTGCTGCCCGTGTTCTATCTCGGCTGGCGGCTCGGGATCGCGGACAGGACCGAGCGCCCGTGGCCGGGCGGAGTGGCCGCGGCCGAGGCGACGGGGCTCGTCGCCGCCGGGCTGTTCGCCGTCGCGCCGTCGCTCGTCTACTGGACGGCATCGCTGTTCAGCGAGCCGCTCTTCACGCTCGGCGTCGCCTGCACGCTGGCGGTCGCGCTGTGGGCAGGCGAGCGGCGCAGCCTCGCCGGCTACTTCGCCGCCGGCGTCGTGCTTGCGGCGACCGCCTTCGTGCGTTCGCAGGGGATGCTGATGATCGTGCCCGTGGCGGTGCTGCTGCTCGCCGCGCTGCGCGACCGGCCGCTCGCGGTCGCGGGTGGCAGCGTCGAAACGACCGGCCTCTGGCCCCACATCGGCGCGCGCGATCTCCTCCGCGTGGCGGCGCCGCTCGCGGCGAGCGTGGCGCTGCTCGTCGTGCCGTGGGCCATCCGCAACGACATCGCGATGGGCAGCCCGTACCTGATCAACGACAGCCTGGGCTACAACCTTCGGCTCGCGCACGCACCTTACGCGCACGGGACGTCGGTGCCGCCGCAGGACCTCTGGGACGAGCGCCCCGGCATCTCGTTCTTCCAGCGCGAGAAGTTCTTCGCTCAGGTGGGCACGAGCCGGGCGCTGACCTACGCGCGCGAGCATCCCGGCCGCGAGCTGGAGCTTGCCGTCCGGCGCATCGGCTACCTCAGCCGCTCCGACTCGGAGGCGGCCGTGGAGTGGTCGCAGAGCCTGGGCGACACGCCCGTGGCGGCGGCGGACTGGTGGACGCTGCTGGGCGACCTGTACTACTACCCCGTCGTGCTGCTGGCGGTCGTCGCGCTCTTCGCGGCGCCGCGCACGCGCGTGTGGCTCGCGCTCTGGTCGTCGATCGCGGCCTGGGGGGCGCTGCATCTGGTCTTCGCTGGCGAGCCGCGCTACCACGTGCCACTGATGCCCGTGGTCGTAGTGCTGGCCGCCGCCACAATCGTCCGCGTGGTCGACCTGTCCGTCCGCGTCGTCGACCTGCCGCGCCGTGCTGCGCCGCCGGCTACGGTGCCTCCGGAGCCTGCGGAGTGAACTGCGCCGGGGCGGACGATGCGGAGCGGGCCGTTGACAGGGATCGCGCCAGATCGAAGATCAGCATCGCGCTGTAAGCGGCGAAGACCACCACGTTCACGCCCGCGACGTAGTGCGTGAGCAGCGCGTCGTCCCAGCGGCCGCTCCACGACGCGAGCGGTGGCGCGACGAGCAGCATGTTCGCGAACAGCGTCGCCGACAGCAGCCCGTACACCCAGCGGAACCGCGGCTCGACGAGCAGTGCCGGCGCCAGCAGCACCACCAGCGGGTACAGGTACCGCTCGTGCGTCGACGTGGGCAGCACGTAGAATGCTGCCGCAATGAACCCCGCCGCTACCAGGCCACCGCGCACGTCCGGAAAGCGCCACGCGTACGCCGCCGCCAGCAGCGCTGCCAGCATCGAGGTGGCAAGCGAGAACCGCTGGTAGGTGACCGCGATGCCCGCCGCGTGGAAGAAGATGTCGCTCGACTCCGGCACCTTGTCGAAGGGGATGAACCACCAGAGATTCCAGGCGTTCTGCGTCAGCGCCGTGATCTTGCCGCCGTTCGAGAAGAGCGTCCGGTAAACGTGCGCCAGCCGCGATACGTCGCCCGTGACCAGCCACGGCAACAGCGGCGCCACCATCACTGCCGCCGCGACAGCCGCGCCGCGCGCGATGCCGCGCGGCCCCGACGTGCGCCAGATCAGCACGATCAGCACCGGCGCAAACAGCACCGGCTGCGGCTTGTTTAGGATGCCGAACGCCAGCATCGCGCAAGCGGCGCCCGGCCTCCCGCGCGCTGCCAGGAAGATCGCCGCCAGCACCGTCAGCCCGACCACGGCGTCGA
>Ga0315281_10000411_pt1 | contig 58939 bp, 62 predicted proteins | sample YL17G07_0_MG_FD_204540 | JGI IMG/M metagenome (GOLD analysis project Ga0315281, IMG submission 204540) | Sediment microbial communities from Yellowstone Lake, YNP, Wyoming, USA - YL17G07_0 | ecosystem: Environmental > Aquatic > Freshwater > Lake > Sediment | place: USA: Wyoming | collected...
ATGATCTATATACCAAATGTGTACAACAAGAAGGACGAGGTGGAGCAGAGAGCAAGAGAACACGCAGAAAAACTCTACAACTATGTCGTGCAGGGATAGAGTCATTATTCAAAATCGTCTAACCATTCGCTTCAGGCGGCGGCTTACAGCCGCGCCTGAGCTTTAGCGTTATCGATCACCGATCAGCCATTATCTAATTTTTTTGTCTTAAAAAGTTGCGGCTGATATGCTATTATTTCGCTGATGGGGCCAGATAATGCCCGGAGGGTATAGTAATTGTTGGACAACATATATCAGCAGTAAAGGAAGGCATAAAATGAAAATCACGAAATTGGCTATTGAAGGCTTCCGTTCTCTCAGAAAGGTAAGCTGGTTACCAGGCGACCTCAATGTGATCATCGGCCCTAATGGCACTGGCAAATCTAATTTGCTACGTTTAATGGAATTGATTTCCATCTCAGCACAGGGCAAACTTGGCAAATACATTCAATCTTTAGGTGGAATGGATTCAATAGTTTGGGACGGAGTTGCTAATTCCATAAAGTTTGAGATGGAAACGAAGCCTGAAGGCGGGGAGCTAGGACCTGAACATTATGAGCTTGAACTGGCACGGCTTGGTCAGGGGAGTTCATATAAGGTAGAAAAAGAGCTTTTGATAAACTCTCATAAATTTAGGAGAGGAGTTGAAAAGAAACCTTTTAAATTTTTGGAACGAATTGCAAAGAGTGCTGTTATTTTTGATGAAAGGGAACACACCTTCGCCACGCCTGAAGAGTTCATATCAGACGAGGAAAGCCTCCTTTCCATAGCATCTAGCCCATTTATTAATAACCACTTCATTCCACCTTTCCAACGGGAACTGGCATCCATCGCGGTTTATCATGATTTGCATACTAATAAGGACGCCTCAGTTCGTCAACCTGCTATTGCTCGCATGGAAAGACGGGTTGATCCTGATGGACAAAATCTCATATCAGTCATGCACACCCTTTACACAGGCGATCGTGATTTCAAAAAAGATGTTAATTATGCTATGCAGGCTGCATTTGGCGATGATTTTGAAGAGTTGGTTTTCCCGCCTGCGTCTGACCAGAGAATACAAATGCGAATTCGTTGGAAATCACTGAAACGAGAGCAATCGGCTGCCGAACTCTCAGATGGAACCCTCCGCTTTCTGTTCTTGTTAACAGTTTTGGCCAGCCCATCGCCAGCTCCTATTATTGCAATTGATGAGCCCGAAACCGGACTCCATCCATCAATGCTTCCTCTGATTGCTGAATATGCAGTTGACGCAGCCACAAGATCGCAGGTCATCCTGACTACACATTCACCCCAATTTTTGGATGCTTTTGTGGAGACTATACCCACAACGACCGTCGCAAAATGGAAAAATGGTGAAACTACGCTGCAAACCTTACAAGGGAAAGAACTTGAATACTGGATGAAAGAATACTCGCTGGGGTCTCTTTTTAAATCTGGGGAACTGGAGCAAATGAAATGAGATTTATTCTTTTCGTCGAGGGTTATACGGAAGACAAAACATTGCCACAATTTTTGAAGAAGTGGCTCGATCCAAGATTAACTAATCCTATTGGAATTAGAACGGTTCGCTTTGAAGGATGGGCTCATCTTGTAAAAGATACTCCTCTAAAAGCAAAAATGCATCTAAACGGCCCGCATAAAGACGATATTATTGCCGTGGTTTCTTTATTGGATCTTTACGGCCCGACCTTTTATCCCAACGAGTTAACCGAGTGCAAAGAACGTTACAATTGGGCCAAGGAGTATATGGAGAAGCAGGTTAACCAGCCAAAGTTCTTTCAGTTTTTCGCAGTTCATGAAGTCGAAGCATGGCTGTTGAGTCAGCCGGACATCTTCCCGTTGAAAGTGAAAAATGCATTTCCAAATAAGATTCAAAATCCGGAAACGGTAAACTTCAATGAACCGCCAGCAAAATTACTGGAGCGTCTTTATCCTTTGCATATAAGACGTTCATATAAAAAGGTGGTGAACGGTAAAGAGCTTTTCGGCAAACTCGACCCAGAAGTTGCGTATCAAAAATGCCCTAAACTTAAAGAACTCTTGGACAAAATGCTGGAATTGGCTAAAACCATCTGAATCGCCTGCAATATAATAAGGGAGCGTTCCTAATTTTACCGACATGCGGAGCGACTGGTTGAACGATAACTGTCCAACCAGTCGTTCCAGCGGCCAAGCCGCTGAACTCATTGTTATACCTTCGCACTTTCCTTCGGTGATCTTTAGTTCTCTGTGGTTTATTTTAAAGTGAAAGGGCCGCGACGAATTGGAGGAATATCCTGAACATTTCGGGATCAAAGGTTTGCCCGTCTCTGACCATTTGCCCCAGGACCTGTGTGCGTTTGATGGTTTTCTGCTTGTAGCCGGACACCCTGAGACTTTCAAAGGTGTCGGCCAATCCTACTATCTTTGAGTACCGGTGTATCCTATCTCCTGTCAGGCCGTAAAGATATCCACTGCCGTCTTCCCTCTCATGATGGGTCAATGCGACCGTTATTGCAACCCTGGGGATCTCATCATAACGCTCAAGCAGTTCCTTGCCCCTTAATACATGAGACTTGAAGATATCCCGCTTCATTTCGTCCTGGGAATCCACGCTGGCATCGTCGTCAATCGTCGTGAGTCCTGCGTCATGAAACAGGGCCGAGATGCCGAGGTTAAGCAGGTCGGTCTCAGGCAGGTTCAACATGTGTCCGTGCATCATCGACAGGATGCAGACGTTTGTTGAGTGGACATAAAGGAATGTATCCGATACGTCCAGAAACAACAGCTTCCCGGCAATGCTGAAATTATTGGCGATCATTGCCTTATTCAGGCTGATATGCTTATAAAGCTTCAAGAGCGTGTCCTGCGAGACGGCATTATTGCGGATCTCCTCAAGCGCCCGATAACACCAGACCTTGAGCTTTTCCCTGCGGACCCTCAGTTTCATAACCGGGTCCTCGATGTCCGGCGCATCCAGTATCGTATCCAGGTAGACGTAGTAGGGGCCAATGTCTTTTTTTCGGACGGCAATGTCCGAATTCAGGTCCAGCAGATGCCTGTATGAGGCGGCGCCGTCTACGCCGAAGGGGATTTCCCCAAACAGAGGAAACCGCAGCCCGCCGAGCGGTATGGTGAAAGGCATACCGCAATTAAGGATCTGCTTGTCGATAATGAACCACCTGTCCCTGAACTCCCTGTATTTCTCCTCAAAGAAGTCGGGGTCAAGGATCATCTCCTTCAGCCGGGCCGCGTTATGCATGTATTCATCGAAGCTGAGTGTGTTGCCCTGCCGGATGTAGAAACTGCTGACCGCCTGTTTCTCTATCATCTCCTTTGCAAAAAAACTGTAAGTGGAGCCTTTGTCAAGAAGGGACTTGAATATGGTGTCGTCGTAGGTGAAAATCTCAAAGGGAATTTGGGTCCCGGGCACGAGGCTGTCGAGACTTATGGGGATATATCTCTCCCGGTCGTCCTGTATGCTGTATATCTTAACCATAGCTGCCTGAGTGCCTTGATAACATTATATAACAATTTGACTTTGACAGGCGTGAGACACTATACTTGTACTTCAATATTTTTGACCGGAGGCATGAATGGGCACATATACAACGTTCAGACCACATAATCTCAGGAGGAAAAGGACCCATGGTTTTCGTACACGCATGGGGTCTGCCGGTGGCAGAAAGATACTGAGCAGAAGAAGGATCAAGGGCAGAAAACGCCTGTCCGCATAGGGATTTTATCCGGAAGTTGTTATTGTCTTTTGCGTTGACAAAGGATCCAGACGTATTTTGAGAACGTTGATAGTATTGCTCATAAAGCTTTACCGTTACTCAATCTCTCCGGTACTCCCTTCCGGTTGCAGATTTACACCTTCGTGTTCGGCGTATTCCCTGGAGGCGGTGGAAAAATACGGCGCCCTGAAAGGCGCGTTAATGTCCCTGACAAGGATACTTAAATGCCATCCGTTTCATCCGGGCGGCTACGACCCGGTCAAATGACCGGCAAACAGGCTTGATGCTTAACTGAGAGGGACTTTTTAATGGAACAACAAAGAATGCTTCTTGCCGTGGTCCTGTCAATCGCCATCCTTTTTGGCTATCAGTATTTCTTCATGCCCGGCGGTGTGCAGCCTCCACTGGACAATACGACAGCCTCCACAGCCGGCAATAAGCAGGCCGATACGAAGGCGCAACAAGCACAGCCGGCTTTGCCTATAGTTCCTGCCGCTATCACAACTTCACAGTCGGTCGAAAAGGACGTGAAGGTCTCCAGCGATATTTATACGGTAGTGCTCTCCTCCAAAGGTGGGACTGTAAAGAGTGTTGAGCTTAAAAAATACAAAGATGCTGACGGCAATAACATAGTCCTCAAAGGAGAAACCGTTCTGCCGCCTTTTGCGCTCGGTCTTGACAAGGGTTTTCAGCTTGCAGGCGCGGATTTTTCCGTGAAGGGGGCTGATACGGTCCTGACCCACCAATCAGGTCCCGCGACCGTTGTTTTTGAGTACGCCTCCGGCGGCCTCGCAGTGCGCAGGACGTATACCTTTAAATACGGTGAGTATGGAATCAACCTCAGGGATGAAACCCAGGGAATGGATTCCTATATGATAACCCTGGGCAAAGACTTTGGGATTATTGAGAGGGACAGTTCGATACATTTCGGACCAGTAGTGCTCAAGGACGCTGACAGGGAGGAATTCACAGCAGGCAAGATAAAGGAGCCGAAGACATTCAAAGATGGAATCAGGTGGATTGCGCAGGAGGACAAATACTTTTTCTCCTCGCTTGTGCCCAAGTCAGGCGTACAAGACGCAACGGTATGGGAAAAGGACAAGGATGCCCTGGTTGCCCTGAAGATGAAGGGCGGGGTGAACGATTATCTCCTGTATGCCGGACCAAAGGACCGAGATCAGCTTGAAAAACTTGGGCTCGGGCTGGAACATATAGTGGATTTCGGATTCTTTTCGATTATTGCCAGGCCGTTTTTCTGGGTATTGAAACTCCTTGATACTGTGTTTCACAACTACGGCATCTCGATCATTATACTCACCATACTGGTGCGCATACCATTCATTCCCCTGATAAACAAGGGACAGGCATCCATGAAGAGGCTCCAAGAACTCCAGCCGAGGATGACGGAGATAAAGGAAAAATACAAAAACGACCCGCAGCGCATGCAGAAGGAGACGATGGAGTTGTATAAAAAGCACAAGGTTAACCCGGTGGGTGGTTGCCTGCCGATGCTCCTGCAGATTCCGGTCTTCTTTGCCCTTTATAAGGTCCTTTTGATCGCCATAGAACTCCGGGGCGCGCCGTTCGCATTTTGGATAAACGACCTGTCCCAGAAGGATCCTTATTACGTGCTGCCGGTTATTATGGGTGTAACCATGCTGATTCAGCAGAAGATGACGCCTTCCGGCGTTGATCCCATGCAGCAGAAGCTCATGATGCTTATGCCGGTCATCTTCACCTTTATGTTCCTCACGTTTCCCTCTGGTCTGGTGCTTTACTGGCTGGTTAGCAATGTCCTTAGCATAATACAGCAGTATTACGTAAACAAAAAGACGGCGGCTCAAGCCGCCTGACCCGCTCTTAGCATGTCTTTCGACGATACCATTGCCGCGGTATCCACACCGCCCGGAGAAGGCGGCATTGGAATAGTCCGTCTAAGTGGCCCAAGCGCGCTTGAAAAAGCCGACAGGATTTTCATTTCCCCCAAAGGCCGCAAACTCGCAGATGTGCAATCCCATACCCTTGTCTACGGTTTTATCGTTGACCCTGTCACCGGCAAACGGATTGACGAAGTCCTCGCAGGCGTGATGAGGGCCCCCCGCACGTATACAAGGGAAGATGTGGTGGAGTTCAACTGCCACGGCGGCATGGTCCCCCTGACTGCAACTCTGGATCTGCTTCTGAGGGAAGGCGTCAGGCTTGCCGAACCGGGTGAGTTCACAAAGAGGGCCTTTTTAAATGGCAGACTTGACCTGTCGCAGGCGGAAGCAGTGATAGACGTTATTCGGGCCAGGACCGGACAGGCGGAGAGGATTGCCCTGATGCAACTGGAAGGCGGATTGTCCCGTAAGATAAACTCTGTCAAAGAATGCGTGATAAGCCTTTGCACCCATGTAGAGGCTTATATTGATTTTCCCGAAGATGAGCCTGAGATAGTGGAAAAGGGACGCATGCTTGAAGCGGTTGAGTCCGTATCAGCAGAGTTGCGCAGGCTCTCCCTCGGCTATGAAGAAGGAAGGTTTTTCAGGGAAGGAGTATCGGCGGCCATTGTCGGCAAGCCCAATGTTGGCAAGTCCTCGCTTCTGAACGCGCTTGTTCAAAGGGACAGGGCGATTGTTGCCGAATCGCCGGGGACCACTCGGGATGTAATAGAGGATTATCTGAACATCAACGGCCTGCCTCTGAGGGTAATGGATACTGCCGGGATAAGGGAAGCCCACGATCTTGCAGAGGTCGAAGGGGTCCGCAGGAGCCTCAAGGCAATAGAGGGGGCCGACATAGTCCTTGCAGTGCTTGACGCAGGCAGTCCTGTTGAGGAGGCTGACAGGGAACTTCTGGAAAGGGTCAAAGACAAAAAGACGGTCTTTGTGATTAACAAAATAGACAAGGAACTTGTGCTTGAGGAAACGGCATTCGGCAGTCCGCAGGCCCCTGTGGTCCGTGTCTCGGCCCGCACAGGACAAGGCATGGATGAACTCAAGGAGGCTGTTTATGCCCTGTGCGTCAGGGCGGACAGGCTTCATGGTGAGGGACAGGAGGATGTCCTTGTGACAAATCTGAGGCACAAAAATGCCATAGACAGGGCCTTGCAGGCCGTCTCCCGGGCCGGAACATGTCTTCAGAAAGACGAGCCGCCTGAGGTTTCAGCCCTTTATCTGAGGGAGTCGCTGGACTGCCTTGGGGAGATCGTCGGGGCTGTTACGTCTGAGGACATACTTAACAGGATATTCGGCCAGTTCTGCATAGGAAAATAATTTTTTAACCCTCATTCCTCAGGGCCGCAGACTTCTCTGCCGCGCTGATCAGGTAGTCCCTGAACTTTTCAGGGAAGAGCCACTGAATGCCCATCTTCTCGGCCCATTTTATCAGGCCCTGGTCCGCTGTAATCAGGACCGCATCCAGCTCCAGGGCAAGCAGCAGCAGGTCAACGTCTTCCTTGCTGTCTATGATGCCTTCCCTCAGGGCCTCACGGTATTTCCGTCTCAGGTCCTGTATTATCTCATCAGGCTTATTGTTTTCCGCACTCCTCACCGCCTTTTCCGCTGCCCGGAGCCCCTTGTTCACGCGTTCCCTCATGTCCTCGATCAACTCGTAAAGAAAATAACCCGGGAGTTTCAGTTCGTGCTTTTTCGGGGGCTTCTGGTGCAGTAACAGGAGGAGATCGCCGGACAACATCTCCCTGTCTACAAAGTGCATGAGTTCTTCAAATATGGAAGGCGGCATATAGAATTCCAGTACGGTTATGCCGGAGGCAAGCGTAAGGAATGCGTCCAAAGCCTCGGTGGGGGTCCTGCCAATAACCGTTCTTACATCGGGATTTACAAACAGGCTCGTATCCAATACTACCTTGCGACGGGAGTTGTCCGCTGCCCCGTCAGGCAGTAACGGGGCAAGGTAGTCCAGTTCTTCCATGGGCCTTACGCCTTGCAGGATGTCCCGCTGACGTCCAGTCTGTAGGTGTTCCACTGCAGGCAACGCGGGCACCTTCCGGACCAGTCCGCGGACCTGTTGCCGCAGTCGGAACAGCAGTAAGGTATTTTCAGCATCTTGTTGCTGTCAAAAGCCTTCCTGAACTCGTCCACTGCCCTCGCAGTCTGGTTTCTCTTCATAAAGAGTTCGCCCTTCAGGTGATGGATTTCCGGGGAGGAAAACATGCCGGCGTCAACGGTGTTCAGTGTTTCAATGGCGTCATCCACCATTTCAAGCCTGAAGTAGAGCTTTCCAAGAAGAAACTTCAGGTTGTTATCGTAAGGGGTCCTTGAGAGGGCGCTTTTGTAAAAGCGTATAAGCCTGCCGGGTTCGCCGACGCTTATAAGGAGGTCCTCAAGACGGGCGAGTATTATGATGGAGTTGAGCTTTTCAAAGCCCTTTTCAAGCAGGTTGATGGTCTCCTCGGTCTCGCCCTTGTTCAGGACAACCTCGGTCATGCCCAGATAAGCAGGCACGAAGTCCGGGTCCATCTTCAGGAGTGTCCTGAAGGCCTTTTCAGCCTTTTCCATCTCGCTGTTTTCCAGTGCGGCCCGGGCATATTCGTATTTATAGCCAAGGAGCTTTTTTTCTTCCCTGTTTTTGTCGTTTTCGCTATGCTCGAGTTTAAGTATGATTTTCTGGAGCGACAAAAGGTCGTCCCACCGGTCCTTTTTCTCCAGGAAAGTCCGCTTTCTATACAGCGCAGTGAGGTTTTCAGGATCGAGGTCCAGTATATCGTCGAGGTATCTCAGGGCCTCGTCAACCCGGCCGGTACGGTCCATGACGGTCTCCAGGGAGAAGAGCGCCTGCAGGTTTGACGGTTTTATGTTCCAGGCTTTCTTATAGTGTTCAAAGGAGGTCTTGTAATCGCCGTTGTTCAATGCTATATCTCCCAGGCGCAGCAGGGCGTCAATGTGTTCCGGATCTTCCTTGAGTATATCGTTGAGCGCGCCCAGCGCATCATCTTCTTTGTCGCCAAGGATGGCGTTAAGCGCCTTGGAATAATATTCGCGTATTTTTTCATCTTTTTTCAGTTTTCTGTGGGACTGCATATTGTCTATAACCCTCTTGGTGTCCCTGATGAAAACCACAAAAAGGACGGCAAGAGCGCCAAGGGAGGTGCAGATGAGGATAAGGGCGATCTTGGGCATGTCATAAGTGTCCCCGAAGGGCACAGTCACATTGACCATGTCTTTGTTGGAAAATGCGAAGAGCCCCAGTACGGCCAGGAAAACCAGAAAAATGGATAATGATGTCTTGCCCATCAGTGGTGATACTCCTTATTGTTTATAATCGTCATGGCCCTGAAAACCTGTTCCAGTAAGATCAGCCTTGCCATCTCGTGCGTATAAGTCATCTTCGACAGGGCGACAATATCAGCGGCCCTGGCCTTTATCCCGTCCGACACCCCGAAAGGCCCGCCAAGGACAAAATCAATGTCCCCTTTCTCTTTCAGGTAGCGGGCGAATCCTGCGGATGAATATTCCCTGCCGCTTTCGTCAAGCAAAGTGAAACGGTTGGTCTGCTTGATTATGCTTTTGGCCTCAGCCTCCATGGCAGTGTCCCGCGTCCCGCTCTTTACTTCCTTGATCTCCTCCACCGTGACCCGCGCCATTGGTCGCAGGAGCTTCAGGTATTTTTCGATACCATCCGCCAATAGGCGATCTTTTGTCTTTCCAACCCAGAACACACGAATTTTCACATTAAAATCTCCCCTAACCCCTCTTTGCCAAAGAGGGGAATCTCTTTTATCCCCCCTTTAGCAAAGGGGGGCGAGGGGGGATTTTCATAGTGCCAACGTCCTCGACCGGCTTAATCCTCGGCGCATCGAGCCAGAACTTTTCCAGTTCGTAATAGGCCCTTGTCTCTTTTTCAAAGACATGAACTATCACATCGCCGTAGTCCAGCAATATCCAGTTGGCGTAATTTCCGCCTTCAATAGTAGTAGGCCTGACGCCCGCGGACTTTAGCTCCTGTTCAACATTGTCGGCGATGGCCTTTACCTGAGTCGTGCTTTCTCCTGAGCAGACTACGAAGTAATCGGCTATAACCGTAAGGCCTTTTAAATCAAGTATCAGTGTGTCTATTGCTTTCTTGTTGAGCGCGGCATTTGCCGCTTCTATTGCCTTACTGTAGCTTTCTATGGGAATAACCTTTCCTTTCAGTATTTTAGCTATTATAACAAATATAAACCAAGAAAACATTAAAAAGTCGTGACGCTCGGTGCGAGGCAACAGGGCGAACGCACTATGCATAAAATCGAAACTAATCAGACAAAAAAGCAATTATGAATCAAAAAAAACAGCATGGGAAACGTCATTCCCGCAGTTTGTAAGCGGGAATCCAGCTCTTTTGCTCCTGGATGCCCGATAAAAACCTTCGGGCATGACGGAAAATGGATGCTTATGGCACATAGTGCGTTCGCCCGGTGCGAGGCAAGGCCTTGTTTGACAAGGGGGATGCAATATTTTTACAATTAACACTTAAACCTCAGGAGATAAAGGAAAGACATTATGTGCAGACTGGCTGCAGTTAGTTCTGATCAATATTTTTCACCAATGGAACCCATCCTGGCACTGGAGACAATGAAGGAGGGGCATGACGGGTCCGGTCTGGGCCTGACGCTCAAGGACCTCGGCGGAGTTTTTGAGAAGATGAAACAGCACCCCATCCTTTCCGGCATAAGTTCAGGCAAAGGCACAGCTATGCTGGACGAACACATGAAAAAAGCGGGCTTCAAGCTCAAGTACGAGTGGACGCCCAAGATAAAGCCGGTCAGGGGCATAACAGCGCGCGGGCATTATTTTGCAAGGATTTATGATTATCCTGCCGCTTACAAAAACAGGCCTTTGAGAGACAAGGAAGACCTCCTCATGAATACTCGTCTGGCGCTCAGGAAGATGGGCGAACCGGACCAGTCTCTTTTCGTATTTTCATTTTACCCGGATGTGCTCACGCTCAAGGAAGTCGGCGACCCGCTCGAGGTGGCGGAGTTTTTCGGTCTGGACAAGGACGGTCTCAAGGCCAGGGTGGTCCTCGCCCAGGGCAGGCAGAACACCAATTATGCCATATACCTTTACGCCTGCCATCCCTTTTTCATACAGGGTTTCTGTACCATGACCAACGGCGAAAACACGGCCTTTGTGCCCATCAGGGAGTACCTCCTGGGCAGGGGGGTCCCGGGTTACATGGGCTACAACAGCGACAGCGAGGTCTTCACTCACATCCTCCATTACGGCATGAGACAGCTCGGTTTTCCGATGCATTATTACAAGGACATAATCACACCCCTTAAGTCCGCTGATATTGAAAACAGGCCTGACAGGGAGGCGGTGCGTCTGATGAAACAGTCGCTCAGGCAGCTTTGCATAGACGGACCCAACGTCATAATCGGTTTTACTCCGGACGGTTCCTGCTTTATGGTCCATGATTCAAAGAAGCTGAGGCCCGGCGTCGTCGGCGGGGTCAGGGGCAAATATGCCCTGATGTCGGAGGAGTGCGGGGTGGACAGCGTTGTGCCCAAGAGGGACCGGTCCACGGACATATTCCCGATGAAATACGATATGGTCATCATTTCCCCGCAGGCAAAGGAGGTCAAGGTATGGAACCAGCTTCACGGTTAGACTTCAATCATAAACTAACGATTAGAGAGTTCCCATATATAGTCCGTTGGAGAGACGACAGGTGCAAGCGCTGCGGAAGCTGTACAGCGGTTTGTCCTGTCAAGGCGATAGTGCCGGCTGTCAAGGTGCAGAGGATGGTCCGTTCCGAAGGAGCGGTGCCGACGCCGAAGTCTTCAAGGGGCATAGTGCATGTGGTTGAGCAGGTTCCCGACATGGAGAGGTCGTGCACCGGTTGCGGCATGTGCGCACTTGTGTGTCCTAATGAAGCCATAGAACCGGAGTACAACTTCCAGAACAAGTTCCTGCATTACAAAAATAAGGGTGGAGACGGTTACAAGAGGGGCGGCAGGAGAAATGACCCGTCAATCTCGACCCTCGATAAGCTCAAGTTCACAAGGATATCCATGCTTACCGACCCGGCCCTCGATGCGGGAAGGCACGAGTTCAGGGTAAGGACGCTCCTGGGCAGGATACTGCCGCCTGAGGAGATGCCGCTGACTGTCGAAAACGGCATGCTGGCGCTGGACAAGTCGAAACACAAATTCATCCCTCCTGTCCGGGAAATATATCCGATCATGATAGGCAGCATGTCCGTAGGAGCGCTTTCACCGCCCATGTGGGAGGGCCTTGCAATGGGGATTACCTACCTGAACGAGGTGGAGGGCATGCCCGTTGTGATGGCCTCAGGAGAAGGCGGCATGCCGCCCAGGCTGATGAAGTCCAAGTTTCTGAAGTACTTCATCATACAGATAGCGTCCGGCTATTTCGGCTGGGACGAGATTGTGCGCGCTATTCCCCACATGGTGGAAGACCCTGCGGCAATAGAGATCAAATACGGACAGGGCGCGAAGCCGGGCGACGGCGGACTTCTAATGGCCCAGAAGGTCCTGAAGCTCATCTCGGGGATTCGCGGTGTGCCGCAGTTCGTGGACCTCGCTTCGCCTCCGACTCATCAAACCAAGTATTCCATAGAAGAGGCGGTCGCCAAGATGATACAGTCCATGTCCATGGCCTGGGGCTTCAGGGTCCCGGTATATCCGAAGATCTCCGGCACCAAGACAGCCAAGGCCGTGCTTAACAACCTTGCAAGAAACCCGTATGCCGCAGCGCTTTCCATTGACGGAGAGGACGGCGGTACCGGGGCTGCGTACAATGTTTCAATGGACAAGATGGGCCATCCGATAGCGTCCAATCTGAGAGACTGTTATCTGGACCTTGTAAAGCAGGGCAAGCAGAACGAACTGCCCCTGATAGCTGCGGGCGGCGTGGGCAAGAAAGGCAATCTGGCTGCCAATGCAGCGGCCCTGATAATGCTGGGAGCTTCGGCCGTATCCATAGGCAAATACATAATGCAGGCGGCAGCAGACTGTCTCGGCGACGAGTATAACCGTTGCAACCTTTGCAACACCGGGAAATGTCCGCGCGGCATCACCACTCAGGACCCAAAGCTATACAGGAGACTTGATTCCGACAAGGTAGCGGAAAGGGTGGTTGAAGTATTCAAGGCTGCGGATGTGGAGTTGAGGAAGATTTTTGCGCCTATGGGAAGGAGCACGGAACTCCCCATCGGAATGTCCGACGGATTGAGTATAGAAGACGAGGCAATGGCCAAGAGGCTGGAGATAAGCTATGCGTGTTAATAAAAAACAGGGACCAAAGGCCGTCAAGAAGACAGTAGTAAGCAAGAGGGCGACAGTCGCAAAGGCCGGCGCGGTCAAGAAACAAGCGCCCGCGCCGAAAAAGACGATCAAGAAGAAGGCGGCGGCTGCAAAGACCACCACTAAAGTTGTTGCGACTAAAGCAGTCGAGAGCATAAGGAAGGGCAATACCTTTTACGGTATTGTGAACGATGCAAGAGTGCCTTCAAGGATACTTGAAGAAAATATTCAGATGGCGGTCGAAGAAGGACTGCGTGAAATTCACATTAAGGCCAATGGGCAGCATGGCATCGGCGGCCGCATATGGAAAAATAAAGAAGAGACAGTCAGGGTCGTTGTCGAAGGTCCTGTAGGCCAGAGGCTCGGCAGCATGGGCTTTCCGGACACTGAGATAATCGTCAAAAACAGCGTATCGGACGATGTGGGATGGATTAATTGCGGCGCGAAGATAACCGTGCTGGGCGACGTCACCAACGGGGCATTCAACGCGGCGGCGCAGGGCATCCTTTACGTCCAGGGCGGCGGCGGCGCGCGCTGCGACACCATGACCAAACGCAACCCCCGTTTCGACCCGCCCCAGTCCTGGTATTTCAGGAACGTGGGAGACTCCTTCGCGGAATTCAAGGCCGGCGGAATCTCGGTCGTCTGCGGTGTTGACTCCAGGAACCCGGAGAACATCCTCGGCTACCGTCCCTGCGTCGGCATGGTGGGCGGTACGATCTATTTCAGGGGTCCGATACAGGGCTACAGCGACAAAGACGTGAAGCTGCTGGACCTTACGGAGCAGGACTGGGACTGGCTCAGGGACAACATGAAGCCCTATCTTGAAGCCATTGACCGGATGTCCTATTATGAAGAACTTACCCGTTCATCCGGGGACTGGAAAAAGCTTATAGCTTACACTCCCCAGGAAAAGATGAAGAGAAGGCCCCTGAAGATGTCCGCATCCGAATTCAGGAAGAACGTATGGGAAAAAGGGGTCGGACAAGGCGGGATATTCGCCGAATACCTGGACCATGACCTTACTATCCTGCCTTATATCACTACGGCTAAAGACCGGAGGAACAAGCCTGTCTGGGCGAACGAGAAGTATGCGCCGCCCTGTGCTTACGCTTGTCCTACATACATCCCGTCCCATAAGAGGGCGGCGCTCATAAGGGAAGGAAAGCTTAACGAGGCCCTGGAGTTGGTGCTTCAGTATAGTCCCCTGCCCGCTACGGTTTGCGGTGAAATATGCCCGAACCTCTGCATGCAGAGCTGCACCAGGGGGAGACTGGATAAGCCCCTGGCCATAGACAAGATGGGCAAGCTCTCCCTGGATTTGCCGGCCCCGAAAAAGGACAAGCCGACGGGTCACCGAATATCAGTCATAGGCGGAGGTCCTGCCGGCATGAGCGTGGCGTGGCAGCTTGCGATCAAGGGTCATACGGTTGACCTTTACGAGTCCACCGGGAAGCTCGGCGGCAAGCTCGAACTCTGCATACCGGAAGAGCGTCTTCCCAGGAAGATAATAGATAAAGAGACCGAAAGGTTCAGGGAACTCGGAGTCAACCTGCATCTGAACGCGGATGTGGGCGGAAAACAATTCGACGACATATACCGGGGCAGCGAAGTGGTGGTCCTGGCTTGCGGCGCCCACCAGCCCAGGAAGATGACCTTCCCCGGCTCGGACGACATTGTTTCAGCCTACGACTTTTTGAGAAACATAAATCTTGGAACGCACCCCGACCTTAAGGGCAAGAAAATTGCCATTATAGGAGCCGGCAATGTCGGGATGGATGTGGCCTCCGAGGCCTTCAACTACGGCGCTGAGAGCGTTACTGCCGTTGACATCCAGAAGCCGGCCGCCTTTGGCAGGGAGATGGAGATTGCAAAGGCAAAGGGCACTCAGGTCCTCTGGCCCAAGTTCACGGACAGGTTCGATAAACAGGCGGGCAAGCTCTATTTCAAGGACGGCACTACGCTGGATGCGGATTATGTGATAATGTCCGTCGGCGATATTCCCAGGCTGGACTTTCTGCCGCCTTCAATCCACACGGAACGGGGCTGGGCGTCTGTTAACGACACCTTCCAGACCTCGGATGTAAAGGTCTTTGCCATAGGCGATGTAACTGCGCTTGGCCTTGTTACTCATGCCATCGGCCACGGAAGGCTCGCAGCAGAGAACATCCATTATCAGATTATGCACGCCCCTCGTCAGCCGGAAGTGAGGTCTGTCGTGCCGTATGAGAGGATAAAGACCGAGTATTACGAGATGTGCAAAGGCGACTTCCCGATTCAGGAAGAGGGCAACCGCTGTATGTCCTGCGCCACCTGCCGAGACTGTCATATGTGCGAGGCAACCTGTTACTGGGGGGCCATCAGCCGGAATGACCTGGGCAACGGCAGGTACGAATACGTTGTGGACGAAGACAAGTGCATCGGCTGCGGCTTCTGCGCGGGGACATGCCCGTGCGGGGTGTGGGAGATGGTTGAGAACGTATAGTTTTTGTTTGTGACGATACTACAGTAAGTCCATACTATGCGACGAGTAGAAGTATCTTCTTTCTCGTTTGTAATTTGTTGAAGGACTATGTTACCGAGGAATACATTAGAAAGGGGCGATAAGTAAAAATAAAACCTATCGCCCACTCCTTTAATGCCTTTTCCCTTCAATCCTGATCACAAGCTTTGCATCCAAAGCATCCGCTATCTTTTTAAGAGTCGAGAGTTTGGGCAACCCATGAGTAAGTCCTTCAATTCTTGAAATCGTGGATTGAGGCATCCCGGTCTTATTAGCTATATCCTGCTGCGTCATCTTTTTTTTAAGACGCTGCTCAATCATGCTTTTTGCCAACTCATATTCGGGAAGGAGTTTCTCATACTCCTCCCTTACTTTCTTGTTCTTTAAAAGCTCTGTTCTATGTTCCCTGTAAGTTATCATTTAAATCACCCCTTTTTTGAAAGATACTCTTCCATTCTTCTTTCTGCTATTGTAATCTCCCTGCCGGGAGTTTTTTTAGTTTTCTTTGTAAATCCATGGAGCAAAACAAGTCTTTTACCGGTAAAGGCAAAATAAAATATCCGGTGAATATTTGATGCGTCCTTTATTCTAATTTCAAAAAGCTTTCTTGAACCAGTAATAGGTTTTACATACGGCTCTCTTACCTTTAAACCGTAATCTTCAAGCAGGTCTGCAATAAAGACAAAATTTGCTTTACTCTCAGCTGAAAGCAAATCCATGAACTCCTTGACAGGACACTTCCCATCACTCGTCATATAGTATTCTATCGCCCAATTCATATAATATTATATAGCATTGCTGCTATATTTTCAACGGGTGATGGAATAAGCAGTAACACTATATTTCTAATGGTTATTCTTAACTTTCCTATTGCAATAAAAGTAAGGACTTGTAGATGGAGTTTCCAAGGAATGCCCTCATGACATCTCAGCCTCTCTGAGATCAATGTCAATGTTTCTACCAGTATTTCTTATCAGCGAAAATCGTGCTTTTGGATCTCACTTCAGGCAATCGTCTTGAACCGCAGGGCAAGTGACCATTGTGGGTGTGACTATGGACGTTGATGCATTTAGTGCAAACATCTTGACAGCCTGATGGTTCGCTGAAATACAATTATGACATGCCACGGCAAGCCCGACTCGATGCTCCCGGAGCTTTGCATCACATCATGGTGCGGGGAACCAATAAGACCTACATTTTCACAGACGACCAGGACAAAGGCCGATTCCTGGAACGCTTAGGCCAAAACGTCATAGAAGGAAAATGCTCTATCTATGCCTGGGTGCTCATGGACAATCACGTCCATCTATCGGCCACAATGGCATCTCGACCGTAATGCGCAAGCTGCTCACGTGGCATGCCCAGTATTTCAACCGCCGTCACAGCCGCACAGGTCATTTATTCGAAAACCGCTATAAGTCCATACTATGCGACGAGGAGAAGTGTCTTCTTTCCCTGATCCGGTATATCCATCTAACCCCCGTTAGGGCGCAGATCGTTAGGACCATTGAAGAACTCGACCGTTATCCCTGGAGCGGTCATGGCACGATAGTCGGCAAAAGTGCATGTCGTGCGGCGTGAACGAGCAAGGATTGGTGCGTGGCGGCAGGCGTCGGAAGGTCAGCCTGGCTCGCGCGGCAATCGACGGCCAGGGCGGCGGTATCGGAAGCCTTATCATAAAAAAACTCAAGGAAGAGTTTGGTGATGCTCTCGACATTACCGCCCTTGGCACAAACTCAACTGCAACCAGCGCAATGATGAAAGCGCGGGCTAACAGAGGAGCCACCGGCGAGAACGCCATTATATGGAATACGGGTAGGGTGGATGCAATAATCGGTCCTTTGAGCATTGTGCTTGCAAACGGAATGCTCGGGGAGCTTACGCCTGCCATGGTTGCGGCCATTGCTTCTTCGGCGGCAAAGAAATTTCTGATCCCTCTGAACCAGGAAAATGCAGAAGTATGAAGGACCCCCTTCCACATCTCATAGATAAACTCGTTGAACGCATAAAGGAGGAAATGCATGTGTGAGGCAAACGCATATATTCTAAAAGAAGGGCAAGAAGTTCTGTACCTCGAAAGCGTGGATGTGATGATACCCGAGGGTAACTCTATCTACCTCAAAAACCTGTTCGGCGAACAGAAAACATTTGAGGGACAGCTAAAGGAAATCTCCTTTCTAAAACACAGGATTATTCTGGAGGCAAGGGGATAGCCTCACTAAGTCTTGTTTTCAGGTGACTGCCTATCTCTGCAGAGTAAGCGGCAACTCAAGATTGTTTTCCTCAAGCAAGATATTATCTGAAAGTATAGCTTCTGTCGGGCCATCGGCTGCTACCCGCCCTTCCTTTATCACGATGCACCTTTTACACACATCCAGTATCAGGTCAAGGTCGTGTGAGGCGACTATTTTTGTGTGTTCAAAGACCTTAAGCAGATTAATGAGCTGTCGCCGGGACTTCGGGTCAAGATTTGAGGCCGGCTCGTCCATCACAAGAATATCCGGGTGCATGGCTATGACCGTGGCTATTGCAACGGAGCTCTTCTGTCCGGCCGAAAGATGATGGGGCGGCTTGCTCTTAAGCTTAAGACAACCAACAGTACCAAGTGCTTCGTCAACCCGATCTGCAACCCGATCAGGACTTATGCCGAGATTGAGCGGGCCGAAAGCAACGTCATCATAGACTGTCGGCATAAAAAGCTGATCATCAGGATTCTGAAAGACAAAGCCGACCTTCTTTCTGATTTCCTGCCGGGTCTGTTTATCAAGCTGAAGATCGCCGATAACAATGCTGCCACTCGCAGGCAGAAGGTAACCGTTAATGTGCATAAGGAGCGTTGATTTGCCAGCTCCGTTTGCTCCGACAATGCCAACTGATTCCCCACGAGAAATCCTGAAGGAAATACCGTTTAAAGCTAAAGTGCCGTCAGGATAGCGGAAATGGATATCTTTAAATTCAACGAGGTGATGGCTCATGAGGTTATCCTGTCGTCCATCTGCCGATAAGCTTTGATAGGTTGACAACCCTGAATAACAGGATTAGCCCGATGCTTGTGAAAATGAATAGCATATCAGCCATGGTCAGAGCATATGACCTGGCGGAATATATTTTTCCGTTGAAGCCTCTTGCGAGCATAGCATGATAAACCCGCTCAGCCCTGTCCACAGTCCTAATGAATAGCACGCTGATCAGCGGTACGAAATGTTTCATCTCATTGCCCCTCTTGCCGAATGACCGCATGTCACGAGCTCTGATTATTTTCATTGTCTCCTCCATCAAGACAATTATATAACGGTAAAGGAAAAGGAGCTGGGCAACAAAGGCTTTGGGTATTCTGAGTTTTTGCAAGGCAAAGCATATACCGGGAAAGGATGTTGTTGCTATGAGAAGCAGTGCCGTACTGATTGCAAGAGTGAATTTGAGCATAATGGAGGCAAATGACACCCAGCCACAACTCACTGTAAAGCCGGGAACTTCAAGCGCGGGCCGGCTATCAAACAGTGGGTTGAATATCCCGACAAACAGTGCAAAGGGAGATACGACCAACACTTTTTTAAGAATTAACCGGACAGGGATGTCGCCGAGCGCAATAAACAGTATTGGAAACAGGAAAAACGGAAAAAGCCCGGAAATGGAATATTTAGGGAAAGAAATAACTGCCACTATGAACGAGGCTGCGGAGAACAACTTTATCCTCGGATCAATCCGGTGGATAAGTGTATCCTGATAGGAAAGCCTATCGAGATATCCGAGGTTAAAGAATTCAGTGTCAAACATGATCTCCTTATGTTATGGCCAAGGGGCAGGAATAGTCACCATATGCCCCTTGGCCGCCCTTAATCCTTATTCTGGCTTGGGTTTTTTTCTCATGGCTTTGACACTGAACCCTATGAGTAGAACCATGCTGATCACGATAGTCGAACCGACCACACCTGATAAAGAAGTTCCGGCTTCAACTTTGGGCCAGGCCGCTTCTTTTTTCTCTGGCTCAGTGCTTTCAATTTTACCTTCAGTCTTTCTGAAACTATAATCCGGAAGGAATGCGGTAATCTCCTGAATCTTTTTTAATGCATGCGCTATGCCTTGGTCCTGTTCCGGGAGTTCCGGTTTTCCAAAAGTCTTTTCTATCGACCATTCAAGGCCATCCGGATTAGCAGAGGCAAACCAGGAGAGTGCTCCGCCAGTCAACAAAGCTACAATAAGCAAGCCTATCAAGACTTTTTTAAGCGACACGCCAGCAGAAAGCGGACAGGCTGAAAAGGTGCTTTCAAGGATTTCAGGCCGTGCAGATCTTATAAAATTTATGACTCCCGCTGTTACAAACCCCTCAACTATCCCTATGCCGAGATGAACCGGCTGCATCAATAAAACGAATGTGCCAAAGGGCAGTTCGCTCCTTCCCGACAGCAATGTCTCAATGACCACTGAAAAAGCGCCTAACTGCAGACCGACCACTCCACTTATCAATGAGGCAATAGTGATCCTTCCTGGAGTTGAGCCAGAACTGACTAACAGCTTGTAAATCAGGGGATAGGCGATGAAGCATGGGTATATGCCAAGGTTCCAGATATTGCAGCCGAGTGCAAGAAGCCCGCCGTCTGCAAAGAAAAGGGCCTGTACCGTAAGAACAGAGGCCATGACGATAAACGCAGCGTAAGGACCAAGTATGACTGCGAGTATCATTCCTCCGCCAAGATGTCCGCTCGACCCTGTTGCAGGAATTGTGAAATTGATCATCTGCGCAGCGAAGATAAAGGCTCCTAAAACACCCATAAGCGGGACCATTCTTTCGTCCATGGTTTCTTTCAGCTTCTTAGAGCAATATGCAATAGTTGCTAATGCTCCTGCCCAAAACGTTGTTCCAACTGCCGGTGAAAGTAAGGCATCTGCCATATGCATGATTGTTTCCTCCTTAAAATCTGAAGGCAATGCCTGCCATCAGGGTATAATCGGCCTCTGCCTTGTTCAATCCGGCCTTCACGCCGAAATCAATATCAAAGCTGTCCGTCAGTTTGTAAATCAGTCCGCCTAACACAAAAAGCGGATGTACGTTCGACTCCCTGTCAGGATTTGTTTCGCCGCCGATATTTCCAACAACCTTGAGGCGCTCGGTGGCTGCATATTCCGCTGCAAGAGAGTAATGAAATATATTGCGGAGCTCTGAACGATTCACAACATAGCCGAGGTTGAGATGAAGACTTAATGGTTCTAATTCCTTTGTAGTTATAAGAAAGAGGCTGTAGGTCGGCTTGCCGTCTCCTAATCCTTTGTCCTAATCTCCGGTCGCCAAGGACACGCCGGGCTTAAGAGCAAGGCTGAACCCTTCATGTTCAAATACCCGCCATTTGACTGCTATGGAAGGTATGAGTATGTTGTAGACGAGGACAAGTGCATCGGCTGCGGCTTTTGCGCTGGGATATGCCCGTGCGGGGTGTGGAAGATGGTCGAGACCGTGTAAGCGGGAAGGTAAGACGGCGAGCATGTCGGGTCATGAGCTTAATTCTCCGGCCAGAAGTTTGTCCTGCAATGTTTCTTAAAACAATACCTCGCAGATGATCCCTTCCCTCTCAAAGGCCTTTTTCAACTCCTCACCCTTAAGAGCGAAGAAGCCGTCTTCCATGGCCCACTGCATCTTGTACTTCTTGTACGCCCGGTCTGCGTAATGATAATTAAGTCTATCAATCAGAACAGACTCTACCTTGCCTTTTAGTTCCTCCGGCAGTCTCTCGGCGCCCGGCAAGACCGGGGCTATCATGGCGGATGTCCTAATCCCTTCGGCCCGCAGTTTTGCCAACGCCTCTATCCTCCTGGCGACCGGCGATGCGCCAGGCTCAAATATCTTTCTTATCTTCTCATCAGCAGTGGTAATGGTAAAACAGACCTCCGAGTTCTTTGCCCTTCTGAGTATCCCGATGTCCCTCAACACAAGGTCCGACTTGGTCTGAACTATGAAGGGCCAGTCGTTGTCCGTGAGCATTTCAAGACATTTCTTCGTTAGCATATACCTTCGTTCCAACGGTTGGTAAGCATCAGTCACGCCGCTTATCCAGACCCGACCGACCTTTTTCTTCCTGACCTCAGCGGCCAACAGTTCAGGAGCGTTTATCTTAACGTCCACAAACTCCCCCCATTTCTCCCTGTGGCCCGTGAACCTCTTCATAAAGGCGGCATAGCAATAGACGCAGCCATGGGCGCAGCCGACATAGGCGTTCACGGCATAGTCATACACCTGAGACTTTGACAGTATGCTCTTAGCCTGTATCTCTCCGACTCTCATCCCTTAACTGTAGCACGGATAGCCAAAAAATCCCTCGGGCAGATTTTATTAACCGGCAGGGTTAGGGTAAAATAACCTATGAAAGCCGGAAGAAACGATCCTTGTCCTTGCGGTAGCGGAAAGAAGCACAAAAAGTGCTGCCCCAGTTCGACCTATGTTGAAAAGGGCAGCGAAGATTCCATAAGGGAAAAGCTCGTCAGTGACCTTCTGGCATTCTTTAAAAGGCGCTATCAGGACAGCCTTGACGATGCCCTGTCTATTTTCTGGGACGATTTCGACCCTGAGCAATATCTGAATAAAGCCACCCTTCCTCTGGCTGATATCAATTTCTGGGAATGGGTCGTCTTTGATTATCTCGTGGATGAAGATGACGATGCAACCCTGATCGACCTCTATATGGAAGAAAGCAAACGCATATCGCCTGACGAACACAGGATATTGACCATGATGAGAGGTTCGGTCATCAGTCTATACGAGGTGCAGGAGGTGTTTCCTGAAAAGGGAATGCTCCTGAAAGACCTTGTGCTTGGCGGCGAGTATGATGTGAGGGAGAAAGCCGCAACCAGAAGCTTGAGAAAATGGGACATCTTTGCTGCAAGGCTTTTGCATGTTGACGGCACATATATCATGAGCGGCGCGGTTTATCCGTATCACCTCAAGTTCAAGGAAAGAATACTTGCGGACATTCATGGAGAGCTTGAAGATTACCGGATTGACTATCCCTATGCGACTATGGACGAGTTCCTGAAGAGGAACAGCGATATATTCAATTTCTACTGGTATGACGTTATAAAGAACCCGCCGCCTTTAAAATTTGCCACGACAAGCGGAGAACACTTTCTTTTATCCAAGGCTGTTTTTGAGATCAAAGACAAACAGGCTGTTATGAGCGGTTTGAAAAATATAGAAGGCTTTGAACAGGACAAGGATGATTTTGTATGGCTGGACAAGCGCGGCAAGGAAGACGGTGCGACAGTGCTCGGCAATATTGAGGTGAAGGCCGGCAAGTTGATACTTTCATGCAATTCGAAAGAACGTCTTGAAAGATGCAAAGGACTTATCACCGGTCATCTGCCGGATGCGCTTGTTCATAAGGCTGATACGTTTCAAGATCCGATGCAGGCTGTAAAGTCACTCAAGGATAGCCCTCATAATGAGCAGGAGAATAAAATACCGCTGGAGATACAGCAGCAGATATATGCCCAGTTCATGCAAAAACATTCTGAAAAATGGCTGAATGATAAAATCCCCGCGCTGGACGGTAAGACACCAATGAAGGCCGTAAAAACCGAGGAAGGCAGATGGAAAGTCGTTGAACTCCTGAAATCTTTTGAGAATATCGAAGAACACAACAAAAGGGACGGCAGACCGTTTTATGACATGTCATGGATGTGGGGCAGACTTGGGCTTATAAGGGAAGAATAAGCAGGAAGTGAGTTCAACAGATATTAACACATCGGAAAGCCGTGTGCGTCAAGGCTTCCTCAAAGTCCGGACAGGTGAAGTGAGTCAGTTTCCTACTCTACCCAGAATTCAGTCCGCCAAGTATCACCTGGATGTTTCAAGACGGATTTAAATGGTCTTAGTCGTCCGCTGCGGCCTCCTGAAGCTGAGATACAGGACATCCGCCTCTCTGTCATAATCCACCCATAGATGCTCAAGGGGCAGCTTTACTATGTCCGTGGCAAGACTGAGACAATTCCTAACCAAACGTTCGCTTGTCAATGTTTTGGCCATCTTTCATAGGTCAACCGTACAGGGATTCTGTTTATCGAATAAGCCACGTTCACGGCATTTTCCCTATTCTTAGGCATATCTTAAGCTGCCTAAAGTATAATGCACAATAGCCTTTTTTCTCAATCGCTTTATTAACAACTAAGGCAATGGAAGATACGAGTACGTTGTGGATGAAGACAAGGGCATCGGCTGCGGCTTCTGCGTCGGAATCTGCCCGTGTGGGGTGTGGGAGATGGTGGAGAACGTGTAGATGTCTTTCATGACAGTCTGAAGGGGGCTGTGCCCTGTCCCGCGCTTTTCTTCTATTTCCCCAACATCTCCTCTTTCAGACTTTTTTGGACGGGATTATCTGAAAGCCAGATGCCGAATAGTGCCTGCTTGAATGCGGGCCCGCTTATAACTTCGAACAATCTGCTGTTCTTGTATATCTCAACCCCTTTGGTCGGTGAATATATAAAATCATAAACGTCATTTTCGTTTATTTTTTCCTTGAAGACAGATATGAATTTTTCGATCTGGGGCTTAATCCGGGCCGTATCTGAGCCGGCGGATTTATCGAAACCCTCTCTTACGGCTTCTTCCATTTTCTCCGCAGTTATAAGCGAAGATACGATATGCAGTCTTATTGCCATGGCTTCCTCGGCAGCCAATATTTTCCGGGGATCGCTGTTTTTTTGAACAAGATAAAGTCCTGCCGCATAAGTTTTTATAAACAACTTTGTCCTGACCCCGGCGCCGTTCAGCACAAGAGTTGTGGAGTCGCCCGCAACTGTCGCCGGCATAATGATTCCGGCAATTTCCTTTGCATATGCCTGTGCGGAAAATAGAAGAACGGCCACCAGCAGAATGGAAATTCTCTTTAACATAATCCCCCCTCAGCAAGAAGTTAATAAGCGTACAACTGGGCATCATTTTACCACAGCCGGTGAAGAATTGAATGGTTGAGCGTTCGCCCCGGGCAGTAATTGCCGTTACGCACACTAAGCCTCCGGCATATGATATACTTTAACAGCCCGTCGGTCCCGACGGGCAGGGGGGCTCGAACCTGAACGCGCTTAAAAAACATATCTTCTTTGAATTCCTGAATCTGACGGGTAGGGCGTACCTGCTTGTCAGGTATTCTGAAAATGTTGTCCTCGGCAACCGGGGCTTTACCGCGGAGGAAAAGGAAAACGGCATTGTCCTGGTCTTCAACTCGAAGATGAACTTTCTCTGGGATGAGTACGGTATCACTGCGACCCTCGTATTCGGCACTTCCCCTCATAAGTGCTTTGTTCCCATAGACGATGTATTAGCGATATATTCACCCGAACTCAACGCCCAGTTCGTCATGTCCCCCAAGCCGGACAAGGGTCCGAAGGCAATGCCCGCTGCCCCAGAGACGATTTCCGCAACCGGAAAGACGGGGTTGCGCAAGTCGATGAAAAATGTGGTCAAGGTAGACTTTACCGGAAAGAAGAGACTGAAGAAATAGATTCTCGGAGAAGTGCTGTGGGCAATGAAAAACTGATGCGCGATATGATGGTGGAGTACCTTAAAAAGAAGCTCGCAAGAAACTATAAGGATATTACCGTCAATCCGGCAGGCAACCCGGACCTTGTGCTGGCAAACCACGGACTTGTTCTTGCAAACCTTGTGGTGGAAACCGAAGGCTCGGTCACTCTGGAGAAGGCCGAGACCTGGAAGGCCCTTGCCCGGCCAGGCCTGAAACTGATAGTCATGATACCGAAAAGCTCAAAGGTGAGGGCAACCGAGATACTATGGGAAAAGGGCATTTCAGACAGGGTGGTACTGGGCACCTATGAAATAGCAGTGCAAATGCCTTAGGGTCGTTTTCTCATTCGGCGTACCATAAGCAATATCAACAACAGCAGCAATAATCCAAATGCCGGAATGTATGGGAACGGCTCAGCTTTGCTTTCAGACGGGGCTTGCCTTTCAGGCTGGATGACCTCTTTGGGAACGTCCTGGTGTAAAACACTATTTTCAGTAATGTTATCCGACGGACGGGTCGTGCTGGTATTATTGTCTTCAGGCGTGCCGGCCGGGAGCCCTGAAACAGCCTGCCTGCGGCCGGTCAATCTAATTGGATTTCCATGCTCGTCGTGCAGGTGGTACTCTCCGGGCAAAAGTCCCCAGGCCTCGCAGTTGCGGCGGCATTTGTGACCTCCCTGCCTGTCCACCTTGCCGGGATGCGATAAGGCCGGAGCACAGTGCGCAAACAGCAGCGCTATGACCATGACAAGGGCCCCCGGTCTCATTTTACACCGACCAGAATCACGTTTATATACCCAACAGGGACCTTTGTCCGGACCATCACCGGCAGCCTGCGGGCATCATCGGTAAACGATATCAGGATATCTCCCTTCCGGTAAAATATCCCGTCGGATTTCATCACAGGCTTGATCAATACGGTTTTAAACTTTCCAAGCGGGGTCTCAAGGACTTCCTTTTTAAGCACCTGGACCTCCACTGAATAAAGTTTCTTGCTGTCATAAATATCCACATAAACGGACTTGCCCACTTCCAGTGGCAGCTTTCGGACATAGTAAAAGGCTGAAAGGGGATCAAAGGTTATTCCGTGCAATTCAGCCGAGACCTTCTCTCCGCTCAGGAAATCCATATGCACTGCTTTTTTGGCGTCCTGGTCAAAGATAATCTCCCTGTTTTTTTTATGCCTGCCCTCGGAGGTTTTCAGGCGGTAAGTGTGAGGCATGCCGATAAAGTCGTCAGTGGATTTATCGGCAGCGGTCTTTTTCAGGGAACTGACAGCAGTGTCTTCCACCGGATAGAAAACGGATATCCAGTCGGCGGATACTGCCCTGGAGGAAAAGGAGATCGTGTCGCCGTTGTCGGTTGCCTCAAGCACCGCGCTGCCGGCCTTAATGCCCGCCCACGTGAGATCAAACGTAAGTCGCTCGGGCAGGCTGAACGCAGCCGCCGGATTGCAGTGCGAAATGGACGCGGTCGCGATAAAAAGCACGAAAAATACCTTCAGTAGTTTTGTCATTACACCTTTGGGATGCCTGTTTTGATAATGTTAACCTATCGGTCGCGCAATTTTCATCCTGAGGCGGTTACTTAATCGATGGAAGACATAGGATAACATTGCACACAACCCTATTAGGTATAATATGCCATGAATGAGTGCAGACATTTTTTTCTAATAATATAGGGCATTGACTCTTTACTCGTGTTTTTACAAAGTCATGTCTGGCTGCTTACGATTTGAGCTTTGCATGCCCAAGACCTGCAGCAAGGCAAAATCTGCAAGTAAGTATTTATTGACGGCAATGGAGGAGGAATAAAGGATGCCTATGAAGAAAAAGAAAGAGCCTGCTTCTGAGAAAGGCGAACTTATCTTGTATCAGACTGAGGACGGCAATACCCGGATTGAAGTGAAATTGCAGGATGAAACTGTCTGGCTTTCTCTGAATCAAATGGCGGAGTTGTTTCAGGTGGATAAATCCGGTATCAGCCGCCATCTGAAAAATATATACGACACAGGTGAATTAAGACCCGAGGCAACTGTTGCAAGTTTTGCAACAGTTCAATACGAGGGTCCACGCAGTGTCCAGCGTATGCTGGAATACTACAATCTGGATGCTATTATCTCCGTAGGTTATAGGGTCAACAGTATTCGAGGCACACAGTTCCGTATTTGGGCGACCCAACGCCTGAGGGAATACATAATCAAGGGTTTCACAATGGACGATGAGCGTCTGAAGGAAGTAAATAACATCGGGTCGGATTACTTCGACGAGTTACTTGAACGTATTCGGGACATTCGGTCAAGCGAAAAGCGTTTCTATCAGAAAATCCGCGACATTTATAAACTTGCGGTTGATTACGATCCGGAGGCGAAGGAAACGCTGGATTTTTTCAGCATTGTCCAGAACAAGCTGCATTTTGCCGTTTCCGGCAAGACCGCGGCAGAGATAATTTCTGAACGGGCGGATGCCTCGAAGCCCAATATGGGATTGACCTCATGGAAAGGCGCAAAAGTCCGCAAAGGGGATGTGACCATTGCCAAAAATTACCTGAGTCATGAGGAGATAGAGCATCTTAACCGTATTGTGGAAATGTATCTAAACTATGCAGAAGATCAGGCCAAACGCCGCAGACAGGTCTCCATGCGCAACTGGAGGGAAAAGCTCGACGCATTTTTACAGTTTAACGAAAGAGACATTTTGACGAATGCCGGTAAGGTGACTAAAGAGGTAGCCTGCAAGCTGGCGCTTGAGCAGTATGAAACTTTTCACGGAAACCGGCTCGTAAGCGAGGCAAAAGAGGAAGCTCTTGCCGATGATGAAGAGCTAAAGCATATAGAATCGGTTATCAAGGCAAAGAAGAAACGAGGACGCAAGTCGCCCCCCGCGCAGGGATGAACTGCGGAAGTAGAAGCATCTATAGAATAAAAGCTTATCATGGATATCCCCTTTTGTCTTTGCGTCATATCTGACCGTTACGCACGGTCGGTACAGTCGCATAGTTTCTCCGTACCTTCCTGCCTTTTTTGTGCCCTGTTTGGTTATACTAACCGGGTATGATTGCATCGCTCAGAGGACGGCTCCTTTTCAAGAAACCCGACGGTCTGGTCGTTGACGTCGGCGGGGTGGGTTATCATGTCAATGTCCCCCTGACTCTCCTGTCTTCCCTCCCGGACGAAGGCAGGGAGGTCTTTCTTTTCATTTACACCCATGTAAGAGAAGACGCCATACTCCTGTTCGGCTTTGGGACAGAGGATGAGAAGCGCATATTTACGACACTTCTGGGGGTGTCCGGCATAGGGCCTAAACTTGCACTAAGCATTCTCTCTTCCATTAAGCCCGATAGTTTCCTTGCGGCCGTTGATTCAGAAGACGTTGATACCCTCTGCAGGATTCCCGGTCTCGGTAAGAAGACTGCCCACAGACTGATACTTGAACTAAGGGGAAAGCTACCGAATATGAAGGACAAACGGGATGCGCTTTACGACGATACCCTTTCGGCCCTTCTAAATCTGGGGTATAAGAGGAATATTGCTGTTGAGGCCCTTGAAAAGGCATACTCCGGCGGGCAGAAAGACATCGAAGGCCTGCTTAAGGACGCCCTGAAACACCTGACAAAGGAATAGCGGCATGAGGATAGAGGACAAAGAGCAGGACCCGCTTTCTCCTGAACTGATTCAGGAGGAAATACCGTTTGAACTGAGCCTCAGGCCGCGAGCCCTGGATGAGTTCATAGGTCAGGATCGGATCAAGGAAAACCTGAAGGTCTTTATCTCTGCAGCTACCATGCGGGAGGAGCCCCTGGACCATGTCCTGTTTTTCGGCCCTCCGGGACTGGGCAAGACGACCCTTGCAACAATAATCTCCAACGAACTTAAGGTCAACATCAAGACCACTACAGGCCCGGCAATGGAGAGGGCCGGCGACCTGGCCGCAGTGCTGACCAACCTTTCCGACAGGGACATACTTTTCATAGACGAGATACACAGGCTTCCGAGGGTGGTGGAAGAGGTGCTGTATGCTGCCATGGAGGACTTCAAGCTGGACATCATCATAGGCCAGGGACCCAATGCAAGGACGCTCAAGATAAACCTGCCGAGGTTCACCCTCGTGGGCGCCACTACGAGGACAGGACTGCTTACGTCTCCGCTGAGAGACAGGTTCGGAGTGATATGCAGACTGGAGTTTTACAAGCCCGAGGAGTTGTTTGAGATTGTCACCAGGTCAGCGGGATTGCTGGAAATAGGGATAACAAAGGATGCGGCAACCGAGATATCCAAAAGGTCCAGGGGCACGCCCAGGATAGCAAACAGGGTGCTGAAAAGGGTGAGGGATTTCGCACAGGTCAAGGGGGACGGCGCAATAGATATGAAGATAACTGATGAGGCGTTAAGTGCCCTTGATATAGACCACCTCGGCCTGGACGAAATAGACAGGAAGTTTTTGCTGACGATAATTGAGAAATTCAACGGCGGGCCTGCCGGCGTTGAGGCTATTGCCGCATCCATGCGTGAGGACAGGGAGACGATTGAGGACGTTTACGAGCCGTTCCTGTTACAGGAGGGCCTGCTTGAGAGAACATCGCGCGGGCGGCTTGCCACCCGCGCGGCCTACGAGCATCTTGGAAAGAAACTGCCTGCCGGGTTGTTTTGACACGGTGATGCAAGTCATAACCTTGTTTCTACTATAAAGCACAATGGCATGATTGAAAAAAGTTATTATTAACACATCCCGGCAGTTTATGCAGAGGGGAAGATTGCGTGAATAATATACAAAATATAGCAAACAGTCTGATCATAGCCCTTATTGCGGGCCTGGTCATATACTGGGTAATATTTGCGCACCCGGTCGTGCCGGACCAGTTGGAAGAAGCGGCGATTGAAAGAAACGTTGCCCGAAATGCTCAATATCCGCAGACGGTTGCATGGCCTCCCCTGACTGGCAACCCGTATAAATTGGACCGTATATGTCCTGCCGGGTCTGCCCGCTTTACTGCCGGAGATTATAATTGCAATGTTTGTCACCATTTGGCAGAGAACATGCAAGAGCTCTCTGAGGCCACGCACCACTATACGAACATTGCCGGAAAGGCATCATCCGAGCCCTTTCCGGATCCTCAGCTTCCGGGCTATTCGGTTATGCTTCCAACTGCTCAGGCTGAGGCCCCGCCGATCATATGGGGCGCAAAGTCTCCACACGGAAATAGAGGGACCTGCACAAGCTGTCACGCTGTTATGTAATTTGGCCGGTTTATAAACAGACTTTAATTGATATATTCAGAGATGACCAATATGCCTATGATAAAGGCGCTGATGAAAAAACTAAAGGTTATTTTCTTTTCAAGCGGCAGGTTATGCGGCATGAGACCTCCTCCTGTCCCCGGGGTGGATCCTGAGTTCTTCCATAAGGTCTTCCGCGGCCGGGGATGTTTCAATTTCATACGACATGCCGTTGACCTGTACCGTCACAACCAGGGAAGGCAGGTTTCGCCCGGAACAGTAGCGCGCGCACAGGGCAGCGGCGGTCTTCAGGTCGCTCTCCTTCAGCCGGCCCCTCAGGAGCGTTATAGGGCTACCATGTCCTTCAACCCAAAGCACAGGGTCTTCACTGCCGGCAAAAGACTGCAACATATCGTTTTCACGCTCATTTCTTCCGACAATTATTTTACATTGATTTGAGCATCTGAAGTGGCGGCCGAATCGCAGCAGGCTTATGTCTTTCAGTTCAGGAGAAGGGTCATGGTCCAGCAGTTCCCTTAGCCTGAATGAATAGATAGGGTCGGTAAGCAGGCACCCGCCGGCCGGAGCAGGGTATTCTGTCAGGCCGAATTCAGCGGCCAGGGCCATCTGGGGTTTTCTGGACCTGCCGCCAAAGGACAGCAGTTGTTCCCTGTCCACGAGTCCGCTCTGCTCGGCTATTGTCGAATTAAGCAGTTTGGCTGAAAGGGGCCGGAGCACATAACCCTTGAGTCCGGCCTCTCGGTCGATCACCGGGAAGGAGTCGCGTCTCTGACTCATGGGCCTCTGGCCCAGGACCTCGCCCGTAATAATAAAGTCCGCGCCCTGCATGGTCATAAGATGTTTTGCCTCTTTCAGCATGAGGATGCGGCAGTCCACGCAGGGGTTCATGTTTTTCCCGTGGCCGTATTTGGGGTTTTTGACTATCTCTATGAACTTGTCCGCGAGGTGGCAGAGCTTGACTTCAAAACCGAACTTAAGCGCTGCTGAAAAGGGGTCTTTTGAGCAGGATGACCTGTCCGATATATCGCACCCGAAGTGGTTAAGGAAGGTGACGGCAGTCACCTCAATCCCCTGCCGCATTGCAGTGAGTATTGCAAGTGTGCTGTCCAGACCGCCGGAATAAAGTGCGATTGCCTTACTCATATAATGCAAACCCGGATCATATCCTGCAATTTGAAAGAGAGTTCATCAGTTGTTCGGGAGTTGCTACGGCAGTGCCGACTTCACCGACTACGATACCGGCAGCGTGGTTAGCTATTGTCGCAGCCTTTACCGGAGATGCCCCCGCGCATCTGGCAAGGGAAAAGGCGGCTATTACGGTATCGCCGGCCCCGGTGACATCAAAGACCTTCTTTGCGACAGTCGGAATGTGTGTCACCTTCATGTCCCGGGAGCTGTCGGACCCCATAAAGAGACTCATGCCGTCCTCGCCGCGCGTTATCAATACTGACCTGCATGAAAGCCTGCTGAGCATTGTCCGGCCCGCCTTTATGAGGCTTTTTTCATCCCTGATTTCCACCCCCGAACCCTGCGAGGCCTCCGCAAGGTTGGGTGTAATAAGGGACACGTTTTTGTAGAAATGAAAATGTCCGACCTTGGGGTCCACGGCGACAAAGGTATCGCCCGGCTTTGCATATTTCATGATAGTCTTGACAAGAGAGGCCGAAACAATGCCTTTTCTGTAATCCGAGATTATGACCGCATCATGTTTAGGAACGGCCTTTTTCAGATAATCCAGGAGTGTAATGAGCCTTTTTCCTTCAAGTCTCTTGTCGTCCTCACGGTCAAACCTGACAACCTGCTGGTTGTGGGCTATGACCCTGGTCTTGACAGTAGTAGGCCGGTTGTCTTCTATGACCCCATCCATTCGTATCGCCTTCTGTCTGAAAAGTTCAGCAACCCTCCTGCCTGCAGGGTCATTGCCTATTATCCCGGCAATGGAAACTGCTCCGCCGAGGGCAATGATATTGTTTGCCACATTGGCCGCACCGCCAAGCAGGTCTGTTTCCTCCACAACCTCCACAACCGGCACGGGAGCTTCCGGAGAGATGCGTAGCACCTTGCCGAATATGTATCGGTCCAGGATGAGGTCGCCTATGATAAGGACCTTCCTGTTTTTCATGGAATTGATTATTTTGGAGAAACTCATCATTAAAAATAACTTATCCGGCACGGATGTTTCAAGCCGTGTTGTGTTTGAATATGAAGTTTCGGGCCAACTTATGGTCCTTTTACCCGAAACTGAGGGTTTCAGCCAAAACTGCTTTGAGTAAGAGCATTATAGTAACTTCCAGTCTCTGACTACCATCCAGTCTTGTACTACTTGTCCAAAACATCGTTGTCATCAATGAATCAGGACTAATAGGCTTTGACATGAAATCAAGTTCATTATCTGCAACTCCTTCGCGTTGCAAAATCGCATGAATGTCCTACTCGGCCATTTCTTTCTGAACATTCTTTGGCATATTATCCAGCACTTCCATTGACTGAATGTGTTTCATTGAATACCGTTTGTCCATATACTTCTTATGGCTTTCATTATCAATCGAAATATGTTTTGCAAACTGGACGGCATACTTAAGAGAATGCGTTGCCATGGCAGCATGGAACTCGGAGTTTTTCATATAGGATGGAAACTCCACGAAATGGTCTTTCATTACTTCATAAAGTTCCTTTTGGAAAATATCAAACATACTTGCAGAATTGACAGTCGATATTATCTTTCCTTCATACAAAGTCCAGAACTTTAGCAACCATTGACGATGATATAAAGACAACTTATCAAGTTCTTTGAATATTACCAGGTCAAAACCTGAAAAGTCCTCAAAATGCATAGCATCGTCCGTAATATTTGCACATGGTATCATGCAAACAATGCGGGGCCTCAAGCCTGACACGTCGCCGGCAAGAATCCTGCTCAATATATAATGGCAATATGACTCATCGTCATACCTTATAACCATTCTTTTTCCACCACCAGAATTTGACTTTCGAATTGATTCCATAAAGTGAGAAAAAGTGGGATTACCGTCTATCAATGACTCCGGCTTGCTATTCATTCGCGGAAAACTTACCTGACGACTATTTTCTTTTACATCCATATCCGACAGCACTTTGTTTGCTTCCGAGATGCAGCTATTGATAAATTCCAATATCTTTGCGTCTTCCATGCCTGTCCTTTTCAACTTGCTAAAAAGGATAACACCTGCTTCCATATCAGAATCCATCACAAAGTTAACAAACAGATAAGTGAGATAGACAACAAACGAATATGCAAGGTTAGTTTTAGTAATATTGAACTTCAACGATCTATCAAGAGTCATGTGGGGATTTAAAATAAGGTTTCCCATTATGTAGCCGTCAATGACATCGCCGAAAATATTTAGTGCTTTCCCAAAATACATCTTGTTTAGATGCACAATATCATATCCGAAATTTACTCTTTCATACACTCTTGCAGTTTCTGTATAAAACATCTCAGGTGATGTGTATATGTTGTCAAGAGGTGTACTGGAGTTTTTCATAAGTATCTTTAGTCCGCAAACTTCAAGTGACAGCAGAGTACTGCCCTCATTATTATCATTGCTGTATCCAAAAAACGGTGAAACCCGATTTACAAATACTGTTTTTAAGGCAGAAAATAGGTGATAATTCTTAAAGCCTTCTAATAATACTTCTACTCTTTCCCTGTTTTTCTTGACAAAGCTTGAGGACAACTTCATTAACGAATCCATTCCGAGCCTTGCAACAATACAATCAACGTCCTTGGCATCAACACAGCCTTTGGCGCCTGAGGAATGCTGAAACAATTCCTGACTCAAATCAGGAAAGACAGAACCATCAAATGGAGGAAGTTTTTCAACTGGAGTTCCTGCTCTGACAAGCCTCTCCCTTTCTTTCAGTTCTTTTTCCTTTGCTTTAACCCACTTCTGATGCACTCCACTTATCTCCGTAATATGGAGTTTAAGCCTGTTTATATTTGTTTCAGCGCGCTCAAGTTCTGCCAATAAATTTGTTAATGGAGTCATAAAATCATAAGACTTATATTGCGCAACCTGTAAATATGTAATTGGACATGCAGTATCCGGAATTTTCGTTGCCGGTTTTATCATATGTTGCTGTATATAATCAACCGAATTAAAAGGTTCTTCAAACTTGAATCCGATACTGTCTTCATTCTGCCATGCTATTGACGTTTTAACCGTAACTTGTCCTATACGGAATGTCATGTCAGTCTCTTCTTCTTTTATAGTGAATTTATCGCGCTTCACAGCGCGGACATCCTCCTTACTCATCTCGATTATATGACATAGGGCACCGATAGGAATTTCATCTATAAAATATCTCAAATATTTTCTTCTATTATAGACGAGCCCATCACTGGACGGAGTAGACGCCACCTTCGCTTTTGCGGACTTCCCTGTTGACGCAGGTGGAGAACTCCGCCGGACAGGCTTGGCTGGTTTATCGCCTAAAAAATCAAAAAATCCCATTCTTTACCTTAATGTCTTCCTTATTTTCAAGATGATAAAAAATCGCTTTTTCAGCATACTCAAAAAAATAGCACGAGAAATAGGCTGAACGAGCTTATGAACGTTTGCTTTTGCAACATGCCAATAGATTACCACTAAAAAGGGGGGGAGATCAATAAGACCGGCAATGTCAATTTGTTATAGTCTCTCGACTCCAGACATGCTGTTCGTACAATTTTTCGGCAGAGACCTTGACTATTGTGCCGGTCAACAGACATGAAGACTTCAGGAAGGACTTGCGCTGTACAGGAGTTGTAAGCGATGTTAAGAATAGGGAATCATAAGCAAGGGCAGAGTCGTAAAATACCCCACCCTTGCTTGCTGTTGATTTAGTTTAGTCTACCTTCTTCAAATCCATCCCGCATTTACATTTGCCAGGTTTGTCTGAGACAGTATTACACATGCATGAACCTCCGCAGTTGCAGAAATATATCCCTGTTCCCTTGAGGTTTATCCTCTTTACAGGATTACCACATCCACATTTTGTAGGGTCTTTAGGATCAAGGTTGCATTGGCATCCCTCTGCACAGGTACAGACCAGAGCTTCATTTCCTTCAATCTTCAGAACATGCCCCCATTTTATGGGCTTGCCACACTTGCAATTTCCTGGGTGTGTGCTTACAGAATTGCACTTGCACTCTGGACTGCAATTACAGTAATAAAGAACATCGCGCCTCGATTCATCAGCCTTTGCCGCAGTCATAATGGAACTGAGCAGAAAGACCGAAAACGCAGTAATAAACATAATCCCGACTTTTCTCATTTTTTGTCCTCCTTTATTATTGGATGTTGATTATCATTTATCATAAAGAAACCCTATTGTCAAATTGTAGCTTGAGGTTTAGTATAGGTAAAAAGCGACTAACCCTTCAGTGACCTGCCCGCAAACCCTTATTGGGAGCGGGTCTGGGTGGGTTCGATTCCCACACGTTCCCGCCATAACCTCCTTGAATTTATTGGAAACTTGTCTCCAAAAAGCGGAGAAAAAAGGAGCAATTTAACAGGAGAACATTAAGCTCAACCTTCTCCAAATTTAAATCTCTTTTATCCTTTTTCGGAAGCTAAAGAAAAGTGCTGGTAATTTGCCTGTCAGAAGGCGGCGGCAGCTTCACGCAGCAACTGCTTTCTTAGGGTGGGACTTCCCGACTGAAGACAGCACATTAAGCTGCTCAATGGTGTCCGGATATTTTTTAACCAGCAGGATTAACGCCGCTGCCTGCTATCAGCTGGAAAACATCCCGTGCGATATGCGAAAATAACAGTTGAAGGAAAATAATCACATCCCGGAGAGTTAATATGTCAATCACGGTAAAAAACGAGAAGCTGGACAAATGGATCAAGGAAATTGCGGCCATGTGCACGCCTGACGATATCTATTTGTGTAATGGCACAAAGGAAGAATATGACCTTATGATGTCCCGGCTGCTTGCAGCCGGAAGCGCAATACGGCTCAAGAAAAGGCCCAACAGTTTCCTGTTTCGTTCGGACCCCAGCGACGTTGCCCGCGTGGAAGACCGCACCTATATAAGCACTTCCCAAAAAGAGGAAGCCGGTCCTACTAATAACTGGCTTGACCCGGTTGAACTCAAAACGACAATGAGCAAACTTTATAAGGGTTGCATGCAAGGCCGCACAATGTACGTGACCCCCTTTTCGATGGGGCCGATAGGATCGCCTATTTCAAAGATCGGTGTGGAGATTACCGACAGTCCGTACGTGGTCTGCAATATGCATATCATGACGCGAGTCGGTTCAAAGGTGCTGGAGCTGCTCGGTAAAGACGGCGATTTCATTCCTTGCCTGCACTCAATCGGCGCCCCTCTTAAGAAAGGTCAAACAGACGTGCTCTGGCCGTGCGCACCCATGGAAGACAAGTATATAAGCCATTTTCCTGAGGAAAACCTGATCTGGTCTTATGGATCCGGATACGGGGGCAATGCACTGCTCGGAAAGAAATGCCTGGCGCTGCGTATCGCATCGGCCCTTGCAAAAAGGGAAGGCTGGCTTGCCGAGCACATGCTGATATTGCGTCTTACGAATCCGGAGGGAAAGAGGTATCACATAGCTGCTGCCTTCCCTTCGGCCTGCGGCAAGACAAATCTGGCTATGATGCAGCCCTCAATAAAAGGCTGGAAATGCGAATGCATAGGGGACGACATAGCGTGGATGAAGATCGGTCCCGACGGACGTCTGCGTGCCATCAATCCGGAAAGCGGTTTTTTCGGCGTCGCACCCGGGACCTCTTATGAGACAAACCCTATGGCCATGGATACGGTCAGGGAAGACGTAATATTCACCAACTGCGCCCTGACCGACGACGGTGATGTGTGGTGGGAAGGGATGGACGGAGACTTGCCGTCTCACCTGATAGACTGGAAGGGCCGCGACTGGACCCCCGAGAGCAGTGCGGACGCGGCCCATCCGAACGCACGTTTTACAGCCTCCGCTGCCAGGTGTCCGGTCATATGCAAAGACTGGGAAGATCCGGAAGGCGTACCCATTGATATCTTCATTTTCGGAGGTCGCAGGAGCACTGTTGTGCCTCTGGTTTATGAGGCCCGGTCCTGGGACCACGGTGTTTTCCTGGGTGCGACAGCCGCCTCGGAGACCACCTTTGCCAATATCGGGGCCGTCGGCAACCTGAGACGCGATCCCTTTGCAATGAAGCCTTTCTGCGGTTACCACATGGGCGATTATTTCAGGCACTGGCTTGATATGGGAGACCGCCTTGGGAACAAGGCCCCAAGGATTTTCTATGTCAACTGGTTCAGGAAAAGTCCGGACGGCAAGTTTTTATGGCCCGGGTTCAGCGACAACAGCCGCGTGCTCAAGTGGATGTGCGAGCGGATTGACGGAAAGGTCGGCGCTCTGAAATCGCCCATCGGCTTATTGCCTGAAGAAGAGGGATTAGACCTGGACGGTCTGACCCTGTCTCCCGAAAACATGCGCGAATTGATGAAGATCGATCCTCAGGAGTGGAAGGCGGAGATTCCCGACATTGAGAACCACTTTGCCACCTTCGGCGCCCGTATGCCCGAAAGGCTCCTGAAACAGTTGAAAGACCTGGCCGCTGGTCTTGGATAAAACAGACCTCAGAAAGACGCTGTTAAATGTCCTAGGGGTCGTTTATGCCCATTCAAAGACAACCGACGGCGGAGACCTGTACCTTACCCGTTTTGCAGAACCATACAGGGAGCATTTTGAGATAGAGAACTGGTATGAGAAGGAATGGTTTGACAGTCACAAGGTCAGACTTATAGGCACAAGTTCTGTTTACCGGGTCCCGACCAGGGAGGTTGACGGCCGGAGTCTTGACCTTGTGGTCAAAAACTGCCGTGTCGGAGAAGACGTCCCCATAAACACCCACACGCTTCAGGAGTTCTGCGATGCTGAATTCAACAGCCCGTGGGAGGAGTTTTCCCATGTTATGGAAATGAGGGAAAACCGTTACGGCCCGAGGGAATTGAAGTTGAATATGCAACTGCCCATGGCCATTTACGTCCCGCCCGAAAGGATGCAGGCCTGGCAGAGCGGCAGGTCCAGGGCCAAGATTAACCGCATAGCCGCAAAGCATCCTGGCATAGACCTGGATATCCTGAAGCAGTATAAACTCATCTACGAGTGGGTCAGAGGCGAAAGCATCAAAGAGATATTTGAAAATATAGACATCAACCGTGAAGAGATGGTCCGGCATCTGAGCGCGCTGAACGCCGCAGCACACGCAGACATTAACAGGAAGGGTTATCTGGTGGCCGATATGAAACCTGAACATATAATCATATCCGAGGAGGATGCCGAACAGATAGCGGCTGCCGGAAAGTCCGGAGTGATTAATGCCCCGGAGATGCAGATAGAAATGCTTTCAAGGCTTGTTCGGGAAGGCCGCTATTCCATAATTGACTACGAACTCCTGATGCGCACTGAAGAACACGAAGAAAAGGTCAAATCATCACGCAGATATTCCTATCTGGACGACCAGCAACACCGATTTGAAAGCACACCTGTGCCGGACCACCTGTCTGCTTTGGAGGTATTCGGTGTGCCGTATATTTACGGACATGCGGAGAGCACCGGAGGCCGCCTGTGGGTTGTTGGTCGGAATGCCCATTTGTTTGACTATTTTCTTCCGGAACGGTGGAGGAAGACCCCTTCAATCAAATTGTCTTTTACCAAGGATGTCTTTTATACCATCACCAAGGACAACATCCATCTCGTGTGGAAGACCTCAAGGGTGGGTGAAATGCCTCTTGGCGAATACGAAGAAACATACGATTCAAAAATCCGGCTGTTTGGCGTCAACAGCCCTTTTGAAGAATTTGCCATAGCCCATGAACTTAACCGGCTGGACATTCCTTCCGTATATATCAGGGCTGTTTATATGACAGGCAGCTCCAAGATAGAGGCCTCGGCGGATTTAAGGAAATACGGGTCCCACAGAAACATTGTCGGGCCCGACGGCCGGCCGGTGCTTCAGGAAAACCATAACTACATAACCATAAGGGGTTATTACAACGGCCCTGACCAATGGGTTGCCGAACACAAGGATGCACTGTATTCGCCTACAGACCTCTCCAAGGCCCCATACCTCGGTATAATAAGTGAAGCAAATGCGGCGGAACTTTTGGACGGTGTGAAGGAGAAGCTCGGAAACGCGGGTTATGACGGGACTCTTCTGAAGCCGAACGATCTCCTTCTGGCCGTAGACAATGAGGGGTTTTTAATGAGAAACAGCTTCGGGGAACCTATGGTTATTATCTGTAATTTTGAACTGATATGGAAGGTTTGCAGTCCATAGAGAGACTAAAGGAGAGCACGAAATGGATATCGCAAATATAATTAGACAGGTGGTTATATCAGCAGTGCCTATAATGATCGCCATCATTTTGCATGAGGTGTCGCACGGCTATGTTGCAAACAAACTCGGCGACCCGACAGCGCGGATGCTGGGAAGACTTACCCTTAATCCCATAGCGCATATTGACCCTTTCGGCACTGTTATTATGCCCTTGCTGCTTTATGTTTTCACAAACGGCCAGTTCGTATTCGGCTATGCCAAGCCGGTACCGATCAGTCCGGTCAATTTCAAAAACCAGAAGCGCGACATGGCGATATCGGCCGCAGCAGGGCCTGTCGTCAACATCCTTCTTGCCTTGATAAGCCTGATCCTGCTGAAGTATGGGCTCTTGCCGGCCTCATCCTTCATGTCGGAAGATATGGCGGCCAGGGTGGCCCAGCCTCTGGCATTGATGCTGAAGTCCGCCATTATCATAAATGTGGTCCTGGCCTCTTTTAACCTGATACCGATTCCGCCGCTTGACGGCGGCAGGGTGGCCATGGGTCTTCTGCCGCGCAGCCAATCACAGGCCCTCGGCCGGCTTGAGCCTTACGGAATGATAATCGTCATGCTGCTGGTGGCAACCGGCATATGGAGGTATATAATGTATCCGGTGACTTTTGTCATAGGGTTTTTGTTGAGCCTTGTGTGAAATCGGTGAACGGAGGGGTTAATGCGTAAAGAACGTGTCTTGAGCGGCATGCAGGCCAGCGGCAGGGTCCATCTTGGAAATCTTGTCGGGGCCTTGAAAAACTGGGTGGACATCCAGGACAGGTATGACTGTTTTTATTTTGTTGCCGACTGGCACGCCCTGACAACAGGTTACGAAGACCCATCCGCCATAAAGGAAAGCACTGCGGACCTCCTGATAAACTTTATAGCTGCCGGACTTGACCCGGAGAAATCCACGATCTTTGTGCAGTCAATGGTGCCGCAGCATGCTGAACTGCACCTGCTTCTGTCAATGATAACACCACTCGGATGGCTTGAGAGGGTGCCCACTTATAAGGAAAAACAGGAGCAATTGCAGGACAAGGATCTTTCAAATTACGGCTTTCTGGGGTATCCGGTCCTTCAGACGGCGGACATTATCATATACAAGGCCAGGCATGTGCCGGTGGGAATCGACCAGTTGCCTCATCTGGAAATATCCAGGGAGATAGCCCGCAGGTTTAATCACCTGTATGGCACTGAGGTCTTCCCCGAACCGGAAGGACTGCTGACCGAGTTCCCCAGGGTGCCGGGTCTGGACGGCAGGAAGATGTCCAAGAGCTACGATAATGCTGTCTACCTGAGCGATGCCCCTGAAATCGTGGAACAGAAGATACGCACCATGATGACCGACCCTGCAAGGAAGAGGCGCACCGATAAGGGCGACCCGGAATTGTCGCCGGTCTATCAGTTACACAAGGTATTTTCGTCTGCGGATGAACTCCAGGAAGTGGCCCATGGCTGCAAAACTGCCGGGATAGGCTGCATTGACTGCAAAAAGATACTTATAAAAAATATCTTTAACTACCTGGAACCGATATGGAAGAAGCGCAGCGAGCTGGCCGGAAATCCTGACCTGCTTACCGAGATTGTCGGCATAGGGGCGAAAAAGGCTGCTGCTGCAGCCGAAGAGACCATGGAAGAGGTGCGGATGGTCATGGGCCTGAAGTAACCGGTTACCCCTCTTTAAAGCCTCATAATCACACTTCAACACGAGGCTGTAAAACTGCATTTGACATCGTTGATATTTTTGAATAGGATAGGGTATGTTCATTGCCGCGCTGCGGGAATATATTGCCCGCCTCTCGCGGATACCAAGGAAGACAATTCTCCGTATGAGAGGTCATGTTATGCCGGGCAGGGAAAGAATAAAAGCGGAACCTGAAGGAACAAAGCATTACAATTTCCTGCCTGTGTCATTCCCGATCGAAATGACGTGTCCGGTCTGCGGACATGAGGTTGATCTCTGGAGTTATGAGGACGAAACCAAGTGCTTTGTCTGCGGTTATAAAATATTTAAAAACGAAAGTATCGTTCACTGAATATGAAGTGCCGATTAAAACCACCCGCTTACAACATGTGGGGGCAGGCCTCGGGAATGACAGACTAAGAAACCGACTTCATGGTCAGACTCTAAATAATGGAGGTTATCATGGCAGGTAAAGTGCTTTTGAAGAAGCTAAATGATGCCCTATCACGCGAGATGCAGGTCAGCATATAGTATATGTGGCAACATATACTGGCAAAGGGCATTAATGCCCAGGCCGTCGGTCCGATTCTGAGACAGTTGGCGCTGGCTGAAATGTTGCATGGGGAACTCATTGCGGAGAGACTCGATTATCTTGGCGGCAAGCCTACAACCCAGCCGGCCCCTATTGTGATAGGAAAAAATCTGAAGGAAATGCTTGCCCTTGACAAGAAGGCCGAGGAGGATGCGATCAGGCTTTACAGGGAAATTATCAAACTGGCTGATAAGGAAGACGACTATACCACAAAGAAACTCTTTGAGCAGATACTTGCCGACGAGGAAAATCATCACAATACGTTCAGTTCTCTTCTGGAAAAGTGAGCGGGGAGGACCTGAATGAAGGCGATTGAGATAAAAAAAGGCGTCTATTGGGTGGGCGCGGTTGACTGGGCAGTAAGGGACTTTCACGGCTACGAGACCCCCGGAGGCACTACCTACAACAACTACCTGATAATGGATGATGAAATAACCCTGCTCGATACGGTCAAGCACAGCTTTGTCGATATATGCATCAAGAACATCAAAAGCGTCGTGGACCCTTCAAGGATCAAAAACATAGTCATCAACCATATCGAAAACGACCACGCTTCGGGCTTAAGCGCCATTATGGAACTGACTCCCGAGGCCGTCATTTACATTACGGAAAAAGGTAAAAAGGGGCTTGCAAGGTTCAACGACATCAGCAAGTGGAATATAAAGATCGTTAAGTCGGGCGACACCCTTTCAATAGGTAAGCGGACACTGCTTTTCCTTGAAACTCCGATGCTCCACTGGCCGGACTCCATGATGACCTATATAAGGGAAGACAAGATACTGGTCAGTCAGGACGCTTTTGGCCAGCACCTTGCTTCGTCAGTCAGGTTTGACGACGAATTTGTAAAATGCGAATCAATGACCCAGCTTGAGGACTCTGTTGTGGATTATTACGCCAATATACTTATGCCTTTCGGGGCACTGATCAAGTCCAAGATCGCGGAGATCCGGAAACTTGGCCTTGAGATAGATGTGATAGCCCCGGACCACGGGATCATCTGGAGGACAACCCCCGCAAAGGTGCTTCAGACTTATCTGGATATGGCCGGCGGGAAGGCGAATCTGAGCGTATCCATAATATACGATACGATGTGGCATAGTACGGAGCATATGACTCTCCCCATCACACAGGGGGTGCGCGACGAGGGCGTGGACTGCAAGGTAATCAAGCTCCGGGCCACTCCCATGAGCGTTGCCATCAAGGAATTCTGGAAATCAAGGGGCGCCCTGATCGGCACGCCGACGCTCAATAACATCATGTACCCGAGTGTGGCCCATTTTTTGACACACCTGCGGGGACTCAGGCCGAAAAACAGGATGGTTGGCGCCTTCGGCAGCTACGGCTGGGGCGGCGGCGCTGTAAAGGAGGCCTATGAGGAGTTCAAGAGGATGGGGCTGGAGATTTATGAGCCGGGCATGCAAATCGTATTTCAGCCGTCAATGGAAGACGAAGAGAAGTGTTACGAATTCGGCCGTGACTTTGCCCGGAAGGTAAAGGAATATCACACCAAATTCTGAAAAGGAGGACTTTGACTATGTGGAGATGCACCATATGCGGTTACGACTACGATGAAGCAGCCGAAGGGGTGCCCTTTGAGCAGCTTCCGGATGACTGGAAATGCCCGGTTTGTAACGCTCCCAAAGAAGCCTTTGAGAAAGTATAGGCAGCCGGAAAGCTGCTAAGACATGAAAGTCCTGGCTTTTCAGGGTAGTCCGAGAATTGAAGGGAATACGGATATTCTCTTAAAAGAGGTGCTGAAACCTCTTGAAGAAGTCGGGCATGAAATCCGTATTTTAAAACTGAATCTTATGACGATCACGCCTTGTCAGGACTGCGGGGGCTGCGAAACCGGGGGCGTCTGTGTTTTGAAGGACGACATGGATGAAATTTATGGAGCAATAAGAGAGGCCGACAGGATAGTCCTTGCCTCTCCTGTTTTTTTCTTCGCCCTGAGCGCACAGGCAAAGATAATGATAGACCGCTGCCAGGCCTTCTGGTGCGAGAAGTACCTGCTGAAGAGGTCCATACCTGCCGGACCCAACGGCAGGAAAGGACTCCTTTTGCTGGTGGGGGGGATGGAGAAAGATATCGGCATAAAATGCCCGGAAGTTACTGCAAAGGCATTTTTCAGGACCATCAGCGTACCTGAACACGAGACCCTGGGCCTTCTCGGCGTTGATGCCAAAGGTGAAATATACAAGCATCCCACTGCGCTCGCGGATGCTTATGAGGCAGGGAGAAGACTGTCAGTCTGAAATGTTTTGTTATTTGGAATCCGGCGCAATATATAACAATAGCTGATACCGGATTAAATTAACTGTCAAATGGAGGATTAAATGGCAAAGAAACTACCGAAACAGTATGAGAGCATCAAAAAGAGATTTTCCGCGTATTTTCAGGCTGTAGACAATCTGGGGAAGGTAACCAGGAGGGCCGGACCCATTGACAAGAAGACCTCCCAGCTTATACAGCTTGCTGCAGCGGCCGCTTTCAGGTCTGAAGGTGCAGTCCACTCGCATGCGAAAAGGGCCCTTGAGGCTGGAGCAAAACCCGCAGAGATATATCATGCGATAATACTCCTGACCAGCACCATCGGATTCCCGAATGTCTCAGCCGCCCTGAGCTGGGCTGATGATGTCATGAAAGTGGACAATTAACCTTATGTCGACAATAGTCTCGCCATAAACTTCTCCATGAGGGCGGGGTCGTGAAGACGATCCGCGCCCTCTACGGGAAGAAGAGAAAAATGTTTCAGGAATTCGGACGCAAATATCCCGGATCCATCTTCATTGACTACTCCGCCGGAAGAATAAATCTTTACCCCGGACAAACCGCAGCTTGGCGACCTGTCCTTGAATATGAAGCCGTGCAGATTCGCTTTTTCAAGTTCTTCAAGTTTTATCCTCACCCATGACAATAATTTATCCGTATGGTCTATCCCTGTATTGACGGTAACAAGGCGGCAAGACCCGCACGATCCGACAAGCTGCATTGCATCCCTCGGCACAGGCAGGCCGCATTCGACTTCCGGGCAGACCGGGACCCACTCAACATAATCGTCAAGAGCATCCCGGATAACCGCGTCCAGCTTGTTCCCCCCATCATATCGCACATTTTCCCCCAGCAGGCAGGCGCTTATCCCGAGTTTTATATCTTTGGGGCTGTTCATTAATAAGTTCCACAGTTAACTGCGTTTTTTAGGATAAATTGTCTAAAACTTCTGACGGCGCACACGCAATCCTGCCGCAGTGATAACTGAAAAGGAGCCCATCATCTCGCTAAGGTGTTTATTTATCATTGAAACAACAATATCCGATTTTCTTGCCGGAGATAGACCTGCTAACCGAATTAACACAACACCGGAGGAAAGACGACGAAGACGATATACCAATTCACCAAAATCCTTATCTGCTGTCAGTAAAAGCACACCTTTTTTGTTTGCAAGCTCAAGCACAATATCATCAGAAATGCCGGGATCCATCTCAGCTATATAACCAATACCATACCCAGCCTGTCGAAGCCCATCTACAATTTGTCTGTCAATGCCCTCATCTGCAAGAAAGTTCACGCAAACGCCTCTACTGTCGGATAAACCAGATCACCTTTTAACACATCTGCAGCGAAGGCCATTGCAGCCAAAATGCCCTCGCGGGTTATTCGAGGATGGGCTTCAAGTATCTGCTCCAAGGTTTCGCCTGCTGCCAGTTTTTCCAAAATGAACTCAACCGTGATTCTCGTCCCTTTGATGACAGGTTTCCCCATCATTATGGCTGGGTCTGAAATAATCAAATCCGTTCGCATATGCCCTCCCTATAACACTTAATATGACTGTTCATATTTTATCACAGCATGGTTGCCGTGGACATAAGATATTAAAGGGCGCTGATCTTAGAGCGCTCGTCACGGCCATTTTAAACTTCTACTTTACCCCGCATCAATAAAGGCATCCTTTAGCAGTTTGCTCTGTCTTTCAAATGCCTGTCTTGGATTTCGCGGGTCTTTCATCATGGCTATCTCCTGTGTGATCAGCCTTGCGAGATTCAGTACATGGGTTTCGACCCTTCCGGATTCGCGCTTGTAAAGAGGATGATCACGGTTTATATAGATGGTTGTTTCTTCAGAAAAGACCTCAGCACTGTCTTCACCAAAGCTGTCAACAACACAGGATACGCCACTATCTCCGAATTTTATCTTTTTGATAATCGCATTCGGCGTAAGCCTTTTTACCTTTGGCTTCTTTTTTCGTTTCTTGGGCTGAGTGTCAACCTTTTCCTGAATTGTAACCTCGTCGGACTCCTTTTTTTCTTTAGCCACATCCGCTGCGCTGCCTGTGCCCTTTGTTTCACCGCCAATCGGAAATGCTCCGAACGGTGAAAGGTCAGGATTTACAGATAACGCCCTGTATATCCGCTGAAGGGCCTCTTTTAATGCCCTGCCAACCTTTTTGCCCTCTTTTTTTATCGTCAGTCTCTGAAGTGAGACCTTTACATCAATCATTATCTTTTCCATAATCGTTAGGAATTCACAGTATTCATCTGAATCCCTTATGAACCCCGTCCTATCGCTCGTAATAGGGAGAAAGTCCGCATTGACCTCTCCCCTTACTCGCGCCATTGTCTTGCCCCACGTCTCCATGCCGAACAGTTCCCGCCTGACAGTTACCTGCTTGACCTTTATCTCGATGCCGAGTTCCGAAGTGGTTGACGCGCTTTCAGAAAGTATGACTATTTCTCCGTTTACTGCTCCAAACCGCGTGCCCTCAAGGAACGGCATTTTGTGTCCTGACAAACTCCTCGGAGTTACAGTGTGGTTGTTTATCCTGACCCTGAAGTGAGGGGCCTTAATAGGAGTGCCTTCTATGATTTTCGCCTCGATATCTATGGGATTAAACCCTTTATCCAAACCTGTAAGCATAACCGTAGTGCCGTTATGTTTTCTGAAATCGGCTGACAGTCTGTCAAAAGGCAACTGCCACGCGTCGCCGCTTTGTTCCCACTGATCCTTGTCGAAAACTACCCGACCAACAAAGGCATCTCTTTTTGTGAGGACTTCAAACCGCTTGCAGGCTGAAAGGCTGGCGAACTTGCCGATTCCGAACTGTCCAATCCTGTCCCGGCTGTAAATCGGAGATTTGGGGGAATTGAGTTTTTGCTGGGAGCCAATGTTGAAATACTGCCTGAGCCCGTCCATGTCCATGCCGCTTCCGTTGTCTTTTATCTCAATGGAATCCTCGCTCACAATAACCTCTACGAAGGTTGCGTCCGCATCATAGGCATTGTTGACGAGTTCTCTGACAAACTCTATGCTTTCTGCATAAAGCCTCTCTCCTATAGTCGTAATGTGGCTTTTGTCTATAGTGACGAAAATGTACTCAGTATGCGGCTGCATGGTGAATTATGATGCCATGCACGGTTCCCAGAAAGCAACAGAAAGCACAATGGAGAAGGACATCCATGATAAGCTTTTGTGCTATTATTATGAGCGAACGTATTATGCCTTGTCTGATTCTCTATCTTCATTTTGTTTGGGGATCTAAGCACAGTAATAACCATCGGAGGTGTGTCATTGCCAAGAAATATGGAAGCCCTTAATCAGTCTATCCTTGACCACCTGACCTATGACCTTGCAAAGGACATGTACTCTGCAACCTCCCGGGACAAGTTCAATGCGGTTGTTTTTTCGGTGCGGGAAAACCTTGTGGAGAACTGGATAAATACCCAGCAGTCTTACTATGCCGTCGACGCCAAGAGGATATATTACCTGTCACTGGAGTTCCTCCTCGGAAGACTTCTCAGGAACTATGCCCTTAATCTTAATATGTCCGGGCAGTACAGGCGTGCCGTTGACCTGCTCGGCCTCGATTACGATGAACTCGTTGAACACGAATGGGATGCCGGTCTTGGTAACGGCGGACTCGGCAGACTCGCTGCATGCTTTCTTGACTCCATGGCAACGCTACAATACCCGGGATACGGTTACGGCATCCGTTACGAATACGGTATATTTGCCCAGAAGATAAAGGACGGTTACCAGGTGGAGTCTCCCGACAACTGGCTCAGGTACGGCAACCCGTGGGAATTTCCAAGACCGGAACTCCTGTATCCGGTCAAGTTCTACGGCAGGGTCAATACTATCACCGGGGCCGGCGGCAGGTTTCACATGGAATGGGTGGACGGAGAGGACGTCATGGCTATGGCATATGACTATCCTGTGCCGGGCTTCAGAAACGAGACCGTCAATACCCTGCGCCTTTGGGCTGCGAAATCCACCCGCGAATTCGACCTGGGATACTTCAACAGCGGGGATTACGTAAAGGCGGTCCAGGACAAGAACCTTAGTGAAAACATATCCAAGGTGCTTTATCCAAACGACTACTCTTTGGCCGGCAAGGAACTGCGTCTCAAGCAGCAATACTTCTTTGTGAGCGCAACTCTCAGGGACATCCTCAGGAGATACGAGAAATTTCATAACTCATACCATGACCTGCCTGATTATGTGGCTATACAGCTCAACGACACCCATCCTTCCTTATCCGTCGCCGAACTCATGAGGATACTGGTGGACGAAAGGATGGTCCCTTGGGACGATGCCTGGGCAATTACGACAAAGACCCTTGCCTATACAAACCATACGGTGCTGCCGGAGGCACTGGAGACCTGGCCTGAAGGTCTCATGGCCCACCTGCTGCCGCGCCACCTGCAGATAATACAGGAGATTGACAGGCGATTTCTTATGCAGGTGGACGCCCGCTTCCCCGGAGACGGGGGGATAAAGGAAAGGGTCGCTGTGATAACCGGGAGCGGACAGAGGCATGTGAACATGGCGCGCCTGGCAGTGGTCGGAAGCCATGCGGTCAACGGGGTATCCAGATTGCACAGTGAGATACTGCAAAACAGCGTGTTCCATGACTTTTACGTACTGACTCCCGATAAGTTCAAAAATGTGACAAACGGCATCACGCCACGGCGCTGGCTTCAGCACGCCAACCCCAGGCTTTCGGACCTGATATGCGAGGCCATAGGGGACGGTTGGCTGAAAGACACCGCCGAACTGCGCGCCCTGGAACCGATGGCCCTGGATGCCTCGTTCCGCAAGCGTTTCCGAGAGATCAAGATGGGGAACAAGGAGTACATGGCGGACTACGTCAACAAGGCACTGGGACTTTCCTTTCCAACGGAATTCATGCTGGATTGCCAGGCCAAGAGGTTCCACGAATACAAGCGCCAACTGCTTAACATCCTTCACGTCATTACCCTTTATAACAGGATCAGGGAAGGCAGGGGAGGAGAGGCCTCAGTGCCCAGAACAGTCCTCTTTGCAGGCAAGTCGGCCCCCGGCTATTTCATATGCAAGCTTATGATAAAACTCATCCATAATGTCGGAGCAGCCATTGAAGCGGACCGGGCTGTAAGAAAAAAGCTAAAGGTCCTTTTTGTCCCCAACTACAACGTCACCCTTGCCCAGCGCATAATGCCTGCTGCGGAACTTTCGGAGCAGATATCCACGGCCGGCTATGAGGCCTCCGGCACCGGCAACATGAAGTTCACACTTAACGGGGCGCTGACCATAGGCACTCTGGATGGGGCCAACGTGGAGATACGCGAAGAAGTTGGTGAAGAGAATTTCTTTCTCTTCGGCCTGAGGTCCGAGGAAGTGGCCGGCATGAGCGGCTCTTATAACCCGAGGCTTTATTACGAACAGGACCCGGAACTGGGAATGGCTGTAGACCAGATATTTTCAGGCCATTTTTCTCCCGAAGACCGGACGCTTTTCCATCCAATTGTCAATTCCATCCTTGAGAACGACCGTTTTTTTGTAATGGCCGATTACGCATCCTACATCCGATGCCAGGAGTCGGTGTCTGCAGCGTACACAGACACGGAACGCTGGAATACGATGGCAGTGCTCAACATTGCCCGTTCGGGAAAGTTTTCAAGCGACAGGGCAATTCGTGAGTATGCCGGCAATATATGGGGCCTCACGCCTGTCAGCCCAAGGCTCGTAAGCGCAAAGAAGGCATAGAAGCGCTTCTTTCTACGGTTCGTGTTAAAATTCCCCTGTCATGAACAGTTCTGAATTGTATGCTGTAAACGAAATGGAGCGCATTGCATGCCTGATATAAAAACCGACTTCCTTGTTGTCGGCGGCGGAGTGGCCGGCCTGAGGGCCGCCATCGAGCTTGCGCAAGAGGGCAGGGTGCTTGTTGTCACCAAGGACGTTGCCACTGAGAGCAGCACCGAGTATGCCCAGGGCGGGGTGGCAGTGGCAATGAGCGATGAGGACGAGGTCGGAATACATTTCGAGGACACCCTCAAGGCCGGAGACGGCCTGTGCAGAGACGCCGCAGTGAAGACCCTTGTTGAAGAAGGACCGGAACGGATAAGGGAACTCATTGAGTGGGGCGCCGAGTTTGACAGGGATGGAACAAAACTCTCTTTTACTCTTGAGGCCGCCCATTCACGCAAAAGGGTGCTCCATGCAGGCGGGGATTCCACGGGCAGGGAACTGGCACGGGTGCTCACCCAAAAGGTCAGGTCTCTGCCGAATATTGAACGACTATCCTTTTCAACGGCGATTGATCTTATAATCAGGGACGGGGTCTGCTGCGGAGCATTGGTCCTGATGAATAATGAGCGTCTTTACATTTATGCCGGGGCCACGGTCCTTACAACCGGGGGGGCGGGACAGGTGTTTTCCAGGACGACAAATCCCGCTGTTGTAACCGGCGACGGAATAGCCATGGCTTACAGGGCGGGCGCGATACTGGAGGACATGGAGTTCGTGCAGTTCCATCCCACCGTACTCTTTGCCCCTTCGGCCCCGCAGTTTCTCCTGTCGGAGGCAATGAGGGGCGAGGGAGCGTTACTTAAAAACATACGCAAGGAACCCTTTATGAAGAACTACCACACCGACGCCGAACTCGCGCCCAGGGATGTGGTTTCCAGGGCCATTATGTCGGAGATGGTGAATACCGGGGCCTCCAACGTCTTTTTAGACCTTGCACACCTGAATGCGGATTTTCTCAAGCGTCGCTTCCCCAGGATATACGCCACTTGTCTGAAGTACGACATCAACATAACGAGGGACCTGATACCGGTCTCCCCTGCGGCCCACTACATAATGGGCGGGGTCAAGACCGACCTGGACGGCTCAACAAGCATCCGAGGACTTTATGCTGCTGGAGAAACCGCGTGCACCGGTGTTCATGGCGCAAACAGGCTGGCAAGCAACAGCCTGCTTGAAGGGCTGGTCTATGGCTACAGGGCGGGCCGGGCCGCTGCTCGTCAGGATTCAGATGCGTCTTCATGGAAGACCGGGTCTGTTGACCTGTTGCCGGACTTCGGAGCGGGGACCATGAATGTCGGTTTCGATATGGATGAGGCGAGGACAGCGGTGCGGAGGGTCATGTGGGAGAAGGTCGGTATAATAAGGTGCGGCGTTTCCCTGAAAGAGGCCGAAGACATCCTCGGAACATATTCCGGCATCCTGAAAACTGAGTTTAACGAAAGAAACGGCCTTGAACTGAAAAATATGTTGACGGTCTCACTGCTCATCACGACGGCAGCCTCAGAGAGGAAGGACAGCGTGGGCGGACACTATCGCTCGGACTTCCCGGAAAAGAGTGCGGACCGGACGAGACACATTGCTATGAAGAAACCGTGATGCAGGAAAGCTTAATTAATATATATTATCTTTCTTGTCCGCAGGTAATTATCTTCCAGCATATTGAATATGGCCTCTTCCTCTGAGGTCTTGAGGTTGTGCCGCAAGGCTTCTATGCCCTCATTACGGAGTATCTCCTTCACCTGGGCGAGAATAAAGGCTGTTTCATAACCGGCATCGTTGAATAGGTTTTTCATATTGTCCCTGATTTATTTATCGGAGAAAACATAATTTACATAAGCCCGCTTTATCTATAATAACCGATATCCGGTGAAAACCGTGTGATATAATAATATCATGTGTGAACATGGCGGGTATGGGTTTAGATAAACTGAATATAATCAGTGTGGGGAAACCCCCGGCAGCGCCTATTCGCAAGACAACTTCCGAATGGACGCGCTGTGACAGATGGGGCCATGTGAAGTGCAGGCTTACCGCCTTCCGCCTGAAATATACTGTGGAGCCGGGACTTTATTCCATAGGCAATCCGGACAGGAATGCCGATGTATTTGCAAGCGCAAACTATAAATTGAGTTTCGATCACCTGAGACGAGGTCTCTCCGGCATGAACGCATGGATACTGGTCCTGGACACAAAGGGCATCAATGTCTGGTGCGCTGCCGGCAAGGGGACTTTCGGGACGGAAGAACTGGTCAAAAGAATAAAAGAGGCCGGTCTGGACAATGTGGTTGAGCACAGACGGATAATCCTGCCTCAACTTGCCGGGCCGGGCGTAAATGCAAAAGCCGTTTTAAAGGCCTGCGGCTTCAGGGTCGCATTCGGTCCTGTAAGTGCGTCGGACATATCAGCTTACATGTCAGCAGGTTATGAAAAGAGTGCAGCCATGCGGACAGTAAAGTTTGCCTTGATGGACAGGCTGGTCCTTACTCCCATGGAAATAAATCCGGCAATGAGCAAGTTCCCGATATTCGCCGTTATTGTACTGCTTATCTTCGGTCTTAACCCTTCCGGCATAATATTCAGAGATGCCTGGCACGGGGGGATGCCCTTTGTCCTCCTCGGTCTTATAGCGGTCTTCAGCGGGGCCTTTCTGACCCCGGTATTGCTGCCGTTTGTGCCTTTCAGATCATTTGCCATTAAGGGGTGGTTGATGGGAGTATTAACGGTTTTCCTGTCTCTGCAACTTATTCCCGGGGAGGGCATACTTATCAGGACAGTTGAATATCTTTTTTTCCCGCTTCTCAGCTCTTATATCGCACTGCAATTCACAGGCTCCACGGCCTTTACCGGGATGTCGGGCGTTAAGAAGGAACTGAAGATAGGCATTCCTGTCTATATAATTTCTGCGGTTCTGTCTTTTTTGTTGTTGATAGTGTATAAACTTAAGACATGGGAGGTCTTATGAAATACCTGGCCGATGTTACGACCATAAGTCTTGATGCCGGCAAATGCGTGGGCTGCGGTCTTTGTGTGGATGTATGCCCCCGCGGGGTTTTTGAATTGAGGGACAAGAAGGCTGCCATCATAGACCGCGACCTCTGCATGGAATGCGGGGCATGTGCCCTGAACTGCGAATTCGGGGCCCTCACAGTGGAATCCGGAGTTGGGTGCGCAGCGGCTATAATAAACGGGATGATAACAGGTGGAGCGCCCTCTTGCGGCTGTGACGACGACGGCGGAAGCTGTTGTGGATAAAAACAGCCCGGCAAGGCATAAACCATGAAACTTACTCATTTTGATGAAAAAGGACAGGCCAGGATGGTGGATGTTTCCCCCAAGGCGATCACTCAGCGGGAGGCTGTTGCCTCCGGTTTCGTGACCATGAAACCCGGGACACTTAAACTCATAAAATCGGGCCGGATTTCCAAGGGCGATGTGCTTGGAGTTGCAAGGGTTGCGGGTATTATGGCAGCCAAGAGGACGCCGGACCTGATACCCATGTGCCATCCCCTCAATATCACCGCTGTTGAACTTGACTTCACCATTAACGAAAAAAAATGCAGGGTGGATATTCGTTCGACTGTCAGGATAACGGGTCAGACAGGCGTTGAGATGGAAGCGCTCACAGCCGTATCGGTTGCTGCCCTTGCCATTTACGATATGTGCAAGGCAGTGGACAAAGATATGGTCATTTCAGATATTATGCTTCTTGAAAAACGCGGCGGCAAAAGCGGGGAGTTCAAAAGAGGCAAAAGCACCGTGGCTGTTCAATCCGGAAGACGTATGGTGTAAGTGTGCAGGGAAGATTTAAGGTGATAACAGACAAGAGACATTTGAGGTGAAAGGTGAAGAAATATTACATGAAGGTCTTTTTGATTATTCCGGCATTACTAATACTGAGCGGTGTTTGTCATGCGAAATGGTTTGGTAGCGATGAAGGACCCCAATACCTGGAACTTGGCGTTGTATCCTATGCGTCCTCGGATTTCAAAAAAGCTGTCGGAGAATTTACTGCTGCCATAAAGCAAAAGGCGACTTTTGAGGGCTACTTCCTGAGGGGCAAGTCTTACTTTTATCAAAAGGATTATGCCCGTGCCGAAGACGATTTCAAGTCTGCGCTGAAGATTAAGAAGGCCGCCTGCTCCTATTTTGCGCGCGCACAGGTTTACGCCGAATTAAAAAAATATGATCAGGCAATAAAAGATATGGATGCTGCTGCTGAAAGTTTGGAAAAAGAAACAGCCTTGGCGGTCAAGGCTTCGGGTGTAAAGACTTCGCCTGAAGATACAAAAAGACTGTCGGCTTATTACTACTGGTATCGCGCAGTCATTTCCGCCTCAATGAATCTACCTGATTCGACAGTGGCGAATTCCTCAAAGGCAATAGACCTGCTTTCATCAGCGGGGGGCATTGAAAATTACGACACAGCCTTTGATCTGTATCGCAAATTCAAAGCGTATCTGTCCAAGGAAAAGGCGGACAGCTACCTTATTATCCTGAAAATAGCGTCGGTCCAGACGCCTTTTGAAGAGCAATCAGGCGGCAGCATTCAGGACGCCCTCGCTGATGTTTACTCTTTGAGGGGGACTGCATATCTCGGCCTGAAAAGCGACAAGGCCCTCCCGGATTTATCAAGCGCCATAACGCTGAGTCCAGGAAACGCTTCTTATTATAAGGGTCGCGCAACGGCATACGTGCAGTTAAAGGATGCCGACTCGGCCTATGCGGACTTCAAAAAGGCCCTTGATCTGAAAGCCGATAAAAATTCTTCCGGCATGTTTATACTGTCGCGGGCCATTGCCGCATCCTTTGCCGATAAATCAGTTCAATACAACAACAACGACAATTACACAAAGGCCCTGGAGACGATAGTGAGGGCTATTGAACTGGAGCCCACTCCGGACAGATACATAAGCGCGGCATGGTGGGCACTTTTAACAGGCGGCTTTGCAGACACCCTGAAGTACGCCAATGCATCGCTATTGCTTGATCCAGGGCAATACGGGATCAACACATATATCGGTCACGCATATCTCCTTGAAGGAAAGAAAGCCGCTGCTCTTACGGTGTACCGGAGGTTCATGGACAAATATGGCGACAATCCGGGTGCAGTCCTTAAGGGAGAGTTTTCCCTGCTCAAAAAGCGATATCCCGACAAGACCTCACTTATTGAAGAGGCTGCAAAGGAACTTGCATTAATAAACTGAGAAGGCGAATTGCCTCCTTGCTTGCTTTTAGGCGTACGTGCTCACGAGAGCGCCGCTTTTCCCCTTTGAGGGCGACTTGTCTTGAATCGCGTCCTTAATCATCTGCTGCGTTACCATCGTTATGGATCTCTTTGCCTGCGGGGACGAATCGGCCGCCTGCTGCGATTTCTTAGCGGTCTGCTGATGCTGGACAGTCTGCTGCGCTAAAGCCTGATAGTTGTTTATCGGGCTGACTTTCATGGGATGCCTCCTTTTCCATTATTGTGTTTTATTTTATTGTACACCCGGACAACGGGGATTACTGTGACGCTCATCACAAAAAAGGGACTTTCCCGGCAATTCCGCTTAGAAGGAGGTTTTTAAGAGTATGTTCCTGTCGGGCAGGACCTCGAGGACGCCTTCCTTTATGAACCGGCTCAGAATGCGCGTCACTGTTTCACGGGAAACCGACGCGTAGTCCGCAATGTCCTGATGGGTAAGCTTCACGGTGATCAGCGATCCCCTGGCGTCTTTTGCGCCGTACTGCATGCTCACCAGCCTGAGCGTTTCCCTGACTCTCTGTTCGGCTTCGGGCAGATTCAATATCTTGAGCATCATCCACGATTCCCTCAGTCTCATGCTGAGCATCGCAATTATCTGCCTGAGCACTCGCCCGTTTGATAACAGGTATTCCTCAAAGTCTCTCTTGGCAAGTATCGCAACGTCCGTATCCTCCAGCGCGCTTATCATGGCCGGAGCGGTTTTCCCGTCGAGCAGCGCCATTTCCCCGAAAAAATCGCCTCTCTGGTGTATGGCGAGGATGTGCTCTTTTCCGTCGGCGCTCGCATGCACCGCCTTGACCTTGCCGGAAAGTATTATGTACATGCAACTCCCGGTGTCTTCTTCAGAAAGGATCGTCATGCCTTTTCTGAATTTTTTTCCGACGATCAACTTCTTCAGCCCACTGAACTCTTCTCCGGAAAGACAGGCCAAAAAGGGGATGGTCTTCAGGATACCATCACTTCTCTGCGCCCAGCTTTTTGTCTTAGTCTTCACATTCGGCCCCTTTCAGTCCCCCTCTGTCTTAAGTTTTCTTCCTTGCAAATCTATAAATAAGCCAAACAATCCCTGCCATTATGATGCCGGGCAGCAGAAGGAACGCTATGGGCAATAGCGGAAAGAATACCAGACATGAGATGCAGAAAATAATGGCGAGCATTGCACCAAGGATCAGGGCGGACGGTATCGCCAGAACCAATACTGCGGCAAGGAACATCAGACCCAAATAAATTACGGTGTATTGCCATACGTTCGTTATCTGCTTCCCGTTTATCGCGATTCTTGTACCTGCATAATAGTTGACGGCTATCATAGCCAACAGGATTGCCGCTATTATCAATAGGACTCTTATTTTTCCTTTAAGCATCTCAAATCCCCCCGATCAGCTTGTAATACTCCCTGATGGTATGGATGGATTCCATTGTGGCGTTAAACAAGAACCAGCTAAGAACAATTATTGCTATTGTAAGACCTGTTTTCCATGTCGCAGTCATTTGGGGATGCCACCAGATCAGGGGAAGGGCTAAGGGCCCTACACAAAAAAGAACCGTGACTATAAAAGATGTCCGGAAATACCATGGAATCTTCTGCCTTTCAATCCGTGGGTTGCCGGAGGCATGCAAAAACTCACCACAGTGTTTACACTTTATGGCTTCGTCTTGAATATCTTCTGCACAGAAGGGACATTTTTTCATTATCATTCTTCGACGCTGCAGCAATCTTTTGTTTGAATCAACCTCTTCGAAGATATAAGAGTAGAACAATACCAAGTATACCTATAAAGAAGGCCAATACGGAAAGGTGTCCGCGTTTTTTCTTTGAATGACCTACAAGACCGAAGTTGCCATGCATAACTTAGTAATATCATGAAATACCTCTTCGGTCAAATCAGCCGTCAGACCGATCTCCTCAAAATGCGATGCATAATCAATTGCGAGGTCCTGAATGTTGATTGCAGCTTCGGCTATCCGAAAACAATAAAGTCTTTAAAAAATATCGATCTAACTCTTTGATTTAATTATAGCGGTTAAGAACAAAATTCATCTTTCTATTCTATATACCGCGGTTGCTTCAGTCCAATCTGAAGGATCAAGTTGATTCAATCTTTTAACAAGATCGCTAATCATGCTGGTTGATCTTGAATCATATACCTTAAACATACCCTCCCGGAAACCAAGAGACACAATTTCCTCTCTATTTCTCGTCGCTATAACCTCAACTCTCTCGTCTGCAACCTTTCCTTTAAAACCGGGAAGGAACATTGCTTTCAGTCTTATCCCTCCATCAACCGAAGGGAATTCATATGCTTTTCCCAGCTCAGCTGAATTGTCCGGAGCAGAGGAGTTTGGTAAAAGCAGGGTAACCCAGACAGGAAGCTAAAGAATCTATTACTGAGTATATAGAAGTGTTTTATAACAGACAGCGTCGGCAGGCTAAGCTTGGCTTCCTGTCACCTGTAGCTTTTGAACAAAAATTCTACGCCGGAGACCTGGCGGCATAGGAAGTTTGGTGTCCACTATTGACATCCGACCTCAGTCAAACGTGTCTCGATTGCCCGCTTTATGCGGGACTTCAATTTGGCATCAAGGGCGGGGATATCAATATCTCTGACAGCAGGATGGTAGCGAAGTTCAAACGGCACTACCAAACCTCATTGTGGGACAGGGCTTTCTTTCCGATGAATGTCTTTTCCCTTTTTTCCGCGATATTCCCGAGCGCAATGTCCTCTTCGATCTCCAGTGCCTCCTTCACAAGGTCCCGCACTTTCAGGGAAAGAGATACACCATCTTTTTTTGCCATACGCTCTACGTTCTGATAAAGGGGCCTCTCAAGCACTACGTTGATCCTTGGGTTCTTTGTAGGCATACCGGTTCCTCACTGTTTTGGTGTTGCACTTATAATACACCGGTTCATGGAGTTTGTAAACTGAGCCCTGCCGGGCGCACACAAAAGAAAGCGGGCCGCCTCATGGCGGCCCGCTTTCTTTTTAACAGTATGTTCCCGGAACTTTAAGCCTTTACGGTCTTCTTGCCCAGTGTAAAGAAATCCAGCACGAACAGCCAGGTGCCGTAGAGGAAGCCTAAACCGAAGATCCCCCTGAACACCCAGAACCACAGGTTGTAGTTTGCCTTTACAGCCACATAGTCCAGCCCCATGAGCCTTTCCATGTAGGTCTGCACCATGCCGGCGCCGGTTATGGTCATCACTATGAACACCATGGAAATGGTCAGCCACCAGAAGGAACGGTACCCCCTTGAGGGATCGAAATCCGCCTTGCCCCGTATAAGCGGCAGGGTTATATATATCATGGACATGACCAGGAGCACATAGGCGCCGTAGAAGGCCAGGTGTCCGTGGGCGGTCGTAATCTGCGTGCCGTGTGTCCACTTGTTAACCTGAGGCAATGTATGGATTACACCCCACAGGCCTGCGCCTACGAAATTGAAGATGGCGTGGGCTACGGTGTAAAACAGGCCGAGTTTATTGCTGACTACCCTGTGTTCCCTTGTTGTCCTGAAGGCGTCCCAGACCATGAACAAAAGCGGCAGGGGTTCCAATGAACTGAATATGCCGCCCAACCACAGCCAGTATGCAGGGGTGCCTATCCAGTAATAGTGATGACCCGTACCCAGTATCCCTGTGAACAGGACGAGGGCCACTTCAATGTACATCCATTTTTCAAGCACTTCCCTTTTTGCGCCTGTGACCTTCATGAGCATGAAGGCCAGGAGTGCG
>Ga0315281_10000412_pt1 | contig 58894 bp, 50 predicted proteins | sample YL17G07_0_MG_FD_204540 | JGI IMG/M metagenome (GOLD analysis project Ga0315281, IMG submission 204540) | Sediment microbial communities from Yellowstone Lake, YNP, Wyoming, USA - YL17G07_0 | ecosystem: Environmental > Aquatic > Freshwater > Lake > Sediment | place: USA: Wyoming | collected...
AGGGGAGAGGGGATCACACGTAGCACCGGCTTGGATCGCGGCGAGTGGCGCAGGGGCGGGCGTGACCGCCTGCGGGCGGCCCTCACCCCGCCCTTCGGGCACCCCTCTCCCACGAGGGGAGAGGGGGATCACACGTAGCACCGGCTTGGATCACGGCCGGTAGTCTGAGCGTTCCGGCGCGGCCCCACGCTCAGCGGACCTGGCGCCAGGCTTCCAGCCGGCGCATGGCTTCGCCCGAAGCGAGCGCCGCGCGCGCGGCATCGATCGCGGAGGGGAGGTCGGCGGCGCGACCGGAGAGCTTGATGCGCAGCGCGGCGTTGAGCACGACGAGGTCGCACTGCGACTGCGTGGCGTCACCGCCGAGTACCGCGAGCGTCATGCGCGCCGAGCGGTCGGCGTCGCCGGGCGCGAGGTCGTCGTCGGTGGCCGGCTCGAGGCCGAACTCCTGCGGATCGAGGCGCCACTCATCCTGCTCGCCGCGCTCGTCGATCTCGATGACGCGCGCGCCGCGGGACGTCGTGACGTCTTCATGGCCTTCCATCCCCTGCACGACCATGGTGCGGCGGAAGCCGAGCTGCGTGAGCGTGGGGGCGAGTTGCTTGAGATACGGCATGTGGGCGACGCCGATGAGGTGGTACGGCGCCAGTCCGTAGATCTTCTCCACCATGTGGAGCGGCGTCCTGAGCCCCAGTTCCTCGCGCAGCGGCTTCAGCGCGTAAAACGCAGGAGCGAGCCGCGCCTGGCGGACGTAGCCGAGCCCGCACGCCTCGATGCCGCGCGCGACGGCGTCGGGTGACGCATCCGTGTCGACGCCGAGGGCGCGGATAACGTCGCCGACGGGGAGGCCCTGCTTCGGGCCCATGTCCCGCTCGCCGTGCATCAGCACGGGTACGCCCGCGGCCGCGGCGACGATGCTGGCGGCCGGGCTGACGACGACGTGTTTCGCCCTGCCGTCGTACGGGCTGCCGATGTCCAGCATGCCATCGACGCGCGGCGCGAAGGGCGCCATGCGGCCGCGCGCGGCGTCGACGTAGCCGAGCAGCTCCTCGGGCGCCTCGCTGCGGTAGCGCTGGAGGATCAGCAGCGCGCCCGCCTGCGCGCGTGTGGCGGTGCCGTCCATGATGGCGTCGAGCGCGAAACGGGCTTCTTCGCGCGTGAGGTAGCGGCCGTTGGTCGGCCCCTGGCCGACCGCGGCTACCAGCGCCCTGATACCGATGTCTGGCCGTTCAGCAGTTGTCATGCGGGAAGTGTAGCGACGCGCCTGACGAGGCGGGCGCCCTATGAGAGCTTCGCGCAGATTCCTATTCCCGAGACTGAAGTGCCAATCTGCGGCCGATGCTCCGAGTTCCGCGTAGCTCATCGCTTTGCTACGATCCGGGCGATGTCAAACGAAGAACGCCTCGCCAAACTGCTCAAGATGAAGGATCAGGCACGCCTCGGCGGCGGCCTGAAGCGTATTGAATCCCAGCACGAGCGCGGGAAGTTTACGGCGCGGGAGCGCCTCGACATCCTCCTCGATCCGGGCACATTCGAAGAACTTGACCAGCTGATGATCCACCGGGCCACCGAGTTCGGCATGGACGAGCAGCACTACCTCGGCGACGCCGTCGTGACCGGGTACGGCAAGATCGACGGCCGCGGCGTCTTCGTCTTCTCGCAGGACTTCACGGTCTTCGGCGGGTCGCTCTCCGAGGCGATGGGCGAGAAGATGTCGAAGGTGATGGACCTGGCGCTGAAGACCGGCGCGCCGGTGATCGGCATCAACGACTCGGGCGGCGCGCGGATCCAGGAGGGTGTGGCCAGCCTGGGCGGCTACGGCGATATCTTCCTGCGCAACGTGCTGGCGTCGGGCGTGGTGCCGCAGATCTCGGTGATCATGGGGCCGTGCGCGGGCGGGGCGGTGTACTCGCCGGCGCTCACGGACTTCATCTTCATGACGCAGAACACGTCGCAAATGTTCATCACCGGACCGGACGTGATCAAGTCGGTGACGGGCGAAGAGGTGACTCAGGAAGAGCTTGGCGGCGCCATGGCGCATGCTACGCGCAGCGGCGCCGCGCATTTCGCCATCGAGAACGAGGAGGACACGCTGGCCGAAGTGCGCCGGCTCCTGTCGTTCCTGCCGCTGAACAATATGGAGGATCCGCCCGCCATCGACGTGAGCGACAGCGTCACGCGGCGCACCGACGACCTGCTCAACATCGTGCCGGACGATTCATCGAAGAGCTACGACGTCCGCGAGGTGATCTACCACGTCGTGGACGAAGGCGACTTCATGGAGGTGCACGCGCAGTTCGCACAGAACATCGTGTGCGGCTTCGCGCGGCTCGCGGGGCACCCCGTCGGCATCGTCGCCAACCAGCCGATGTATCTCGCCGGCGTGCTCGACATCGATTCGTCGCGCAAGGCGGCGCGCTTCGTGCGATTCTGCGACGCCTTCAACATCCCGATCCTGACGCTTGTCGACGTGCCGGGCTTCCTGCCGGGCGTGGCGCAGGAGTACGGCGGCATCATCATCCACGGCGCCAAGCTGGTGTACGCGTACGCCGAGGCGACGGTGCCGAAGGTGACGGTGATCCTGCGCAAGGCGTTCGGCGGCGCGTACGACGCGATGGGCTCGAAGCACCTGCGCGCCGACATGAACTTCTCGTGGCCGCAGGGCGAGATCGCGGTGGTCGGCCCGGAGCCTGCGGTGAACATCCTGTACCGGACGCGGCTGCAGGAGTCCGACGACCCGGTGGCGGAGCGCGCGCAGCTGATCGCCGATTACGCGGAGCGCTTTGCCAACCCGTACGTGGCGGCGGCGCGGGGGTACGTCGACGACGTGATCGACCCGCGCGACACGCGCACGAAGGTGATCCACGCGTTCGAGATGCTGCGGACGAAGACGCAGAGCATGCCGGCGAAGAAGCACAGCAACCTGCCGCTGTAGGCCTCTGGCTGGAGGCTGGAGGCTGGAGGCTGGAGGCTGGACGGCTCGGCGGCGCGATGCGATGGCGGACGCGCACGAGCACCTCACCCCGGCCTTCTCTCCACGGCGAATCTTCGACGGCCACCCCTCTCCAACAGGGTGTGGAGAAGGGGCTGCACAGAGTGTTGCGCTCTTCGTTGTTGGCGCCTACGGCGACCGAGCACCTCACCCCGGCCTTCGGCCACCCCTCTCCACGCTGTGGAGAGGGGCTCACGCGGGGCGCCGGTTCGCGATTGAGGCGGAGCGGCCTGAGTGCGAGCGAGCGACGGCCGGTCGAAGACTCGCCGTGGCGAGGGGCCGCCGTCCTACGCGCTGCGCTCTCTGCACTCCCGCTTGGATCGGCTAGCCGTGCTTCCGCCAGGGGGCCCAGATGGCGGCGCAGACGAGGCCGGCGGCGAGGAACGTCGCCGCGAGCGATGCGCCGGCACCCACGGCGAGCAGCATCAGCACGAGCGCGCCGCCGCCGATCAGGGCGATCTCGGGATTGCGGTGGGGCCAGCGGGTCCGCGTGCGGAGCGCCTCGGCGGACACCCAGTCGGCGAACCAGTCGAGGATGGGGATGCCGGTGCCCTGTTCCTGCACGACGACCCGCTGCTTCGGTGGCGTGGCGACGCGGCCGCCGGGGACGAGGGCGCCGTAGGCTTCGTTCAGCGCCTCGATCTCGGCCTCTGCGGCAGGATCCTGCTGCGCCGCCCGCTCTTGCGCGCGGCGGACGAGGTTCCAGTAGGCGCTCTCGACCGTGCGGCCGTCGGCCGTGGCGTCGAGGCGCAGTGTCTTCAAGGCTTGCGGCTGCTCCATCTCAACATCCCCCCGAATCGTGCCCCTATGTGTAGCATCGGCCAGTTGCAGCCCCGGATGTTGGTTTCGGCCCAATCGGGTGGTGCGCTATGATGGCGGCATCATGGCCAAGGAAGAGGCGGCCTTGCCGGCCAGCCAGACACTCACCGCCGACTGGGCGCCGACCGAGGTCCGCCGTTCCGGCGCCCTCTCCCAGCTTCGGTATCTGCTCCGGGCCATGCGGCCGCGCCAATGGACGAAGAACGGCATCGTCTTCCTGGCGTTCATCTTCTCCGTCGGGCAGCAGTATCATCTCGGCGACCCTTCGACGTGGGTGCCGAAGCTGCTCGAATCGATGGTGGCGTTCGCCTGCTTCGCGATGGTCTCGAGCGCCGACTACCTCGTCAACGATATACGCGACATCGAGAGCGACCGGGCGCACCCGCGCAAGCGGCTGCGGCCCATCCCGGCCGGGCTGCTCCCGATCCGGACGGCGTGGGTGGCAGCCGTCGTGCTGGCGGTCGTCGGAAATGCCGCGGCGTTCGCGCTGAACTGGCAGATGGGGCTGGTGATCCTTGCGTACACGACGCTGATGGTGGCGTACTCCTATGTGCTCAAGCACGTGGTGCTGATCGACCTGATGGTGATCGCCGCCGGCTTTGTGCTGCGCGCGATGACCGGAGCGCTGGCGATCGACGTGCCGATCTCGCCGTGGCTGTACGTGGTGACGGCGCTGGGGGCGTTGTTCCTGGGCATCAACAAGCGGCGCGCCGAGCTGGAGCTGCTCCAGGATGGTGCCGGCAACCACCGCAAGATCCTCGACGAATACTCCACGGAGCTGCTCGACCAGATGGGGTCGACCGTCACGGCGGCGGTGCTGATGGCCTACGGACTCTACACGTTCACGGCGGAGGGCCTGCCGAAGAATCACACGATGATGCTGACGATCCCGTTCGTGCTGTACGGCATCTTCCGCTATCTCTACCTCGTGCACACGAAGAAGGAGGGGGGCAGCCCGGAGGAGGTGCTGCTCCGCGACCTGCCGATCATGCTGACGCTGATCGGCTGGGTGGCGACGGCCGGCATCGTGCTGCTGGTGGCGCGGCACTGAGGCGGCGCCAAAGACGCGACGACATCGGGCGCGACGTAAAGGCGGACAGGTCTGAAGACCTGTCCCTACGCGTTGATGAGCGCTACGCCAGCGCGTCCTTTGCGATCGGCTGGTAGCGGACGATGGCGTCGAAGTGATCGAGCGCGGTGCGGTCGCCGGAGGTGATGCCGCGGAGGGGGGGCTGGGCGAGCTTCGTCTCGGCGAAGTAGCGCGCCACGACGGCCTTCCGCGCCGACCCCTTGTGCGCCAGCTCCCAGACGGCCTCTTCCACCAGCAGCGACGCCTGCGCGACGTCCGCGAGGTACTCGGCGACGCGGCGCGCCTGCAGCAGCCGGACGTCCTGCGGGGCGCGCTCGATGTAGGCCAGCGCCTCCTTCGCCTCGTCGACGGAGCGGCCGCCGAGGGAGAGCGTCGACGCCAGCGACGGATGCTCGGCGCCGCCGAGCGCCTGCTCGACGCGACCGAACAGCGCTTCGTCGGCGTGCTCCTTCGCGATCGAGCGCAGCACGTCGAGGCAGATGATGTTCTCGGTGCCCTCCCAGATGGTGTGGCACTGGGCATCGCGGAGTTGGCGGGCGATGGGCCAGTTCTCGATGTAGCCGTTGCCGCCGTGGATCTCGACCGCCTGCGATGCAAGATCGAGGCCGCGGCGGGCGCAGCGGAGCTTCGCGAGCGGCACGAGGATGCGATAGAGGCGCTTCGACTCGGCGTCGTGGCGCGCGCCGGCCTCGGCGGCATCGAAGGCGAGCGCGCAGCCGGCCTCGACTTCAACCGCCATGTTCACGAGCGTCTCGCGCACGAGGGGGTAGTCGGCGATCGGGCGGCCGAAGGCGTAGCGGTGGTGCGCGTAGATGGCGGCTTCCATGAAGCTGCGGCGCATGATGCCGAGGCCCATGAGGGCGACGCCGAAGCGGGAGCCCTGCACCATCTCCATCATCCGGTTGACGCCGCGGCCGTCGCGGGCGCCGGCGTCGTCACCGGAGCGCTCGCCGCCCATCAGGTACGCCTCGGCGCCCTCGAAGTCGACCTCGCCGGTGGGGACGGCCTTCGTGCCGAGCTTGTCCTTGAGGCGGCGGATGTGGATGCCGTTGCGGCTGCCGTCCGCGCGGTGCTGGGGGATGAGAAACATCGCCAAGCCGGGTAGGCCCGCAGCAGCGCCCTCCGGGCGTGCGAGCGTGAGGATGGCCTCCGCATCGAGGTTCGAGCAGAACCACTTGGAGCCGGTGACGCGCCAGCCGCCGGGCGTCTTGACGGCGCTGCACTCGCTGCTGGCGAGGTCGCTGCCGCCGCGGATCTCGGTCATGAACATGCCGCCGTCCCACGCCTCGGCGTAGTCCATGGTGGTGAGGTGGGGGAGGAAGCGGTCGCGGATCTCGGGCGGTGCGTGGCGGTTGATGATGCCGGCGGCGCTGCTGGTCATGCCAATGCCGCACGCCATGCCGGTCTCGGCCTGGTTGAGGAAGTAGAGGAAGCCGGTATTGACGACGGCCGGCAGGTGGCCGCCACGGGTGCGGCGCACGTCATCGCTCCAGCGGAGGCCGAGGAAGCCGTTGTCCCAGAGGTCGCGCTTGGTCTCGATGGCGGAGGTGTGGTGGACGACCTGGTTGACCTCGTTACCGGCGCGGTCGTACTTCTCGAGGCGGGGCGGGTTCTTGTCGGTGATCTCGGCGCGCTCGGCGACGGGGCCGCCGATGACGCCGCCCATCTTGCGGAGCTGCTCTTCGGCGAAGGCGCGGTCTTCGGGCGCGGCCAGGCGCTCGACGATCTGCTGGAGGTTGGGGTCGGCGTCGTACCAGTTGAGGCCGATGGGGCTCTCAACGCTCTCGAAGTCGATGCCGGTGGTGGTGGTGTGTGCAGTCATGTCGGATTACCTCGGTGGCAGTGTAATCCGAGCAGGCGCGTGCGTCACCGGACCTAACAGGGTGCTGAAAAACTCGAAAACCACGGTGTGATCAGCCGCCACCGTGACTTCTTTGACGCTGCCCCGCGCGGGCTGACGGCCCGCGCTACGGCGTAGAGGGCGTTCTTCAACACCCTGCTAACCCCCGGCCCCTTTCCTGGGAGGGAAGGGGAGCGCGTGTGTACGAGCGGGCTCCAAGGCGCAGCATCGCAATGCTTCAAGCGGGAGCCCTCACTCGCGAAGCGGTATCCAGATGAGCTCGAGCGCGAGAAAGAAGACGACCGGTGACCCGACGACCAGGCTGCCGATGACGAGCATCACGCGTCCCCGGAGGCCCGGCCGCAGAAGCAGCCCCGCGGCGCCGATCAACAGTGAGCCACCGATGACCAGAGCAGTCGTCCCGACGACAGAGCCAATGCCCGCACCTATGCCAACATCTTCGCAATAGTCACTCTCGCCCACGTGCCCCGCCCGGTCGCAAGGCAGGGACACAAGAACTGAGCCGAGCGCGTAGATCGACAAGACGACCATCGGGACGGCGAGCACCACCAACACCCCACTGAGTACGGTGCTCGCCCTGTGGAGCCACTTTTGTGCCGGCCGGGCGTCGAGGGGCGCGTGTCGCATGTCGCGAGTATGGATGCTGACTACCTCTCATGTCCACCCGGAACTCCTGCACAGGCGCGCCGGGAGGTTGGCGCTTAGGGGCGGGAGCGTTCATCTTACGGGCGCATGGAGATTCTTCAGCACATCGGGCTGCTGGCGGCGGCGTTCGCGGCCGGGGCGATCAACGCGGTGGCGGGCGGCGGCTCGCTGATCAGCTTTCCGGCGCTGGTGGCGTTCGGGTTCGTGTCGAAGACGGCGAACGTGACGAACACCGTGGCGCTGTGGCCGGGCTACGTCGGCGGCTCGTTTGGCTATCGCGGCGAGTTGCGGCGGCAGCGCAGACGGCTGCTGGCGCTGCTGCCGACGTGCGCGGCGGGCGCGGTCACGGGCTCGATCGTGCTGCTCTCGACGCCGGAGTCGGCATTCGACGCCATCGTGCCGTTCCTGATCCTCTTCGCGTGCGGGCTGATGGCGTTTCAGGACCGGCTGTCGGCGTTCGCGCAGGCGCATCGGCTGGCGTCGCAGGGCGACGACCGGGTGCCCGTGCTGCTGCTGCCGGTGACGTTCGTGCTGGCGATCTACGGCGCCTATTTCGGCGCGGGGCTCGGCATCGTCATGCTGGCGTTCCTGAGCATCCTGCTGCCGGACGACATCCAGCACTCGAACGCGCTGAAGGGGATGCTGTCGCTGATCATCAACGGGGTCGCCGTGATCTACTTCGTGGCGTTCGGCCCGGTGAGGTGGATCGCAGTGATCGTCATGGGGAGCGGCGCGGTCGCGGGCGGCTACCTGGGCGTCGGCGTGGCGCGCAGGCTCGGGCGCACGTGGCTGCGGGTGGCGGTGATCTCGTACGGGCTGGTGGTGGTGGCCGTGATGCTGCTGCGGTGAGCTGGTGACTGGTGGCTGGTGACTGGTGACTGGTAGTTGGCTCCCACGGAGCGCTGGTCCGTGATGTGCGCGGATCGCTTCGGGGTTGTGGCGCGACCGCGCTGCGGCGCGGCCCTCACCCCGGCCTTCTCTCCTGCGGCGAGTCTTCGACGGCCACCCCTCCAGCCACGAGACGAGAGGGGATTTCGGGTGGCCAACGGTTTGGATCGGGATCAGTTCTCTGAGCGGGAGAGCGTCTAACGAGTGGTGCTACTACCGCCGGCAAGGAGTATGCTCTTCGCACCTGCGCGAGGCAGACCAGATGGAGGCATCGAGATGATCGACACGGGGCTGATGGCATCGAAGCCGGAGGAGCTGGGGATCGAGAGCGAACGGCTGGAGGCGGTGTTCGACCGGGCGAAGCGGGACGTCGACGACGGCACGCTGCCGAGCGCGCAGGTGGCGATCGCGCGGCACGGCAAGCTGGCGGGCATGCGCACGTTCGGCACGGCGGTGCAGGGCGGCGTCGAGAAGCCGGCGACGGACGAGACGCTGTACCACATCTTCTCGAGCACGAAGGCGGTCGTGGCGGCGGCGGTGTGGCTGCTGTTCGAGGCGGGTCAGCTGCGGCTCGACGAGAAGGTGGCTGAGATCATCCCGGAGTTCGGGACGAACGGGAAGGACGCGATCGACGTCGAGACGCTGATGCTGCACGCGGGCGGGTTCCCGCTGGCGCCCTTTGCGTCGGAGCGCTGGGAGGACCACGACGCGCTGCTGAGCGCATTCTCGCAGTGGCGGCTCAACTGGCCGGTCGACAGCCAGTACGAGTACCACGCGACATCGATGCACTGGGTGCTGTCCGAGATCATCCCGCGCCGCGGCGGCGCGCCGTACAAGCGGTTCATCCGCGAGCGCATCACGGGGCCGATGGGGCTGGACGAGCTGTACGTGGGCTGCCCGCCGGAGCAGCAGCATCGCGTCGCGGACGTGCGGTACGTGACGCCGCCGGTCGAACCGCCGGGCGGCTGGGGCGAGGTGACGCCTACGGCGATCCTGAACTTCAACAAGCCGCAGGTGCGCGCCGCGGGCGTGCCGGGCGGCGGGGGCGTGGCATCGGCGGCGACGATGGCGCTGTTCTACCAGCCGCTGATCAACGGCGGCGTGACGGCGAGCGGCAAGCGCATCATGAAGCCGGAGACGATCGAGTTCGCGACGCAGGTGCGGGCGCGGCCGCACCACATCGACCAGTCGCTGATGCTGATCGACCCATCGCTGCGGGTGAACACGAACCGCGCGCTGGCGGTGGTGGTGGCCGGGGACGACGGGCAGGCGTTCATGCGCGGGTTCGGGCGCACGTGCTCGGGCCGCGCGTTCGGGCACGGCGGCGCGGGCGGGCAGATCGCGTGGGGCGACCCGGAGACGGGCATCTCGGTCGGCTACGTCACCAACGGCTTCGCCGACATGATCGCGATGGGGCGGCGGGTGACGGCGATCGGGAGCCTTGCGGCGAACTGCGCGGGGTAGTTGCTGTCGCTGGAAGATGGAAGGTGGACGGTGGAGGGTGGAGTAGACGTGAGCGGCACGGGCACCTGACCCCGCCCTTCTCTCCACGGCGAGTCTTCGACGGGCACCCCCTCTCCACGCGGTGGAGAGGGGCTCAGCAGGAAGTGTCGGTTTGCGATTGGTGCCGGTGGTGTGGGGGCGTGGGCGCACCGCCTGCGGCGGCCCCTCACCCCGCCCTTCTCTCCACGGCGAGCCTGCGGCGGGCACCCCTCTCCCACGAGGGGAGAGGGGACTCCGGGTGGCATCTCCTCCGATATGAGGATGATTCGTGGGTGGTACCGCGTCGCGGCTTAGCGCGCGCTGCTGCGCGGCGCTGCTACGGTTTGCGCACGAGCTTCAGGATCTTGTTGTTGAAGGTGACGAGGTAGAGTTCGCCGGCGGCGTCCTGGCCGAATGAGGTGATGCTGGCGCCGGTGTCGGCGAGCGGGATCGCGGCGCCGGCATCGGTAGCGGCGTCGACGGCCCAGACGCGGCCGGAGCAGTAGTCACCGTAGATGTACCAGCCGGCCAGCTCGGGCATGGCCTTGCCTCGATAGACGTAGCCGCCGGTGATGGAGCAGCCGAACTCATGCGAGTACTCGACGCGCGGCAGCGTCAGGCCGTTCCGGTCGCAGCCTGCGGCCGGCTTGAAGCAGTGGGTGCCTTCCATCACGTTCCAGCCGTAGTTGCGGCCGTTGACGACGCGGTCGACTTCTTCCCACGCGTTCTGGCCGACGTCGGCCGCCCAGAGCTGGCCGGTCTTGGCGTCGAAGTTGATACGCCACGGGTTGCGGAAGCCGTAGGCGAAGATCTCGCCGCGGCCGCCGCCGGCCGCAAACGGATTGTCGCCCGGGATGCCGTACTCGACACCGGAGACGTCGATGCGGAGGACCTTGCCGAGGAGCGTGCTCGTGTTCTGTCCGTTGCCCTGCGGGTCGCCGCCTGAACCGCCATCGCCGACGCCGATGTAGAGCATGCCGTCGGGGCCGAAGGCGAGGGAGCCGCCGTTGTGGTTGGGGTACGGTTCATCGATCTGCAGGAGCACGTGCTCCGACGCGGGATCGGCGTGGTCGGCCTGCGCGATGAAGCGCGAGAGCACGGCGCGGCGCGGGTTGCCTGCACTGTAGTAGACGTAGAACTTGCCGCTTGACGCGTAGTCCGGCGCGAACGCAAGGCCGAGCAGTCCCTCCTCCTGGCCGGGGTTCTGGATCAGACGGCCGCTGATGTCGAGGAAGATCGTCACGGGCGCAGCGTCGTTGGAGAGATCAGCGCGGCGGATGAGGCCGTCCTTCGAGACGACGGCGGCGAAGGCGCCATCACCGGGGATCGGCTGCAGGCCGAGCATCTGGTCGAAGTTGATCTCCGGGAGGACGCCGACGGCCGTGTAGCCGTTGGGCTTCGGGCACGCCGTCAGCAGGAAGGCAGCCGCAAGCATCGATCCGGCGAGCAGGGTCTGGCGGGCGAGCGTCATGGCGGAATCCTTCCGTTCGTGGCGCGGCTGCGGTCGGCGCGCAGGCGGCTGCGCAGGCGTGCGGCGGTTGTCGGAGCGCGCGCGCTACTCGGCGGGCGCGGCCTCGATGGTGCGCGAGCCGGCGGGGCGGCCGGTGATGCGCCGCCAGAGCTTCGGGATGTCTCCCTCCTGCCACGTCACCAGGAACATGCTGGCGATGAAGACGGAGCTGTACGTGCCGGTCGAGACGCCGATCAGCAGCACCAGCAGGAAGTCGCGGATGCTGCCGCCGCCGAGAAGGAGCAGGGCGACGATCGAGAAGATCAGCGTGAGCGACGTGTTGAATGAGCGGCCCATGGTCTGGAGCAGGCTGTGGTTCACGGCGTCAGGGAAGCCGCGGATCATGCCGCGCGAGACGTTCTCGCGGATGCGGTCGAAGACGACGATCGAGTCGTGCACGCTGAAGCCGACGACCGTGAGCAGTCCGGTGATGAAGAACGTGTTGACTTCGACATCGAAGAGCTTGCCGAGGATCGAGAAGACGCCGACGACGAGGAGCACGTCGTGGAGCAGCGCGACGATCGCCGAGATGCCGTAGCGGAGCGAGTTCGGCACGTTGCGGAACGCGTACCAGATGTAGACGGTGATGAAGACCGAGGCGAGCAGCACGGCGTAGGCCGCATTCTTGCCGATCTGCTTCGAGACGGCGGCCGAGACGGAGGAGAATTCCGTGAATTGGGTGGTCGGCTTGCCCTGCGTATCGAGGAAGCCGCCGTTTTCCTTGCTGAGCGCGAGCTCGATCCGTTCGCGCTCAGAGGGCAGCGAGGGGCCGACGGGCGGCGTGGTCGAGGATCCCTCGATCTCGTTCGTCTGGACGAGGAACTGGTTGTCGCCGGTGCGCTGGACGCGCGCCTCGGGGTGCCCGATGCCGGAGACCAGCTTCTTGACCTGGTCGCTGTTCGTGGTCTCGGCGTAGCGGAACGAGAACGTGGTGCCGCTGGTGAACTCAATGCCGGGCTTCAGGCGCGGCGAGAGCATCAGCGAGAAGACGCCGGGGATGACCACGAGGAACGAGAAGAGGTAGAACCAGTTTCGCCTGGATACGAGATTAAGCATTCTCGGCGCCCTCCACGTTCGCGACCGGACGCGTTGACATCGGTGTTTCGGCATCAGGTTTATCGTCGGTCCAGAGCCACAGCGGGCGCGCGAGCGGCGTCGCGATGGCGAGCCGGAGGAACGTGCGCGTGACGGTGATCGCCGAGAAGAGGCTGACGAGCACGCCGATGGCGAGCGTCAGCGCGAACCCCTTGATCAGGCTCGATCCGAACTGGTTGCCCATCCAGTAGAGGATGGTGCAGGTGATCAGCGTGGAGATGTTGCTGTCGCGGATGGACGACCAGGCGCGATCGAAGCCGGCCTCGACGGCGGGGATGAGGCTGCGGCCGTTGCGCAGCTCTTCCTTGGTGCGCTCGAACACCAGGATGTTGGCATCGACAGCGATGCCGATGGAGAGCACGAAGGCGGCGATGCCGGCGAGCGTCAGCGTCACGGGGCCGGAGCCGGGGATGCCGATCTTGAAGATCGCCAGCACAATGGCGGTGTAGACGACGAGTGCCAGGCTCGCGAGGACGCCGGGGAGCCGGTAGTAGAGCGTCATGAACACCATGATGATCAGCATGGCGACGAGGCCGGCCTGGACCGAGTGGAGCACCGCCTTGTCGCCGAGCGTGGCGTCGACGTCCTGCTGCTGGATGACCTTCAGCGGGATGGGAAAGGCGCCGTTGTTGAGGAACGTGCGGAGGCGCTGCGCGTCGGCGAGCGAGAGGCCGCTGGTCTGGCCGGAGCCCGTGATCTGGCTCTGGATGATCGGGGCGACGATGCGGTTGTCGGTGCCGCGGACGGGCTCGCCGTCGAGGAAGGTGGCGAGGGGGAGGCCGAGGATCCGCTGCGAGAGGGAGCCGAAGACCTTCTCGCCGTCGCTCGTCATGTTGAACGTGAGCAACGGCGCACCAAGCTGGTTGAAGATGACCTGGCTGTTCGACTTGAGGAACGAGCCGGTCATCGTGGTGGGCGCGCCGTTCAGGTCGCCCTTCGCCGGCGTCCAGACGACGTTGGCGACCGGGACCGTGTTGGCGGGCGCATAGGTAGGCGTGACGCGCGACGTCGTGCCGTCGGCGTTCTTCACGAGCAGCTGCCCGTTCGCGTCGACGTCGGGCTGGCAGGTGCCGGGCCGGTAGACGACGCTCGATGCATCGGCGAGCACCGCCAGCGGCGTGGTGGCCGAGCCGCCGGCCTGGCCGCCCTGCTGGAGGCCCTCACAGAACATGAGCACGGCGGGGCGGGTGATGTCGCGCGCGGTCTTGGCGCTGACACCGGGGAGTTCGACGACGAGGCGGTCCTTGCCGGAGCGCTGCACCTGCGCTTCGGAGACGCCGATCGGGTTGACACGCTTCTCGACGATCTGCTTCGCGGCGTTGAGGCCCTCGTCAACCTCGGCTGGAGTCACCGAGATGCCGGTGAGGTCAGCCTGCAAGACGATGCGCGAGCCGCCCTGCAGGTCGAGGCCGAGGATCATGCCCTTGCAGTCTTTCGCCGGGTTCGTGCTGGCGGCATCGGTAGAGTGGCACGGCAACTGGAAGGGGCCGATGCTGCCCGGCAAGCCCCTGCCCGAAGGCCACGGGATGGCCGTGGGGAGATAGCGATCCGGCTGGTCGGGCCAGACCGCGTAGATCGAGAACCCGGCGATCACGAAGATCACCGTAACGAAGAGCCGGCTCCGCCACTTGTGCATCAGCTACCGTTGCCTTCCGTCTGCGACAATCCGCGAGAGTATATCGTCTGGCCCGCCGCCACGCGCTGGGCGATCGCCGTCGAGAGCGCGCTGACGACGACGCCGTTTCCGAAATCGATCACGATCTGCACGGGGCCCGTCTCGGGGATGTAGATATCCTTGACAGCGCCCAAGAAGCCGGAGGTCGTCAGCACCTCGTCGCCGACCTGCAGGTTCTGCATGTCGTGCTTGCGTCCGCGCTTCTCGAACCGCGGACGGATGAGGTACCAGTAGACCGCCAATGCGATGGCGACTGTCGCGAGCAGTTCGATCTCGGCGCGGATGCTCAACGGCCTGCGGCCCCTTCCCGCGCCAGCGTTCGCGCGAACGCCAGCGCCCCTTCCCGATCGTGCACATCGCCAGCGGCCTGGGCCTCCTCGATGGCGGCCAGCAGGCGGCCGATCGCGGGGCCTTCCGGCAGTTCCAGTTCGGACATTATGTCTTGTCCGGACAGGAGCCGAGGCGGATGCACTATACCTTCCTCCTCCTTTGAACGCACGAGGAGGCCATTCATATACGCCACCTGTCTTGACCAACCGTCGCGGCTCATCTGCTCGCCGCGGGCAGCGGCCGCGTCGGCGAGAGCGAGCAGGAGCACGGCGGGGGCGGCATCGCCCAGATCTCGATAGAAGCGATAGAGGGCGCGGCGGGTGGGCGCCTCGCCGATCTGCGCCAGCTGGACAGGCCGCAGGTGCTCCGCGACGAGCAGCGCGACGAACGCTGACTCGCGTGAGGAGAAGCGCAGGCGGCGCATGATCCGGCGCGCTATATCGGCGCCGAGGTCGGCGTGGCCGAAGAAGCGCGCGCGGCCGCCAGGCTCCTCGGTGCGGGTCTGCGGCTTCGCCACGTCGTGGAGGAGCGCGGCGAGCTTCAGGAGCGCCGCGCGGCTGCGGCCTTCGCTCATCTCTTCCGCGAGGTAGGCGCGCAGTTCCGGCTCGCACCAGGCGAACGCCTGCCAGAGCGCCGCGTGCAGCCACCGCGCACCGCCCGCGGGAGACTCCGGTGCGAGCATGATGTCGGCGGCCTCGACGGCGCGGAGGTTGTGCTCGAACACGTCGTAGGCGTGATGCTGCTCCGGCTGCGTGACGCCGCGGCCGGCCGACAGCTCGGGGAGCAGCGCGTCAAGCAGGCCGAGGTCATCGAGCTGGCGCAGGGCGGGGTAGGCGGCGCCGAGCGCGAAGATGCGGGCCAGCTCGTCGCGCCGCCGCTCGGCTGCGGCGTCGTTTACGCGCGGCGCTCGCTCGCGAATCGCGACCACGGTCGCCGGATCGATGTCGAACCGCAGCTCGGCGGCGATGCGGACGGCGCGGAGCAGGCGCAGCGGATCGTCGTCGAAGACGTAAGCGCCGTTCATGCGGACGGTGCGCCCATCGAGATCAGCGACGCCGCCGCAGGGGTCGATGACGCGCGACTCGCCGAGCGGCACAGCGAGCGCATCGACCGTGAAGTCGCGACGGTGCATGTCGTCTTCGAGCGAGCCCTGGAGCCGCGCCACGTCGATGTAGGCCGCACCGGCGTGATCATCAAGCACGACGCGCGCGACGGCGTTGGCGTCGTCAAGCAGGACGAAGTGGCCGCCGAGGCGGTCGGCGAGCGCGCGGGCCCAGCCGAGCGCGTCGCCGGCGACCGCGAGATCGAGGTCACGCGTGTCGCGGCCGAGCAGGACGTCGCGCACGGTGCCGCCGACGACGTAGGCATCGATGGCGGCGGCGCGCGCTAACTCTGCGAGCGAGGCAATCAGGGACTGCAGAGGCGGCGGCGGGAGGAACTGTCTCATCGGATTCGGCGGGGCGCAAGCAGCACGTGCAGGCAGCGGCGCCGCACGTTAGGCGAGGCTGACCTCGGCGTCCTGCGGCGCATCGGGGCCATCATCGACCGACGGGCGGACGGGGATCAGTTCATCCGCGTCCGTCAGGTAGTCGATGTAGAGGATGCCGTTGATGTGGTCGATCTCGTGTTCGAGTGCCTGCGCCAGCAGCGTGTCCACGGCCTTGAGGCGGATCTCCTTACCCTCGCGGTTGAGCGCCTTGACGGTGACCTGCTTCGAGCGCGTGATCTCGGCCTGGTAGCCGGGGACGGAGAGGCAGCCTTCCATGACGCGGCGCTCGCCGGCATTCTTCACCACCTCCGGGTTGATCAGCGCCATCAGGCCGTCGTCCGGCGTCTCGATGACGACGACGCGGAGCGACACGCCGACCTGCGGCGCGGCGAGCCCGACGCCGGGGGCGGCGTGCATGGTGTCGATCATGTCATCGATCAGCTTCTGGATCGACGCGTCGATCTTCTTGACCTTCTTCGCCTTGTTTCGAAGGACGGGGTCGCCGGCGATGCGAATCGGCAGGATGCCCATAGCGACAGAATACTCGCGGGCACGGGGTAGCGGCTAGACCGAGGCGGCCTCGAAGCGGTCGCAGAGGCGGCGGAGCTGCCAGAGGTGGGCGAGGTCGTGCTCGTTCATCTCGCGCGCGACCTGGGTGACGGTGAGCGGGCCGAGGTACGGGTGGACGCCGCGCCGCTCCCAATCCTCGGCGTCGAGCGACCAGAGCAGGTAGACCGCCTGCCGGCGCTGGACGGAGAATTCGTCCATCATGTCGAAGACGGACTGCTCCTCCCGCGGGTCTTCCGCCGCGATGGAGTCGGCGTCGAACGCGGCGATCCGCGGCTCGGCCATGCGGACGATCCGCTCGAGGCGATCGATGTAGCGGCGCTCCATGTCGCACATGTGGCTGACGAGCTGCTTGCATGACCATTCGCCGTCCTCGGCGACGCGGTCGAGCGCGTCGTCGTCGAGCTCCCAGAGCAGCGACTCCATGGCGTGCGCGGTCTCACGCAGCGCCTTGAGCAGCCAGCTCTTGGCGTCGTACTCGGGGACGGGGCGCATGGCGCCGCTTCGGTAGTCTGGCATCGATCGCGATCCTACGCTCATCGACCGGCATTTACAAGTACCCTCTTTCGCGTTCTTGAGCAGCGCCGCGCGGGTTATGTCGGCAACGCCGGGCTGGAGGCGGGCGCCCGTGCAGGCATGAGCTGTGGAACAAGGGCGAGCATTCAGTAAGATCAATGGATGACGACGGACGTTCTTTACTGCGTCGCCGATGACGGCTCGATCATCGGCTACACCACGCTCGGGCAAGGGCCGCATCTCGTCGTCGTAACGTCGTGGGCGACGACGATCGAGCGGCAGCTCGCGCCGGACGGCCCCGCGCCGTTCTACAACGGGCTGCGGAGCGGTCGCACCGTCGTTATGTTGGACCGGCGCGGCGTGGGTGCATCGCGACCGGCGGTCGAAGACCAGTCGCGTGCCACTCAGATCGGCGACGTCCAGCGCGTGATGGATGCCCTGCGCATCGAGGTCTGCGACTTCGTCGGAGACAACAACGGCTGTTACCTCGTAGCGGCGTACGCCGCGCTCCATCCGGAACGCGTCCGCGGCATCGCACTGTGGGCGCCACTGGTGGCGGGCAGCGACGCTCGCCCGGAGCGGATGCGCGAGTTCGCGCGACTGATGCGCAGCGACTGGACGGCAGCCTGCACCCAATGGGCGCAATACGCGGCGCCGGGCGCGACGCCGGCCGAACAGATCGAGCTGGCGCGGGCGTTCGAGGAGATGACCTCGCCCTCGTTCGCGGCGTCGTACCTCGAGTGGGAAGCCGACGAGGATGTTGCGACGCTGCTGCCGCGGATCGCCGCGCCGGCGCTGGTGCTGAATTCGCGGCGCGGCGGCGCGCGCAGCATGGGCGTGGCGTCGCTGATGCCGCACGCACGGTTCGAGGTGGTGGACGCCGATCCCGCGACGGGGCAACTCGACACTGGCGACCTCGCGGCGACGATCGTCCAGTTCTTCGATGAGCCGTAAGGGGCCGGGGCTGCGCCAGCGGCAGCGCCGCGCTGTCACTCGAAACTCGCGGCCGGTACCCTGACGCCGTGAACCTCGACGCCCTGCCGTATACGTCATTCCTGGTGCTCATGGAGTTCTCCGTCGGCAGCCTGCTGGTGTGCCTGCTGGCGCAGTGGCGCGGACGCGTGGCGGCGAGCTTCGTCAAGCTCTGCGCGAGCATGGCTGCAGCGGGTGCGCTGGTGATGTTGCTGAACGCGCTGTTCCTCGATCCTAGGTCCGTGATCGGCGGCTACCGCCTCGATGAGGGGCTGGCGGATTGGGTGAAGGTCGGGTCTGCGGTGTTCTTGTTCGCGACGCTTCCGTACAACTGGTTCGTGCTGCGCGAGGACCGGAAGCTGTCGATGATCAGCGGCGCCGCGGCGTCGGCCGTCGGGATCGGGCTCGTGGGGGTCGTCGCGTACTACGTGAGCCTGCCGACGTGGGGGTACGCGGGCGCGCTGCTGAGCATCGGCGCGGGCACGCTAGCGGTCGGCGCCGTGGTGCTGGCGATGACGCTGGGGCACTGGTACCTCGTGACGCCGCGGCTGCCGCGCGAGCCGCTCGAAGAGCTGACGCTGCTGCTGGTGGCGGTGGTGCTGCTGCAGGCGGCGCTGCTGGTGGTGAACGTGCTGATCCCGGTGCGGGAGGCGCCGGAGGCGACGGCGTTCCTCGGCTCGACGACGCTGGGAGCGAACCCGGCGTTCTGGCTGCGCGTGCTGGTCGGGCTGGCACTGCCGGCGGCGCTGGGCTACATGTCGTTCGTCTCCAGTCGCGGCTATCCGGCGAACGAGAACGCGATGATGTCCGCCACGGGGCTGCTCTACATCGCCGTCGGCGCGGTGCTGGTCGGCGAGGTGCTGGCGCGTGGCCTGCTGTTCCTCACCGGCGTGCCGGTCTGACACCCCCATGCGACTCCTCTATCTGATCCGCCACGCATCGCCGCAGATCCAGCCGGAGGTGCCCGCGCGCGAGTGGCGGCTCTCGGAACGGGGCATCGCGGAGGCACGCGAGTTGGCGGCGATCGCGGCCGGCTGGGGGCTGGCGGCCGTGTACACCAGCGCCGAGCCGAAGGCGCAGTCGACGGCGCTGCTCATCGCCGAGGCGAGCGGGCTGGCGACGGGCGTCGTGGACGGATTCGAGGAGTTGCGGTTCGACGAGTGGATCGGCAACGCGGACCGGTTCGGTGAGGCGGTGCGGGCGATCCTGGAACGCCCGGATGAGCCTGTACGCGGCGCCGAGACGGCGGCCGCCGCGGCGGCGCGATTCGCGGCGGGCGTCCGCATCGTCGCGCAGGGGGCGCAGCCGGCCGCGGTCGTCTCACACGGGCGGGTGATGACTGCGTATCTCGCACAGGTGCTGCGAATCGACGACGCGTTCGGGCTCTGGCGCGCGATGCCGATGCCGGGCTGGGCCTGCATCGACCTGGACGGTCCGAAGCTGATTTCGGGCTTCCAGGGGCTGCCGGAGTAGGCCGTAGGGCGGCATTCAGCTTGCGAGACGGGGGTTCAGCCGTTACGCTTCCCCAGTTATGGATGTAAGCAATCTGGTCGAACTGAACGAGAATCCCGCTATCGAGGCATTCAGCTCCGGCGACACCGTGCGCGTAAGTGCGAAGGTCGTCGAGGGGGAGCGCGAGCGGACACAGGTGTTCGAGGGCGTCGTCATCCGCCGCAACATGGGCGGCGCCGGCGCGAACTTCACGGTACGGCGCATCGCGCACGGCGTGGGCGTCGAGCGGTCCTTCAATATCCACTCGCCGCGCCTGGAGAAGGTGCAGGTGATGCGCCAGGGCAAGGTGCGGCGCGCGCGGCTGTACTACCTGCGCGGGCTGACGGGCAAGGCGGCCCGCATCAAGGAGAAGGTCCGGACGTAGAGCTCGCGGACGGCAGGTGTACTATGGGAAGGCAGGACATGCCTTCCCATTTTGTTTGCCCCGAACGCACCCCACGCCGGCAGGGAGAGCCAGCCTCGTGACGAGCAGCCTGCACATGCGCCTGACGGGCGTTGCCGCGGCCGAGCCGACGGCGAAGCCGCGCTTCGCCGAGGTGGCGGTCCATTCGACGTTCCCGCACCGGCAGACGTTCAGCTACAGCATTCCGCCAGAACTCGACGTGCGGGCGGGGCACGCGGTGTACGTCCCGTTCGGCAAACTGACGCTCCAGGGCGTGGTGCTGGAAGTCCATGACACGCCGATCTTCTCGGAACCGGAGAAGATCCGTTCGATCCGGTCGCTGATCGGCGACCGCCCGCTGCTGGATCCCGAGCGGGTGGCGCTGGCGCACTGGATCGCACGCGAGTACATCGCGCCGATCTTCGATGCGGCGGCGCTGATGCTGCCGCCGGGCTTCGAGCGCAAGCCGCAGACGATCATTCATCCGCTGGTCGACCGCGACGAAGTGGCGGGGCTCGGCCTGCCGCCCCGGCTGCGCGCCACGCTGGACGCGCTCTTCGAAGGCGACGGGCGCGACCTCGACGCGCTGCGAGAGCGGCTGACGTTTTCGAGCCCCGACTCCACACTTGCGCAGCTGGACAAGCGGGGGCTGATCGTCCGGGAGTACAGCCTCGTGCGGCCGCGGATCGCGGCGAAGTGCATCGAGGTCGTGTCGCTGGCGCTGCCGGCGGCCGAGGCGGAGGCGCGCATCGATGCCGCCGAGGCGCCGAAGCACTCGCGCCGCGCGGCCGTGCTGCAGCGGCTGACGGAGAAGCGGCAGATCCCCGTGGAGGAGGCAGTGCGGCTGGCGGGCAGCCGCGCGAACCTCGACCGGCTCGTGCGGGCGAGCGGTGTGCGGTACGACCGCGAGGGCCACTTCATCGAACCGGCGCTGTCGCGGGCGGAGATGCTCGAAGAGATCCGAAGGCTGACGCGGACGAAGCGCGCGGAGCAGGCGCACGCCGCCGTCGCAGAGTTGGCGGCGCAGGGCGAGCGCACGATGCCAGAACTGCGGGCGGCAGGCATCGACGCCGGCGTCGCACGCTGGCTCGCGGAGATCGGCGCGGCATCGATCGCCGAGCGGGCGGTGGAGCGCGATCCGCTCGACCACATGCTGGTGGTGCGGCGGCCTGCGGCGCAGCTGCTGCCGGCGCAGGCGGCCGCCGCGGACGCGATCTGCGCGACGCTCGACGCACGGCAGGCGCGGACGTTCTTGCTGCACGGCGTGACGGGCAGCGGCAAGACGGAGGTGTACCTGCACGCGCTCGACCACTGCGTCGCGTCGGGGCGGCGAGCGATCGTGATGGTGCCGGAGATCGCGCTGACGCCGCAGACGGTGCGGCGCTTCCGCGAGCGGTTCGAGCGGGTCGCTGTGTTGCACAGCGGGCTGACCGACGGCGAGATGTTCGACCAGTGGCACGGCATCGCTGGGGGGCGGTACGACGTCGTGATCGGCTCGCGTTCGGTCATCTTCGCGCCGCAGCCGGACCTGGGGCTGATCGTCATCGACGAAGAGCACGAATGGACGTACAAGCAGCACGACGCGCAGCCGCGCTACCACGCGCGCGACGCCGCGATCGAGCTGGCGCGGCTGAAGGGCGCGGCGCTGGTGCTGGGGAGCGCGACGCCGGACGTCACATCGTACGAGCTGGCGCAGCGGGGCGAGTACACGCTGCTGTCGCTGCCGGAGCGCATCCGGCCGGTGGCCGGGCACGACGGGGTGATGCAGCCGCAGACGTCGCCGGCGATGCCGGAGGTCACGGTCATCGACCTACGCGAGGAGTTGCGGGCGGGGAATCGCAGCATGTTCAGCGCGGAGCTGAAGACAGCGATCGAGCGCGTGCTTGCGGCGGACGAGCAGGCGATCCTCTTCCTCAACCGGCGTGGGCTGGCGGGGCACGTGCAATGCCGCGACTGCGGCTACGTGCCGGACTGCCCGGACTGCGCGGTGGCGCTGACGTACCACAAGCAGTACGACCGGCTCGTGTGCCACCAGTGCAATCGGCAGAAGCGGCTGCCGGCGACGTGTCGCGAGTGCGCGAGCCCGCGCATCAGGCTGCTGGGCGTGGGGATCGAGAAAGTCGAGGCCGAAGCGGCGCGGATGTTCCCGTACGCGCGGCTGCTGCGCTGGGACCGCGACGCGACGCGGACGCGGCGCGCGCACGAGCAGATCCTGGCCACGTTCTTGGCGCACGAGGCGGACATCCTGATCGGCACGCAGATGCTGGCGAAGGGGCTGGACCTGCCGTCGGTGACGCTCGTGGGGGTGGTGAACGCTGACGTCGGGCTGCACCTGCCTGACTTCCGGACGGGCGAGCGGACGTTCCAGCTGCTGACGCAGGTGGCGGGTCGCGCGGGCCGGGGCGAGCGGGCGGGGCGCGTGATCATCCAGACGTACACGCCGGACCACTACGCGATCGAGGCGGCGGCGCGGTACGACTACGACGCGTTCGTGGCGGCGGAACTGGAATCGCGTCGGCGCGCAGGGTATCCGCCGTTCGGGCGGCTGGTGCGGATCATGCTGACGCATCCGAACGCGCGGGCAGCGCGCGAGGAGGCGATGCGCCTGCAGCGCGCGCTATCGCATCGGCGGGTGGAGATGGGGAGCGACGTGGAGGTGCTGGATCCGGCGCCGGCGTATGTGCCGCGGGTAAGGGGCCGATGGCGCTGGCAGATCTTGCTGCGCGGTCAGGACCCGGCGTCGGTAGTGCGGGACTTCGTGTTGCCGCCGAACTGCACGGTGGATGTGGACCCCGTGGGGGTGTAGGGCCGGGTGGATGGAAGTCGGAAGTCGGAGGGCAGAAAGCAGAAAGCAGAGGGCAGAGGGCAGAGGGCAGAGGGCCGCCCGGTCAGGCTTCGCGGGCGGATTCCAGGGCGCGGGTGAGGTCTGCGGGGAGGGGGGCCTCGAACTCCATGGGGGCGCCGGTGCGGGGGTGGGTGAAGGCGATGCGCTGCGCGTGGAGGAACTGCCTCGACACGAAGGGGGACGCCTTGCCGTAGAGCCGGTCGCCGACGATCGGGTGGCCGATGGCGGTGAGATGCACGCGGATCTGGTGCGTGCGGCCGGTCTTCGGGCGCACCTCGACGAGCGAGTAGCCGCGGAAGCGCTCGAGCACGCGATAGGCGGTCTCGGACTCGCGGCCGCCCTCGACGATCGTCATGCGCTTGCGGTTGCGCGGGTCGCGCGCGATGGGCGCGTCGATGATCCCTTCCGGCGGCCTGGGCGTGCCTTCGACGAGCGCGACGTAGGTCTTCTGGACGCTGCGCTCCTTGAGTTGTTTCGCGAGGCCGTTGTGGGCCGCATCGTTCTTGGCGACGAGGATGACGCCGGAGGTGTCGCGGTCGAGCCGGTGCACGATGCCGGGGCGCGCGACGCCGCCGATGCCGGACAGATCGCTGCAGTGCGCGAGCACGGCGTTCACGAGCGTCGACGTCGTGTGCCACGGCGACGGGTGCACGGTCATGCCGGGCGGCTTGATGACGACGAGCAGGTCGCTGTCTTCGTAGAGGATGTCGAGCGGGATCGCCTCGGGCTGCGCCTCCGCCTCGGCGAGCGGCGGCACCTCGACGGTGACGGCTGCGCCTTCGTCGAGGCGAAGTGACGACTTAGCGCGCTGGCCGGCGACCTGCACGGAGCCCTCCTCGATGAGGCGCTGGACGCGCGATCGCGTCAGCGAGGGGAGGCGGCGCGTGACGAAGACGTCGAGCCGCTCCCCGTCTTTGTCGGCGGCGAGTTCAGTCTTCGTGTGCGGGCCTGCCGGATGCATCGGGCGACGGGAGGACGGGATCGGAGCGTTTCTTCGCGGCTTCCGCCTCCTGCATGGCGAAGAAGAGGAGCACGGCGGCGATACTGACGGAGATGCTGGCATCGGCGACGTTGAAGGTCGGGAAGTGCCCGACGTCGATGAAGTCGGTGACCTCGCCGACGCGCACGCGGTCGATCAGGTTGCCCACCGCGCCGCCGAGCTGCATGCCGAGGGCGACGCGGACCAGTCCGTGGTCCATGGGCGGGTAAACGTAGTAGAGGGCGATCGCGGCGAGGCCGAGGATGCTGGTGACGATGAGGAACGGCGTCTGCCCCTGGAGGATGCCGAACGCGGCGCCGCTGTTGACGACGTGGATGATCCGCATGTGCAGGAACGCATCGCGCGGCCACTGCTCGTAGAGCACCAGGTGGTCGCGGACGAGCCACTTCGTGAACTGGTCCAGGCCGACGACGGCGGCGGCGATGGCGAAGAACGCGACATCCCTTCGCCAGCGGTGCGTGCGGCGAGCGGGTGCGTCGGGAAGCTGGATCTCGGGGTTGACGTCAGGGGCGTTCACTGCGTGCAGGATAGCATGCGCCGTCCGAGGCGCCGGAGGGCCGGAGCGGCGCGTCCGCTCCGCTGCGCGCGCAGGCTCTTTGGCTCACAACCGACGGTTGCGGCGCCGGAGTAGATGTTACACTAACCCCAATCCCCGCGTCGGACGAGGCGCAGAAGGAGACTGACATGGTGCAGCAGACGAAGAGCGTGGTCACGGCCGAGCGTTTCGCGCAGGGGTACACCTACGCCGACTACGTGAGCAGCATCGAGCGCAACCAGAAGCGCTTCGAGGAGAACTACGCGGCGATGACCGTGCCGCCCGAGGCCGTCGCGCGCCTGAAGGGGCTGATGGCGAAGCCGGGCGGGCCGGCGAAGATCCTGGTGATCGGCGAGGACTGGTGCCCGGACGTCTTCCGGGGCGTGCCGGTGTTCCAGCGCGTCGCCGAAGCCACGGGCATAGAGCTGCGGATGTTCCCGCGCGACCAGAACAAGGACATCATGGCGGAGTTCCTGAAGGGTGGAGAACACGAATCTATCCCGGTCGCCGTCTTCTTCACGGCAGACATGGAGTACATCGCGCACTTCACCGAGCGGCCGCAGCTGGCCTACGAGGAGATGCGCGAGAAGCTGGGCCCTATGTACGCCCGGATGCGCAAGCCCGACATGACGCCCGAAGAGAAGGAAGCGGCCAAGCAGGAGAACATCGCCTTCCAGAACGGGCCGATCTGGGCGAACTGGCGCCAGGAGACGATCCGCGAATCGATCGCCTCGCTGGAAGCGAAGCTCGGCTAACATTCAACGCGTGCGCATCCCGGTCGACGCGGCGTCTTCGACGCCGCACGCTCCCCTGGGGTTCCCACTTCCTCACCCGTCTGCTCGCTGTAAGTTCCGGCGGATCGACTCGGCCAGTTCGTCGAGACGTTCGTCGCCGATCTCTCGATGGCCAAACATCGCCACGAACTGTTGTTGCTCGAACGGGGTCCCGGGTGGACAAGGGCACACATGCAGATGAACGTGAGCGTTTCGTTCAGGGCTCCCGAGTGATGCTATGTAGATGCGGATCGCGCCCGTGGCTTCGGCGACTGCTCGCGCGATGTCCCGGACGACTTTCTGGAGATGGGACCACTCGCTTTCCGAGAGGTCAGTCTCAAACCGTTCCGCGTGGCGCTTTGGACACACGATTGTGTAGCCCTCTTGGCTGGGAAACTGGTTCAGGAACGCGATCGCCTGTGAATCCTCGTGGACGATGCGCGGGTTCGGGAAGAGTGGGCGCCCCTTAACAATCTGACAGACGAAGCAGGCTGACCTGGCTGCTCTGTCGTACTCGGCCCTCGTCACAGGTGACATTCCGCGTTCCTCTCGTCAAGCGTTCCCGCTATGTGTTCCATGGGAATCATACTGTCTTCGTGTGTGGCGAGATGACAAGCACCACCGTGATGCCCCACCGGCTCGGCTTCGGATCAACCGGAGGGAACGGCATTGCCTGGCCCGCGTAATCGGGCCATTCGGCGCGCGGTATTGCGCCGTTTGTCCCGCCGGCTTCGGCCGTGGCGTCGTATCATGGGCACGGGGGCGGGACGGCCCGAGCCCCCCGATGCGGCGAGGTGCCCGATGCCTTCGTTGGGATCCACAGGCCCGGCGAGCGACGACTGGCGCGACCGGTGACCAGCTCATTCCGCCTCGGGCGCGTGTTCGGCGTCGACGTCGGCGTCCACTGGAGCTGGATCTTCATCTTCGTGCTGGTGACCTGGTCCTTCGCCGCGGGGGTGCTGGACGAGTTCTACCCGCAGTGGTCCGACGCGCAGAGGTGGGTCGCGGGCGCGTTCGTCGCAGGGATCTTCTTCCTGTCGGTGCTGGCGCACGAGCTGTCGCACGCCATCATCTCGAATCGCAACGGCCTGCCCGTGCGGAGCATCACGCTCTTCGTGTTCGGTGGCGTGGCGAACCTGACCAAGGAGCCGGATACCGCGGCGTTGGAGTTCCGGATCGCCATCGTGGGGCCGCTGACCAGTCTGGCGCTGGGCGCGGTGTTCGCCGTGGCGTTCGCGGTGATCCGGCCGTTCAGCGACGGGCTCGCCGGCATCGCTGCCAACCTGGCGCTGATCAACGCGTCGCTCGCCGTCTTCAACATGCTGCCAGGATTCCCTCTCGACGGCGGGCGCGTGTTCCGATCGATCGTCTGGGCACGGAACAAGAACCGGCTGAGGTCAACCCGCACCGCCTCGCGGGTGGGTGAGTGGATCGCCTACGGCATCATGGGCGTGGGCGTGGCGCTGACGTTGTTCGGTGACTTCGTCGGCGGCGTGTGGTTCCTCTTCATCGGCTTCTTCCTGCGCAACGCATCTTCGATGAGCTACGAGCAACTGCTGCTCGAGACGACGCTCAGCGGCATCTCCGTGAGTGACGCCATGCAGGCGACGGTGACCACGGTGCCGCCGGACATGAGCGTCGAGGAGCTGGTGCACGAACAGGTGCTGCGGCACAGCGCGCGCTGCTTCGCCGTGATGGCGGCGGGCGACCTGGCGGGGATCATCACCCTGACCGACGTGCGCAACGTGCCGCGCGACCAGTGGCCGCTGACCAGCGTCTACCGGGCGATGACGCCGGCGAGCCGCCTTCACACCGTCGACCCGTCGGACAGCCTGGCGCAGGTGCTGCGGCTGATGGGCGAGCACAACGTGAACCAGCTGCCGGTGCTGCGCGGCCGCGAGCTGGTGGGCATGCTCGACCGGAGTGATGTGCTGCGATTCATCCAGATCCGGCGGGACCTGAGCGAGCAGATGCCCGGCACGCCGGCCGGCAGCGGCACGGAATCTCGCTAGTTATCCCCAGGGGGTCCTGATCCCTTCGCGCTGGAAGGCTTCGAGGAGGCGGGCGCGGAGCACGCCGGCGACTTCCCACTGCTTGCCAGGCTGCACCGTGCCGTTCACCTGGATGGCCACGCCGTTCATGTCGATGCTGTCGACGCGCAGGTACTGCGGCGGCGAGAGGATGATCTCGCTGTACTGCGGATCGGCGGCCATCGCGCGGCCGACCTCATCGGACACGGCGCGAACTTTCGTCAGATCGCTGGCGGCGGCGACCGGTATCGTCACGCGCACCTTCGAGAAATCACGCGTGTAGTTCGCCGCCACGTTCACCGCGCCGTTCGGGACGGAGTAGAGCACGCCATCGACATCGCGCAGCAGCGTGCGGCGGAGCGTCACGTCCTCGACGGTGCCGGTGACACCGGCGATCGAGACGACGTCGCCGCGGGCGTACTGGTTCTCGCTGAGGATAAAGATGCCGTTGATGGCGTCGCGGACGAGCGACTGGGCGCCGAGGCCGAGAGCGATGCTGGTAATGCTGACGCCGGCCAGCACGGCGCGAATATCGAATCCGAATTCGGGCAGGATCGTGAACAGGGCGAACGTCAGCAGCACGACCTCGATCGTGCGGACGAGCACGTCGCTGAGCGTCGAGACGCGGCGGTCGATCTCCTCGGGCGGACGGCCGGTCATCTGGCGCGCGATGGCGGGGCGCATGGCGCGGGGGATGATGCGCCGGACGGCGGCGGTGACGATCACCGTGAGCGCGATCGTGCCGACGACGGCGGCGCCGTGATCGCGGAACCAGTCGGCGACGTTATGGCGTGTGACGGCGAGGACGAGTGCGATCATCGGATTGGGCCAGTGTACGCACAGACGCGGCGGCGGCGGAAGCGGCGGATGGCGCAGTCGTTCGCGCTTATGTCACGCCCGTTGATCTTGCTGTAACTTCGGCCCAGCGCGGCGCGGCGACCCGTTTCGATCTGCGCGTCGATCACAGTTGACGCCCGGGCGAAATTGATCCGCGAAACCCTGATGACGGATCGCGTACTTCGTGCTACCATCGGCCACGACGGGGCAAGACAGAATCGGGGTTGTGGTGAAGTGGCTTCTCTCGTTGCTCGCGCTCGCGGCCGCATGCGCGATCGCCGTCCTCGTCCCTCTGTCTCCAGACACCGCATGGGCACAGGAACGTGACCCGCTGATCTCGCCGTCATCAGGCGGGGCGGGGTCGCGTTTCCAGATCGTCGGCCAGACCGGATGGACACCCGGCGAAACCGTCACGATCAGCATCGGGTTCAGCGACGCCGACCCGGGCGAGCAGTACGGCGGCACGCTGTACCACGAGCGGCAGGTGACCGTGTTGAGGGATGGCACGTGGAGCTTCCCGATGGTGATCAACCAGGAGCTGGTCCCGTTCCCGCTCTGGCGGCCGGGATTCATCGTGGTGAAGGCGACGAGTCCGACACACGCCGCGGTCAATGCGTACATCTATACGGTCGAGGGGCGGGCGCCGCTGGGCACGCCACCGCTCGCCAGCCTCGGCTCCGGTCCCGATGTTCCATCCGGCACGGTAGCCGTGACGATGGCGCTGTTCGCCGCCGCGACGGGCGCCCTGGTGGCCGCAAGCGGCGGGATCCGGCGCAGGATCGCGGCCGGCGCGTAGGACGCTCCCGGGCCGAGCCGTACCGACGCCGGACAGAATTTCACCGCAGAGGCGCGGAGCGCGCAGAGTTCACGGTAACGCCGTCTTATGATGCGTTTCCCTGCTGCCCGCCGTCGATCTCTGCGTCCTCTGCGCCTCCGCGGTGTCAACCCACGTTGTCCATGCGGAGGACCAGCCGCGCATGCGTCGCCGCTCGCTGCGCCTACTCCAGGCCGATCTCCCGGAGGAAAGCATCCATGTTCGGCTCACGGCCGAGGAAGCTGCGCGCCAGCTCGTCGCCGTCGACGCTGCCGCCGCGCTCCAGGATCTTGCGGCGATAGTCGCGGCCGGTCTCACGGTCGAGTACGCCGGCCGCCTCGAAGCGCGTGAACATATCGTCGCCGTAAACGCGCGACCAGAGGTAGCCGTAGTAACCGGCGTCGTAACCGAACAGGTGGCCGAAGCCGGCCTGGAAGTGCGTCCCCTCCGGGTACGGGAACATCGTGATCGGGTAGAGGCGGGCGACGGCGGCGGTGCTGTCGCCGTCGAAGCCGGGCGAGTGCAGGGTGTAGTCCAGGCGCGCGAAGAACATCTGCCGCAGCTCCTTGATGCCGGAGCTGAGGTTCTTGGCGCGGATCATCGCGTCGAGCAGCTCGTCTGGCAGCGGCGCGCCCGTCTGGTGGTGCTTCGCGAAGCGATGCAGGACGTCGCGGTCCCAGACCCAGTGCTCCAGCATCTGCGAGGGCGCTTCGACGAAGTCGCGCTCAGTCGAAGTCCCGCTGAACTCGAGGAAGCGGGCGCGGGTGAGGGTCTGGTGCAGGATGTGGCCGAACTCGTGGAAGAAGGTTTCGACCTCCTTGTGCGTCAGGAGCGACGGCGCGTCGGGTGACGGCTTGGTGAAGTTGGCGACGATGGCGCTGACGGGCTGCTGATAGCCGCCGTCGCCCAGCTCGCGGCCGGAGCGGAGGGTGAACGCCGCGGCGTGTCCGAACTTGTTGGGACGCGGGTGCAAGTCCATGTAGAAACGCGCGAAGGGCGCCGCGCCGTCGGTGTCGAAGATGTCGAAGGCCTGCACGTCGTCGTGCCACTTCGGCGCGTCGGGCGCTGGCTGGTAGCGCACGCCGAGCAGCTCCTGGGTGACGAAGAAGAGGCCATCGATGACGGCGGCGAGCGGGAAGTAGTTGGCGACCTCGAAGTCGTCGACGGCGTACTCGGACTTGAGCAGCCGGTTGGTGTAGTACCACCAGTCCCAGATCTCGATATGCGCGTCGCCCACGTGCTGTTGCTTCGCACGACCCAGCGCCTCGAGGTCGACGAGCGCCTTCACCCTGAGCTTCGGCTCGAGGTCGGCGAGGAAGCGGTCGACGTTCGCCGGCTTCTTCGCCATGCGCTTCTCGACGACGTACTGCATCCACGACTCGTAGCCGACGAGGCGGGCGATCTCGCTCCGCACCTGAATCGCCTCATCCAGCACGGCGATGTTCGGCTCGCCGCCCTTGTTCTGGTTCTTGAGGAACAGCTCTCGGCGCCAGCGGCCCGACTCCGCGTTGTCCATGAACGGGATGATCTCCGGGTAGTCGAGGCTGACGCGGTACTTCGTCTGCCCGTCCTCTTCGACCGTCCGCAGCCCCTCGATCCAGCGGTCCGGCATGCCGGCGAGGTCCTCGCGCGCGACGACGATGGCGTCTTCCCACGTGTCGATCGCCTTGCGGAACTCCGTGCCCAGCTCGACGAGCCGGTTCATCAGCGCCTGCACGCGCTCGCGCTGATCCTTCGGCAGTTCGAAGCCGTTGCGGCGGTAGTCCAGCAGCGTGCGTTCGAGCAGGCGCTTCGGTTCGCCCTGCAGTGCCGCCGCTTCGGGCGTCGCCCCAAACTCGCGGACGGCGTTGTAGAGGTCCTCGTGGAAGCCGAGCGCGACGGCGTACTTGCTGAGCTTCTCGTCCCATTCGCGCGCCGTCTCGCGGACCGCCTCGTCGTCGGAGACGTAGGACATGAAGGCGTAGTTGCCGTCGGCCTGCATGACGATGTCGACGGCGGAGTCGAGCGCGACGAAGGTGTTGGCGAACGTCCGCGCCCCGGCGGGCGTTGCGACGATGGCGGCGACGGCCTCGTCGCAGCGGCTCATCGCCGCGGCGCAGGCTTCGGCGATGCGCTCGGGCGTGAGCGTCTTGAAGTCGATCATGCGTATTCCTCCTCGGCCACCGAGCGCCGTACTGACGGCGTGGGGACAGGCTATCCGGAGCGAGCGGACGGCGCTACTTTGTACTCGCGTGGCGATGTCCGCGAGCCGGCCACAGCCGATACACTCACCGCGATGACTCGCTCCGCGCGGATTGCCCTGCTGCAGCTGCCGGCGTTCTCGATCGAGGACGCCGAGGCGTCGCTTGCGCACACGCTGCGGCAGATCGATTATGCCGCGCGCGAGAAGCCGGACCTGATCGCGCTGCCGGAGGTCACGTATCCGGCGTACTTCATGGGCACGGATGACCTGAGCCGCCGCGACGTGCTCTCGCCCGCCGAGGCGATGGCGCGGTTCGCGGCGAAGGCGCGCGAGCACGGCGTGTACATCGCGGCGGGCATGGCGCTCGACGCGGAGGGCGGCGGCTACAGCAACGGTGCGGCGCTGTTCGGGCGCGATGGGGCGCTGGTGGGGCGCTACGCGAAGGCCTTCCTCTGGCACTTCGACAGCCGCTGGTTCACGCCGGGCGATGCGTACCCGGTGTTCGAGCTGGACTTCGGGCGGGTGGGCATGCTGGTGTGCGCCGACGGCCGCGTGCCGGAGATCGCCCGCTCGCTGACGCTGAACGGCGCGCAGATCATCCTCGACTTGACGGCCTGGGTGAGCGGCGCCCGGCACGCGGAGGACCTGACCTCCTCGCAGCGGCAATACCTGATGCAGACGCGGGCGGCGGAGAACGGCGTATGGATCGCCTGCGTCGACAAGTTCGGCATCGAGGCGCAGAGCATCGTGTACGCGGGGCGATCGTGCGTGATCAACCCGCGCGGCGAGTACGCGGCGACGCTGGGACCGGACGAGGACGCCGTGCTGGTGTACGACGTGCCAGTGAAGGACGCTGCGATCCGGCTTGAGCGACGGCCAGAGCTGTACGCGATTCTCGGGCATCCGACCGAGAGCCTGCCGGTGGTCCGGACGCTGAGCGAGGCGTTCGTGCCCGCGGAGGCGGAGCACCGCATCGCCGTGGTGCAGATGACGATGCCGGCGACGGGCGACGAGTTCGTGGCGGCGGCGCGCCGCCACGTCGAGCGGCTGGCGATGCAGGACGCGGAGGTCATGCTGTTCCCGGCGACGCCGGGGCGGCTGCGGCGCGCGTACGCGCACGACGCCGTGCTTGCGGGCATGCAGTCGATCGCGAGCGAGACCGGCGTCTGCGTGGCGTTCACCGTCTCGGAGCCGGACGCCGACGGGTGGCGCACGATGTACCTGCTAGGGCCTCGCGGCGTCATCGCGAAGCACCGCCAGACGCACAAGGGCCTCGGGCCGCGCTTCGCGACGATGCCGATGGGCGACGTGGTCTGCCCTGTAGTGCACACGCCGGTGGGGCGCGTGGGGCTGATGGCCGGGGCGGAGGGTTTCGTGCCTGAGGTAGCGCGCTCACTGATGCTACGCGGGGCCGAGATCCTGCTCTGGGCTTCGGACGACCCGCCGCTGCCGATGCAACTGTTCGCCCGCGCCCGAGCCGACGAGAACCGGGTGTTCGTGGCGTGCGCGGGCGCGCCAACCGCGACGGGCGCGGCGATGATCGCCGACCCGACGGGGGCGGTCCTGGCGATCGCGCTCGAGGGGCGGGAGCTGGCGGTGGCGGCGAATGTGAACCGCGGGCTGAGCCATCTGAAGCAACGCGCGCCGGGCACGGACGTCGTGAGGAACCGGCAGCCGGCGACATACGGCGCGATCGTAGGCGAGGCCGCCGCCGCGCCGCTCTGAGCGGACGAGGGGTCACGCGGATCGCCCGTGTTATAATCCGGCCGTCACGCATCCCCGCCAGAGGCCGCGCTATCGCTACCAACGAGCTCGCCCTGCCCCGCACAGCGGAGACCACCCGCCACACCGTCGCCAGCGTCCGCTCGCGGATCGGCGGCTACGTGGTGGATATGGTGATCTTCGCGGCGATCTCGCTGATCATGGTGGTGATCGCGGGGTTCGTGCTGCTGCTTTCGACCAACTGGGCGCAGCAGGACGCGAGCGATCCGGACTTCTACGCGTTCCTGGCGATCATCGGGATCGGCGTACCGGCGCTCTGGACAGGGCTGAACCTGTTCCTGCTGGGCACGCGCTCGCAGACCGGCGGCCAGTATGTCGCCGGCACGCGGACACTGCGTGAAGACGGGTCGCGTCTCAAGGGCCGGGATGCGGCGCTCTGGTGGTTCTGCTTCAACCCGCTTCTCTTCAGCTGGCCGATGGCCGTCGTCGCGGCCATGCCGCTCAGCGCCGTCATCGCGCTCTCGCTGAGCCGGCTGACGATCGCCGCGTTCGGCGTGATCGTGACGATCTGCATCGTCGCGCCGCTGATCGCGCTGGTCGCAGCGATGGTCGACGCAGAGAACCGGGCGCTGCACGACCGGATCGTCGGCACGCGCGTCGCACCGGTCGAGTAGCGGATGCCGTACAACTCGACGCGGTACGCCGGCAGCCGTGGCTTCCTCGATGCTTCCAGCGACAGCTCTACCGAGTTCTGGCGCAACGCCGGCAAGTGGGCCGTCGCGCTGGCGTTCTTCATCGCGCTCGGCGCGCTGCTGGCCAGCCTGCAACTGTTCCAGGTGACGTCGGAGGGCACGGCGAAGCGGACGCTGCGCCGTGCCGTCGCCGCGCTGACGGAGATCGACCCGCTGCTGGAGCGGAGCTACGACGACCTGCAGCAGCGCGCCGCGACGGCGCAGCCCGACGAGACCGTGCGCCTGCGTGACTACCCGCTCGACATCGCGCTGCGGCCGGAGGAGGTGCGCGGCGTGCCGCAGGACCGCATCCGGGACCTGCTGCTGGACCGATCCGCGGATCTTATGTACAGTCGCGGGACGGCGCCGCTCCGGACGGCGAACGGCCGCGCCCAGGGCATCGGGTTGTTCACCGTGGGCGGGCTCACCGACCACGGGCTGGGGTTCCTCACAAAGCACCGCCACGATACGCTGGGCGTGCTCACGTTCGCGCTCGCGGCCCTGTGCCTGGTGCTGGGCGTCACGCTCGCGGTCCTGTGCCGGGGCTTCGGGCGGCTGGCGAGTGTGGGTGCTGTCGCGCTCATGGCATCGATACCGCTGCTGTTCGCCGGGATCGGCGTGCGGTTCTACATGCGGATCGTGTCCGAGGGCGACACGGAGTACATCCAGCGCGAGTTCCTGGATATCGGCCAGGGGCTGGCATGGATACCGATTCGGGACGGCATCGCGTTCACCGCGCTGGGCGCTGCGTTCCTGGTGGCGGGTGTCGGCTGCGCCATCTGGGCCGACCGGCGCGGAGTTACGCGCTAGGCCACGGGGCGGACGAATCCGCGGCGGTGGCGTGTCATACCGCAATTCGACGACTAGAAGGATCCAGCTTGCGTATCGCAGACCGGCGGCCCCGTGCCGCGCCACTCCCGTACGGGTTGATCGCCATGTACGCGATCGCTACGGTGTTGGCGGTGGTGATTGGCGTGGTGATCGCGCGACGCTTCGCCGCGACGGGCGGCCGCTCCGACTTCTCGGCGAAGATCTCGATGGCGGACGGATTCGGGATGGGCGGGCTGTCGCGGCTCTCGCCGGGACGCGATGCCGGTGCGCACGCAGCGTCACCGATCGCGCACAACCGCATCGTCACGTACTACGGCACGCCGCGGACGCCGTCGATGGGGATCCTGGGGCAGCACACGCCGGAGCAGGCCGCGGACCTGCTGGCGGCGCGCGCCCGGCGCTTCCGCGCGATCGACCCGGCGACGCCGGTGCTGCCGGCGCTGCACCTGGTCTACGCCGTCGCGCAGCCGCAGTCCGACAAGGACGGCATCTACCTTAGCTATGTCGATGACTACACCGTTCGCCAGTACCTGGACCTGGCGCGACGGCGCGGCTTCGTGCTGATCCTCGACCTGCAGATCGGCCACAGCAACGCGCTGGCAGAGGTGCAGAAGGTAGCGAAGTACCTCGCCGAGCCCGACGTCTTCGTCGCGCTGGACCCGGAGTTCGCGCTGCACGGGACGACCAGGCCGGGCGAGGCGATCGGTACGATCGACGCGAGCGACGTGAACGCGGTGCAGTGGTATCTCGGGAAGTTCAGCGAGCAACGGCAGCTGCCGAAGAAGATGCTCATCGTGCACCAGTTCCAGGCCGAGATGATTACGAGCGCCGACGCAATCGAGCATCACGACGACGTCGACCTCGTCGTCGACATGGACGGCTACGGGCCGGCCGGCATCAAGCTCGTGAAGTACGCGCGCTACGGGGCGGCGCCGTACGCCGCGTTCGGCGGCATCAAGGTGTTCCTGGAGCAGGATCCCGACCCACTGACGGAGCGGCAGCTGCTGTCGCTGACGCCGAAGGCGTCGCTGTTCGTCTTCCAGTAGCACGACGGCGTGTGATTGGTGTGAGCCGTGAACCGACGGCCCGAGGAGGTGCATCATGGCGTCGAACATCGCGCTGCGGAAGAACATCGAGTTTTGGCACTGGTACCCGGAGCTGCTCGTGCGGGACCTGACGCCATCGCAGCTCTCGTGGCAGCCGGAGCAGCACGACACGTCCATCCTGTTCGCGCTCTGGCACACGTATCGCGCGGCCGATGACCTGCTGCACGGGCTGGTCGTGCAGTCGCCGAGCGTGTTCGTGTCGGAGAACTGGAGCGCGCGGCTGCCGGTGAGCGAGACGGGCGTGACGCCGTTCGGGAACGGGCTCTCGCGCGAGCAGATCGGCCGCCTCGACCTCGACATCGACGCGGTGCTTGCCTACGCGAAGGCCGTCGGCGCGAGCCTGGTCTCCTACATCGATCGGACCAGCGACGACGAGGCGGCAGTCGAGGTACAGCTGCCGTTCTTCTCGGGCGTCTACCCGAACATGGACGTGATGTCGAAGGCCGAGGCGATCGCGTTTTTCGCGATCGGGCACACGTCGGAGCACCTGGGCGAAGTGCAGTTCATCAAGGGGCTGATGGGCATGAAGGGCGCGCCGCTGTGACGGCACAGCAGGCTGCATCATGAGCGACGCCGGCCGCCTCCTCGGCTGGTTCGCCGATGGCTCGCTGGTGCGGCCGGACGCGTCGGTGCCCGGAACGGTGCACCTCTCGCACGCGCTGGCTATGCTCGCGGGCGCGGACGGTATCGAGATGGAGCCGCCGGCGGCGCGCATCGCGAACGCCATCGGCGAGGCGGAGCACTACGTCTTCGTGCTAGTCGACGGGCTGGGGATGAACCTGATCGACGCGCTGCCGGAGGAGAGCTTCCTGCGGCGCCACGTCGCGATGGAGCTACAGTCCGTGTTCCCGTCATCGACCGCGCCGGCACTGACGGCACTCTTCACGGGATGCTGGCCGGCGGAGCACGCGGTGACCGGCTGGTTCATGTACCTGCCTGACGCCGGCATCACGAGCACGATCCTGCCGTTCATCGAGCGCTTCAGCGAGCGCCCGCTGGGCGAGCTGGGCATCACGAGCGAGTCGGCGTACCGCGCGCCGTCGCTGCTGCCGCGGCTGCGCGGGGCGGCGTCGTGGGTGCCGGCGCCTATCGCGGGCAGCGTCACTTCGCGCTACTTCACCGGCGGTACGCCGACGTCGGGATACGAGCGGCTGGGCGACGCGTGCGACGCGATCGCGTCGCGCGTCGCGGGGAGCGCGCCGCCGACGTACACGTACCTCTACATCTCGTCCGTGGATAAGACGCAGCACGAGGACGGGCCCGATAGCGAACAGGCGCAGGCGGCGCTAGCTGAGGTCGACCGCGCGCTCGCCGCGCTCGGCGATGGCCTCGGCGGGCGGGCGCGGCTCGTCGTCAGCGCCGACCACGGGCAGATCGGCGTGGCGGAGGCGGCGCAATCGCCGATGCACGCCGATGACCCGCTGCTGCACTGGCTGCTGGTGCCGCCGACGGGCGACTTCCGGGCGCCGCTGTTCCACGCGAAAGCGGGCGCGGGCGCGTCGTTCGCGGCGGCGTTCCGCGAGCGCTTCGGCGCGTCGTGGGCGCTGCTGACGATCGATGAGGCGGACGAGTTGCGCCTGCTGGGGCCGCAACCGCTGGCGACGGAGACGCGCCGCCGCCTGGGCGACTTCATCGCGCTCGGCCCGGGCGCCGATGCGATCCGCTACGCGCCGGACGAGCCGATGCTGGGCTACCACGGCGGTCTCCGGCGCGAGGAGACGCGCATTCCGCTGATCTTGGCGTAATACCGCGTACGCGGTGCCGGCGCAGGCCCGCGCGGCGTCCGACGGAGGCCCGCCGTTACACTTTCCTGAGCGAGCATTCGGGTACGGGCGGAGTGACATGACGCCAACATTCGACGGCCATGGCAATTCGGCGGCGGGACGCGGCGCGTACCGTCCGGAGATGGGCGCCCACGTCGTCGAGGGCGGCGTGCGGTTTCGCGTCTGGGCGCCGGACGCGGCACAGCTGGACGTGCAGATCGGCGATGCGCTGGTGCCGATGCAGCGGGACGAGCGCGGCGTCTGGGTAGCGACCGTGCCGGGCGTCGGCGCCGGCGTGCGCTATCGCTACCGCATCGACCGCGGCGGTGCGTTCTCCGACCCGTACTCACGCAGCCAGCCGGACGGACCGCACGACCCGTCGGAGGCGATCGACCCGGATTCGTACGCGTGGCACGACGGCGGCTGGGGCGGCATCGCCATGCGGGGTCTCGTGGTGTACGAGCTGCACGTCGGCGTCTACACGCCAGCGGGCACTTTCGACGCGCTGATCGGCGAACTCGACGCCATCGCGGCGCTGGGCGTGACGGCGATCGAACTGATGCCGGTGGCGGAGTTCCCGGGGACCCGCAACTGGGGCTACGACGGTGTCGACCTCTTCGCGCCGTCACGGAACTACGGCGGGCCCGACGGGCTGAAGCGGCTGGTCGATGCGGCGCACGCGCACGGGCTGGGCGTGATCCTCGATGTGGTCTACAACCACTTCGGGCCCGATGGCAACTACCTGCTGCAGTACGCCGCCGACTATCTCACGGACCGCCACGCGACGCCCTGGGGCGACGCCGTGAACTTCGACGGCCCTCGCAGCGAGATGGTGCGCCGCCTCGTCATCGACAACGCCTGCCACTGGCTCAGCGAGTACCACATCGACGGGCTGCGGCTCGACGCGGCGTTCGCGATCGCCGACACGTCGCCGCGGCACATCCTCGAAGAGCTGGCGACGGAGGCACGGGCGTGCGCGTCGCCGCGGGGCGTCGTGCTGATCGCCGAGACGCACGAGCATGATGCGCGCTACCTGCGGCCCGCCGCCGCGGGCGGGTACGGCCTGGACGCCGTGTGGAGCGACGACTTCCATCACGTCGTGCACACGATCGCCAGCCATGAGCACAGCGGCTACTACGCCAACTACGCCGGCACGCTCGACGAGTTGGCGCGGACGATCAACAACGGCTGGCTCTTCGATGAACAGCGGTCGCCAAACGCCGCCACGTCGCGCGGGACGCCATCGGACGGGATCGATCCGTGGCGCCTCGTGTGCTGCATCCAGAATCACGACCAGGTAGGGAACCGCGCGTTCGGGCGGCGGTTCGAACACCTGGTGGGGGCGGGCGCGCACCGCATGTGGTCGGCGCTGCTGCTGCTGCTGCCGTACACGCCGCTCCTGTTCATGGGGCAGGAGTTCGCGGCGTCGTCGAGGTTCTACTACTTCACGGACCACAAGCCCGACCTGGGCCGCGACGTGACGAAGGGCCGCCGCGCCGAGTTCGCGCGGATGGCGGGATTCGACGACCCGGCGCAACAGCGCGAGATCCCCGACCCGCAGTCGCCAGGGACGTTCATCGAGTCGAAGCTCAACCTCGGTGAGCGCGACGAGGGGACCGGCGCCGAGACCTGGAGCATGCACGCCGCGCTGCTGTCGCTGCGACGCACCGATGCGGTGATCAGCCGGCAGGACCGATCGTCGATGCGGGCATACGCGTGTGGCGAGAAGCTGCTGCTGGTGCACCTACGGCACGGGCGCGAGCACCGGCTCATCGCGGCGAACACCGGTGTCGGCGTCGATGCGGCGCCCGTGGCGCTCGGCGTGCCGCGGGCGATCGTGTCGATGCGCTGGCGCGAGCTGATCTCGACGGACGAGCGCCGATTCGGCGGCAGCGGCGACCGAATGCGCTTCGACGAGCGCCTGATCTCGATGCCGCCGCAGTCGGTGGTGTTGTGGCAGGCGACGCAGGCGCCGCTACCGATCCGGCTAGCGAGCCGGCTGGGGCGGATGCTCCGGCGGGGGCGACGGGGCTGATCGGCGCGACGCTGTCCACAGAGATCACAGATACCCGTTCCGAGCCGGGCACCTCACCCCGGCCTTCTCTCCACGGCGAGTCTTCGACGGCCACCCCTCTCCACGCAGTGGAGAGGGGCTCAGCCGGCTGTCAGCTGCCATGACAGTGGGACTCGCAGATTGGCACAGATCGGAGCTGACGGGGACGTCGGCGCGGAGTTAGCCGTCGATGTTGGCCTTCCAGCCGAGCCAGACCATCGCGGCGACGGCGACGATCACGAGCAGGCCGGGAAAGATCATCGCATCGCCAAAGGCGGACCAGCGGTCGGCCGCGGAGGCGGCCTCATCGCCGATGGCGCGCCAGGCGCCGTAGCCGGCGGCCGCCAGCACGCCGAGCACAATGCCGGCGGCGGCGAGGGCGAGATCGTTGCTGCTGGGACGGGGTGTTTCGCTCACACGCGCAATCTAGCATCGCCGCGAAGCGCGCGCATCTCTTGACAGCAGCGGCGGCAGGCCGCAGAGTAGCCGCATCGGCCATACCAGCAAGGAGGCATCATGGCGAGCGCAACGATGGACGCACCAGGCGCATCCCCGGTCCGTCTCGAGATCCCACGCCCGGACCGTCAATCTCGTCTATTGATCTTCGTCAAGTTCTTCCTGGCCATCCCGCATCTTCTGATCCTGTACGCCCTCAGTGCGGTGCTCTCCATCGTCACATTCGTCGCGTGGTTCGCGATCTTGTTCACCAAGAAATACCCGGACGGCCTGTTCAAGTTTGCGGTTGGCGCGCAGCGCTGGACCAACAACGTGAGCGCGTATCTCTTCCTGCTTCGCGACGAGTACCCGCCGTTCTCCATGGATGCGGGGCGCTACCCGGTGGCGTTCGATATCTCGTATCCCGACGAACTGAGTCGCTGGATGATCTTCATCAAGTGGCTGCTCGTGCTCCCGAATGCCATCGTCCTTGTTGTGCTGCTGCTGTGCGCGTACGTCACGACGACCATCGCCTGGTTCGCCATCCTGTTCACCGGCACGTACCCGGAGTCGCTTTTCAAGTTCGCGGTCGGCGTGATGCGGTGGCAAGCGCGGGTCAATGCCTACACCAACCTGATGACGGACCAATACCCACCGTTCAGCCTGGACTGATCTTTGGCCATCACCCTCGGCCCGCGCGATCAGCCGCACCCGGTCACGTTCGATGTGGCGTACCCGGAGCGGCTGTCGCGCGTCCTGATCTTCTTCAAGCTGTTCCTGATCATCCCGCACCTGATCGCGATCTCGCTCCTGTACGTCGCGCTGTACATGCTGACGATCCTGGCGTGGTTCGGTGTGCTCTTTACGGGGCGCTACCCGAAGGCGTTCTTCGAATTCACGTCGGGCGTACTGCGCTGGCAGGCGAATGCGGTGGCGTACGCGGCGCTGCTGCGCGACGAGTATCCGCCGTTCTCGTGGGAGCCCGGCGAGTACCCGCTGGCGCTCGATATCCCGCGGCCCGAGCGGCAGTCGCGGTTCCGGCTGTTCGTGCGCCTCTTCACCGTGATTCCGAACCAGTTCGTCCTCCAGTTCGTCTCGATCGGCTGGGCGTTCACGACGTTCCTGGCGTGGTTCGCGATCCTGATCACGGGGAGGTACCCGCGAGGGCTGTTCAAGTTCAGTGTCGGCGTCGGGCGCTGGTACCAGCGGCAGATCGCGTACTACCTGCTGCTGCGCGACGAGTACCCGCCGTACAGCATCAACGCCAACGCGCGGCCGGGGAACGAGTGGGTGTCGGGCATCATCGGGCTGCCGTTCTTCGGGCTGTATATGGCGCTGAACTTCCTGCCGCTATTCGGCGTGCTGGGCGGCGGAGGCGCGGTACACGCATCGCTCACGCCGCCGGAGCGCATCGCGAGCGAGCACCCGAGCGGACGAGCCGGCAGCCTGCGCGTGACGCTGCTGGAGTATCACCACGACGTGCGACCGCCCGCCGGTTCGGGGATCAGCGTGTCGCCGAGTCTTATGCTCGAGTCGTTTCTCATCGACGCGGAGAAAGACGGCCTGCTGCCGACCTTCTTCACGCCCTATTTCCTATCGGTGAAGACGTGCGCTGGCTTCGTCCACGGCGTCGAAACCACGGCAGACGCGGACTGGGACACGCACTTCCGCGTGTACTGGCGGAGCAGGAGCGACTTCGGGACCGTGTACTTCCGCATCCCGCGGGGGACATCGATCTGCGAACTGGATTACTTCACCCTGAGAGGGCAGCTCCGATTCGAGTTCGACGGGCTGGGGACGAAGAGCGCCGTTGCCTCTCGGTCTCCACGAGCGAGCGCGGCGACGCCGACGCCAACAGCGCTCCGGAGGATCAGAACGGGATTCACTCCATCAACAGATGGCCTGGTGGTCCACGTGCCGGAGGCCGTGCTCGACTCTGCTTCGCTCATGCAGACGCTGGAGCCGAATGCCAAGCTCAACCGGCTGATCATGGTGCTCAACGCGTACGACTCTTCGCCCCCGCCCGGCGTGGCCGGGATCACGCCGGGCGCAGCCGAACACGTCGTGGGGTTCCGCGTGTTCGTGCAGGGGCTCCGGCCGGTCACGCGGAACTTCTCGCCGTCGTCGTTCGTCATCACTGACTGCGGCGGCAACCGACATCGGTCGATCAAGAACACGTTCGACATGGATGAATTCAAGCGCGGCAACGTCCCCGTGCTCAACGTCTACTTCCTCCTCCCGACCTCCGCTGACGCCTGCGAGCTTACGTACGACGTCCCCAGTGACCTTGTGCATTTCGTGTTCGAGTAGCCACCGGGGCGATCTAGCCCCCAAGAACCAGCCTCGATACCCTGTGACCGTGGCCCCCGATCAGCGCACCCTCGACCAGCTCTCACTCTCGCGCGACGAGTACGACCAGATCGTCGATCTGCTCGACCGCGAGCCGACCGAAGTGGAGCTGGGAATGTTCGGGGCGCTCTGGTCGGAGCACTGCGGCTACAAGAACAGCCGCCCGCTCCTCAAGATGTTCACGACCGAGGGCCCGCGCGTCCTGACGAAGGCGGGCGAGGAGAACGCCGGCGTCGTCGATATCGGCGACGGGCTGGGTGTGGCGTTCAAGATCGAATCGCACAACCACCCGTCGGCGATCGAGCCGTACGAGGGGGCGGCGACCGGCGTCGGCGGCATCGTGCGCGACATCTTCGCGATGGGGGCGCGGCCGATCGCGCTGCTGGACTCGCTGCGCTTCGGGCCGCTACAGCCGCACACGCCGGGGGGCGTCGGCCGCCCCGTCAGCCCGCCGCCGCCAGCGTCCGCGTTCGAGCCGGAGACCACGCCGGACGTCGCGGCGCGCAACCGACACCTCTTCTCGGGCGTGGTGGCGGGCATTGGCGGCTACGGCAACTGCATCGGCATCCCGACCGTCGGCGGCGAGGTGAGCTTTTCGCCGTCGTACTCCGGCAACCCGCTCGTGAACGCGATGTGCGTCGGCGTGGGGCGCATCGACAAGCTCGTGAAAGCGCGCGCGGACGGGCCGGGCAACCTGCTGATGCTGGTCGGCGCCGACACCGGCCGCGACGGCATCCACGGCGCGACGTTCGCCAGCGTGCAGCTCGACGAGTCGAGCGAGGAGCGGCGGCCGGCGGTGCAGGTCGGCAACCCGTTCCTCGAGAAGCTGCTGATGGAGGCGTGCCTACAGCTGACGGAGGAGCATGGCGACTGGATCGTCGGGCTGCAGGACCTCGGCGCGGCCGGGCTGACCAGCTCGGCGGTGGAGTGTGCGGCGAAGGCTGCCACGGGCATCATCATCGACGTGGCGAAGGTGCCGCGGCGCGAAGCCGGCATGACGGCGTACGAGGTGATGCTGAGCGAGTCGCAGGAGCGGATGCTCGTCATCGTCAAGCCGGAGCACCAAGGCGACGTGCGCAAGCTGTTCGAGCACTGGGAGCTGCACGTCGAAACGATCGGTGTCGTGACGGATGACGGGCTCGTGCGGATCCGCGACGGCGACACGGAGGTGGTGCGCGTGCCGGCGACGATGCTCACCGAGGCGCCGACGTACGTGCGCGACGGCGTCAAGCCGGCGTACCTCGACGCGTTGCAGAAATTCGACTTCAGCACGCTGCCCGATATCGGCGCGGGCGCGCGCAATGGCAGCGGGCGCGCGGGCGACGCCAACGACGCGCTGCTGGCGCTGCTGGCGTCGCCGGAGATCGCGTCGAAGCGGATCGTCTGGCGGCAGTACGACCACCAGGTCGGCACGAACACGGTCGTCGGACCGGGCAGCGACGCGGCGGTCGTGCGGATCAAGGGCACGAAGAAGGCGCTGGCGCTCTCGACCGACGGCAACGCGGCGTACACGTATCTCGATCCGTACACCGGCGGGGCGATCGCGGTGGCGGAGGCGGCGCGCAACGTCGCCTGCACCGGCGCGAAGCCGATCGCGATGACGAACTGCCTGAACTTCGGCAACCCGGAGAAGCCGGAGGTCTACTACCAGATGAAGGAGGCGATCCGCGGCATGTCGGACGCGGCGCGCGCGCTCGGCATCCCGGTCGTCAGCGGCAACGTCAGCCTGTACAACGAGAGCAGCGGCGAGCCGATCTGGCCGACGCCGGTCGTCGGCATGGTGGGGCTGCTGGAGGACGCGGAGCGCGTGGTGCCGATGGGGTTTCGGGATGAAGGCGACGCGATCTTCTTCGTCGGGGACTTCGAGCCGGCGCGAGACATCTTCGCCGCGGAGCACGCGCGCACAACGTACGGGATCGTGGCGGGCCGCCCGGCGATCGACCTGCAGGCCGAGGCGCGGCTGCAGGCGTTCCTGGCAGAGGCGGCGGAGCTTGGGCTGCTGAAGTCGGCGCACGACCTCTCGGCGGGCGGACTGGCGGTCGCGCTCGCGGAGTGCTGCATCGCCGGCGGCATCGGCGCCGACGTGGCTGGGCTGCCGGGCAGGGCCGACGCCGCACTGTTCGGCGAGCAGCAGTCGCGCGCCGTGCTGTCGTGCGCGGCGGCGGATGCGGCGGCGATCGTGGCCTGCGCGGGACGACACGGGGTGTCGTGCGCGCCGCACGGCACCGTTGGGGGCAACCGGCTGCGGCACGGTGCCATCGACCTTTCGCTCGATGCGCTGCGGGAGGCGTACGAATCGGGGCTGCCGCGGGCGCTCGAGGGCGTAACGGCGAACGTGTAGCAGGCGTGCGCGGAGAACAGGTCACGACGGCCGCAGTGACCCTATCCTACGCGCCAAAACACGATGGCTACAGTGCGGAATGCGGGGAGGACAGGTCTGAAGACCTGTCCCTACGGGTGTCCGGATCTCCTGCTCGATCCCGAACCCTAACGGTGACCCTGAGTGAAGCGCAGCTACGTCGCCTCGCCGCCGCCAGTGCCCGACAGCAACGCCGCCAGGTCGAACTGATCGCCGAGCTTCGGCGTGTAGGCGGGGACGCCGGTCTCCGTGCCGATGCGCTTCGCCAGGGCGGCCGCGGCGTCGGGCTCGCCGTGCGTGACGAACGCTGCTTTCGGGAGCGAGGGACCGGAGCGGAACCAGCGCATCAGCTCGTTGGCGTCGGCGTGGGCGGACATGCCGTCGACGGAGAGCACCTTCGCGCGCACGGGCACGTCCTGGCCGTGCATGCGCAGCGTCGCCGCGCCGTTCACCAGCGACCAGCCGCGCGTGCCGGGCGCCTGGTAGCCGACAAGCGCGACGAGATTCTTCGGGTCCGGCAGCAGGCGCTCCAGGTGGTGCAGCACGCGGCCGCCGGTGAGCATGCCGCTGGACGCGATGATGATGCTCGGGCCCTCGAGGCGATTCAACTGCTTCGACTCCTCGACGGTCTGACAGAAGTGCACGCCGGGCGGCAGGATCATCGAGTGCCGCTCGTCGCCGAGGCCGGGATCCAGCTCGCCGTCAGCCAGGTGCTCGTTGTAGATCTTGGTGATCGCGATGGCCATCGGACTGTCGACGTACACCGGCACGCGCGGCAGATCGTGCGCCGTCATCAGCTCGCCGAGCATCAGCGTCACGAGCTGCGTGCGCGCCATCGCGAACGACGGGATGACGATGGTGCCGCCGCGGCGGATCGTCTCCGTGAACGGGCCGCGGATCTGGTCGATGATCGGCGTCTCGCTGTGGACGCGGTTGCCATAGGTCGACTCAATGACGAGCGCATCGCACGCCGGCAGCGGGTCGGGGTCGGAGTGCAGCGGCACGCCGTAGCGCCCGACATCGCCGCTGAAGACGACGCGCACCGGGCTGCCGTGGCGCGGTACCTCGACCTCGATGAAGGCGGAGCCGAGGATGTGGCCGGCGTTGTGCATGCGCGCGCGGGCGCCGCCGCCGAGATCGAGCCAGACGCCGTACTCGATGCCGCGAAAGCGCTGCATCGCCACGTCCACGTCGTCGGCGGTGTACAGGGGCAGGGCAGGGCTGTGCTTGCTGTAGCCCTTGCGGTTCGCGTGGTCGGCGTCCTCCTCCTGCAGCTTCGCCGAGTCGAGCAGGAGGACGCGCGCCAGCTCCTCGGTGGGCGGCGTGCAGAAGATCTTGCCGCTGTAGCCCTCGCGGCGCAGTCGCGGGATGTAGCCGCTGTGGTCCATGTGCGCGTGCGTCAGCAGCAGCGCGTCGACGGACGCGGGATCGAAGCCGGGGCGGCGCCAGTTCATCAGGCGCAGCTCCTTCAGCCCCTGGAACATGCCGCAGTCGACGAGCACGCGCAGGCGATCCGCCGTCAGCAGGTGGCGCGATCCGGTGACGGTGCCAGCGCCGCCGTGGAACGAGAGCGTGAGCTGCCCGGCGCCCGGGGCGCTCGCATCGCCGCTCACATCGCCCCGGCGTACTGGAAGAGCTGCACAAGGTTGCCCTCCGGATCGCGCAGCGTGGCCATGACGGGGGAGTCGTCGCCAGGGCCCTTCTCGGGCGCCTGGATGAAGTCGACGCCGGCGTTCTTGAGGCGCTGGTATTCGGCCTGGATATCGTCGACTTCGAGCCCGACCATGTGGCGCGCGGGGTCCGTCGCGTTGCCGTGCACCTCGCTGTGCGTGCCGAGTGCGAGCGCGGGGGCGTTGGGGTCGCCGAAGAGCACGAAGCCGGGCGCCTCGATGCCCGGCTTGAGGCCGACGACGTCGCGGTAGAAGGGCAGCAGCTTCTTCGTGAGGTCTTCGCTCCAGATGGTGGCGAGGCGCAGTCCTTTGATCACGTGTTCTTCCTCCTTGGCCTCTACGGGTGATGTTGCTGCTTGCAGTATCTATCGCGGAACGCGAAAGGGCGAGCGGCTGATTGGTGTGTTGGTGACTGGTGATTGGTGACTGGTGATAGCTACCGGCTATCGAAATACGCCTCGATACCGTCGCGGTAGGCCTCGGCGATGGCCTGCTCGACGTCGTCGCGCTGGAGGAGGGCGGCCTCGGTGTCGTTGGAGACGAAGAGCGCCTCGCCGAGGGCGGCGGGCATCGTGGTGGCGCGAAAGCCCGCGGACTCGCCGAAAAGGTAGGTGTGCGGCTGGCCGTAGCGCTCGCCGATCGGGGCGTCGTCCTTCACGCCGCGGTCGGTGACGGCGTACGGCAAAGCCCGGAGCTTGGCGAGCAGCGCGTCGTGGATCGCGGTGGCGAGCCTACGGCTCCGGTCGCCAAACGAGCGCTCCGGGTTGTAGTAGACCTCCGAGCCGGAGATCAGCGGGTCCTCGGAGCCGTTGTGGTGGATGACGACGAGCACGTCGGCGTGATGCTGGTTGGCGATGTCGGCGCGCGCCTGCGACTCCGCGCGGATCTGCTCGGGGGTCTCGGCGCCGCCTTCGGGAGAGACGCTGTAGTCGCCGTCGCGGAGCATGACGGTGGCGTAGCCTTCGGCGCGGAGCAACGCGTCCAGGCGGCGGGCGATCTCGAGATTGAGATCCTTCTCCACGAGATCGACGCGGCCGGCGCGGTCGTGATGCACGGCGCCGGTGTTGTGCGGGCCGCCGTGTCCGGCCGAGATGGCGATGATCCGCTGACCCGCGATGGTTGCTGTTCCGCCGTCCGAGGCCGTCGCGCCGGGTGCGGGTGAAGGATCAGGTGGTGCGGCAGCGGGCGGCGGAACCAGCGTGGGAGACAACGCTGAGTTCGCGGAGCCGCCGCCGTTGCACGCGGACAGCGAGACGGCGATCGCGAAGATCGCCGTCGTGCGGAGCAACGTCGTAGGACAAGCGGGCGCGATCACCGCGCGGCGCCTACGCCATCGCCGGCTCGGTGAGCGCGATGCCGGCCTGCGCGAGCACAGCGTCGCTGATGTCGCGCCGGTCGAGCACGCGCACCCAGTAGCTGATCTCGAGCTGCATGCCGTCGGGGTCGAGGAAGTAGATCGACTTGCAGAAGCCGTGGTCGATCATCGGCGTCACCTTCACGTCCTTCGCCTTCAGGTGCTCGCGCCAGGCGAGGACCTCGTCCTCGGTGTCGGCGGAGAACGCCAGGTGGTGCATGGAGCCGCTGGCATTGACGTGCGCGAAGCTGGCGGGGTGTGCCTGGCCGGTCTCGCCGGCCGGTGCATCACGGAACCAGAAGAACGCGAGCTGGTTGCCGCCGCCCATGTCGTAGAAGAGGTGCATCGCGTCCTCCTCGGGGAAGGGCGGGACGTGGATGGCGCAGGTGAGGCGCATGCCCAGGGCATCGGTGTAGAAGTCGTGGGTGGCCTTCATGTCTTTCGCAACGAGCGCGAGGTGGTGGACGCCGCCGGTGTTGAGGTTCATCGCTTTACTCCTGACCAGGCTTGCCGTAGCGCGTATCATATCACCCGCGGCGGGCGCCTTGCACAGATCATCGGCCCAAATTCCGGGCCGTAAAGGAGCGATCCATGACGCAGGTCTTCGAGGAGCGGGTACGGCGGCTCCCCTTCGCGTTCACGCACCTCGACCCCGATGTACGCCGCGACATCGTGTACCTGGAAGCTACGGACACGGCGCCGAGCTTCGGCGTGCTGTACCGGCCGGCGGGGCACGAGCCGAAGACGGCCGTCTACCTGATGCACCCGCGGGGCGACTTCACGCGCCACTACGTCGTGCCGGGGCTGACGGCGCGGGGGTACGCGGTCTTCGGCCACAACAGCCGCTACATCAACAACGACACCGACATGGTGCACGAGCGCCTGCTGTTCGACATCGCGGCGGGCATGCGGCACCTGAAGGAGCAGGGGTTCGAGCGGATCGTGCTGCTGGGGAACAGCGGCGGCGGCTCACTGCTCGGGTTCTACCAATCGCAGGCGAGCCGGCCGCCCGGCGAGCGGCTGGCGTCGACGCCGGGGGGCGAGCGCATGGACCTGCGCGATGAGGTGATGCCGGAGGGCGACCTGTACATCGCCGTGGCGGCGCACCTGGGCGAGGGGCGGTTCATGCTCAACGTGCTGGACCCGAGCGTGGCGGACGAGCACGATCCGACGGCGACGGACCCCGGATGGGACATGTACAACCCGGCGAACGGCTATCGACCCTTCCCGAAGCCGAGCGCGTACGACGCGGGCTGGCTGGCGGCGTATCGCGAGCGGCAGCGCGAGCGCAACCGGCGGCTCGACGAGATCGCCCGCAACTACATCGCCGAGCACGCGCACTTCCGGGCGCGGATGCGCGAGCCGGAGTTCGCGTCGCTGCCGGACGACGCGCGCGGGATGATCGAGCGGCGCGGGCGCCTCGGCCGCTACATGATCATCTACCGCACGCTGGCGAACCCGGCGTACCTGGACCCGACGATCGACCCGAGCCAACGGCCGCTGGGCAGCATCTTCTCACCGGGCGACCCGATCATCGGCAATTACGGTCCGGGCGGGCTGGCGCGGGTGATGACGCCGCGGGCCTGGCTTAGCACATGGAGCGGGCTGACCAGCCAGGCCGACCTGCCCGATACCATCGCGCACGTGACGATACCGACGCTGATCGTGTACGCCGACGGCGACTGCGACATCTTCCCCTCGGAGCAGCGGGAGCTCATGGAGAAGAGCGGCGCGGACGACAAGACGCTGCGGGAGTTGCCGTGGGCGGACCACTACCTGCACCCGGTGGGCGAGGAAGGGCGCTCGCTCGCCGACCCGCGGGAGCGGATCATCGAGATGATCGTGCCGTGGGTGGAGGAGCGTGTCGGGGCGCCGTAGGCTGGAGGCGCGGCGCGCCGCAGGACGCGCGGCGGCGTAAGCAGCAGAACGCGAACGAAGCGGAATTCGCAGAACGCGCGGGGCGAGACGGACAGGTCTGAGGACCTGCCCCTACGGCGTTCGTGCTCGGCTACCCAAGCACCGCCTCCGCGATCGTCGTCAGGACGGCGGGGGGGCCGCTGACCAGCATGGTGGTGAGGGATGTCTCCTTCCACGCCGCTAGCTCGTCGCGGATCTTGGCCAGCGGGCCGATGAGTGCCGTGTCCTCGACCATCGACGTGGGCACCGCAGCCATCGCTTCGCGCTTCTTGCCCTCGAGATAGAGCTTCTGGATCAGGTTGCAGTCCTCCTCGTAGCCGAGGCGGGCCAGCACGTCGAAGTGGAAGTTGGCCCCCTTCGCGCCCATGCCACCAACGTAGAGCGCCAGCATCGGCCGTATCAGGTTGGCGGCGGCCTCGATGTCGTCGTGCACGATGACGGGCACCATCGCCGCGACCTCGAAGTCGGCGGCGGTGTGGCGGGCGCCGTCGCGGGCGAAGCCCTCGGCGAGCGCGTTGCGGTAGAACTTGTCGCTCTTCGGCGAAAAGAAGAGCGGCAGCCAGCCATCGGCGATCTCGGCGGCCATGGCGACGTTCTTCGGGCCCTCGGCGGCGAGGAAGATCGGGATGTCGGTGCGGAGCGGGTGGATGGTTGACTTCAGCGCCTTGCCGAGGCCCATGCCGCCGGGGTACGGCAGCGAGTAGTGCTCGCCGTGGAACTCGACCGGCTTCTCGCGCGCGAAGACCTGGCGCAGGATGTCGACGTATTCGCGCGTGCGCTGCAGCGGGCGCGGGTACGGCTGGCCGTACCAGCCCTCGACCACCTGCGGGCCTGACGCGCCGATGCCGAGGATGAAGCGGCCGCCGGAGAGGTGGTCGAGCGTCATCGCCGCCATCGCCAGCGCGGTCGGGGTGCGCGCGGAGATCTGCGCGATCGATGTCCCGAGCTTGATGCGCGAGGTCTTCGCGCCCCACCACGCGAGCGGCGTCAGCGCGTCGGAGCCATACGCTTCGGCGGTCCACATCGAGTCGAAGCCGAGGCGCTCGGCCTCCGCGATGGTTTCGTCGATGCCCGCGGGCGGACCGCTGCTCCAGTACCCTGCGGAAAGTCCGAGTTTCATGTGTCCTCCGCTGTCGCGTGCGCGCACTGTCTGTCAGGCTGATGCTACCGCGCGAACGCCGCTACGAGAACAGTCCGCGAAAGGAGCGCAAGTGATGGAATCGCGTCAACTCGGCCGCACCGGACTCCGCGTGCCGCCGCTCTGCCTGGGGACGATGACGTTCGGCCTGCAGTGCGACGAGGCGACGTCGTTCGCCATCCTCGACCGGGCGTTCGAGGGCGGCATCGACTTCATCGACACCGCCGACGTGTACCCGCTGGGCGGCGACGCCACGACGGCGGGGCGCACGGAGGAGATCATCGGCCGGTGGATGCGCGAGCGCGGTAACCGCGACCGCATCGTGCTGGCGACGAAGTGGGCGGGGGTGATGGGTGCGGGGCCGAACGACCGCGGGCTCTCGCGCTACCACATCCAGCGCGCGGTGGAGGACAGCCTGCGCCGCCTAGGCACCGATGTGATCGACCTGTACCAGGTGCACTCGTTCGACCCGAGCACGCCGATCGACGAGACGCTGCGGGCGCTCGACGACCTCGTGCGCGCGGGCAAGGTGCGGTACGCCGGCTGCTCGAACTACCCGGCGTGGCGGCTCGGCGACGCGTTGGCGACGAGCGAGCGCCTGGGCATCGCGCGGTACGACTCGCTGCAGCCGCGCTACAACCTGCTGTACCGCGAGATCGAGACGGAGATCCTGCCGCTCTGCCGGAGCGAGGGTCTGGGCGTGATCGTCTACAACCCGCTGGCCGGCGGATTCCTGTCCGGCAAGTACGCGAAGGGCGACGCGCCGCAAGAAGACACGCGGTTCACGCTCGGGACGGCGGGCCGCATGTACCAGCACCGCTACTGGCACGACGCGCAGTTCGACGCTGTGGCGGCGCTGCAGGCGGCGGCGGAAGCGCGCGAGGTGCGGCTGCCGTCGCTGGCGGTGGCGTGGGTGATGCAGCAGCCGGGGATCACGTCAGCCATCATCGGCGCGAGCAAGCCGGAGCAGCTGACGGAGACGCTCGCCGCCACGGAGCTGCAGATCGACGGCGAGCTTGCTCAGGCATGCGACGCCGCGTGGTGGAGCCTGCCGCGGCGGCCGGTGACGGAGGGCTATCGGTAGAGTGTCGTAGTGCTTCTGGCGCTTCTCTGACGTGCGGTCTCCAAACGCGGCGGCCACGCCTCGTGCTGAACCTATCCCCCGGCCCCTTCCCTGGGAGGGAAGGGGAGCGCGACTTCGATGATTAGAAGGCGCAACGCGCCGGTATCAAGCTCACGGAACATTGGCAGCGCTGCAATCACCACGGGTTCGACGTGGACATGTCAGCGTCCGGCAGCTCATTTGATCTGGATCGGCGAGGAGATCGTCTGGTCGGCGCAGGTGACGGTGACCGTGCCGGCGCCGGCCCGCGTGTCGGTGCTGATCACCCATCCCCACGACACGGTGCCGTCAGCTTCGGCTTTCTTCGGCTCCAGCCCGCTGGCGAGGCTGGCCTTGCCGGACGGGTGGAAGTAGCGGATACCGCACAGCACCTTCGGTATCCCCTGGACGGTGACGCGGGCGCGCCCGCCCGGAGGGCCGCCGAGCACGGCGATGAACTTGATCGGCGGCACGGGCGAGCCGGCGGGCGTCGCGGCGGCGGGCGATGTGGCGCCGGTGGCCGATGCGCCGGTCGCCGCGGGCGTGACGGTGGGCGAGCCGCCACCTCCGCACGCCTGCGCGAGGAGGAGCGAGCACGCGAAGAGTAGAGTGCAGGTGACCCGCATCGATCCGGCGCCCCTTAGCAGCCTGGCAGACGCGACAGCGTATCACGCGCCGGCGGGCGGCCCTGCCGCGACGGGCAGCACCGGCGCACCCGGGGTTATTGTCGCCGGAACTATCTCGGACAATTGGTACAGAATGTACGCATTCTACGCTTGACTCCGGGCGGCGGCGCCGCGCAATATCGCGGAATGCTGAGAGCGGAGGCCTGCACTCGTCACGGGCCCGGCTCTGAGCGGTGTTTCGCGGGGGCACGATGCACCAGACGGAAAAGCGCAGGCTCACGCGCGCGCGTCTGATCGAGGCGGCGCTGAACGTGTTCGCCATGAACGGCTACGAACACGCGAGGGTCGACGACATCGCATCGGCGGCGGGGCTGTCGAAGGGCGCCTTCTACTTCAACTTCAGCGCGAAGGAGGACATCCTGCTGGCCTTGTTCGACCTGTGGGCGGACGAGCGCACGGACCGCTTGAACATCGCGCACGCATCGCACGACGCCCCGGCGGAGCAGTTGCGGGCGATGCTGCACGCGCTCTTCTCGTACGCCGGCGGGGCGAACTGGCCGGCGCTGCTGATCGAGTTCTGGTCGCAGGGCGTGCGCGGGGGCGAGATCACGCTGCGCCTGAAGCGCGTGTATCCGCAGTGGACGCGGCAGCTGGCGAGCGCGATCCAGGCGGCGTTCGGGGGTGGCGGCGATGCGTCGCCCGCGGCGGAGGAGGCAGCGCGCGCCATGCTCGCGACGCACGACGGGCTCGTGACGCAGGTGGCGCTCGGCTGGCCGGGCTCGGCGGCCGCGCTCTCGAAGCGCATCGGCGGTGTTGTCGGCCGGTCGCTCGCCGAAGCGGAACTGGCGATCATCCCCAAGCCCACTGCGCTGCCCCTGGATGTGAGCGCCGCGGCGGGTTGAGTCGCCGGTTGATTCGCTCTTGCTGACCCTCGCTCCCCGCGAGGTCCGGCGCCCCCGCGGGGCAGATCCGTCACACACGTCCTGATTCGCTTGTCCGAGAGCGGGTGCGCTCGTAAGATCGCAGTCTCGCGACGACGATCCGGGCGTGCCGCCCGGGACAGCACGGGAGGTGCGGCATGCCACAGCAGTTCAAAGGCGTTATTGGGCGCTCCATCAGCGAATCGACGCCCTGGTGGCCCGAGCCGGTGCGCGCGCGCGAGGGCGCGCCGAACGTGCTGTACATCGTGCTGGACGACGTGGGCTACGGGCAGATCAGCAGCTTCGGAGGGCTCTGCGAGACGCCGAACTTGGACCGCCTCGCCGCGAACGGGCTGCGCTACGCCAATTTCCACACGACTGCGCTCTGCTCGCCGACACGCACGTGCCTGCTCACCGGCCGCAACCACCACTCGAACGCGATGGCGAGCATCGTCGAGAACGCGTCGGGGTTCCCGGGATACACGGGGGAGATCCCGTTCGAGAACGGCTTCCTGTCGGAGATGCTGACGCCGCACGGGTACGCGGCGTACGCCGTGGGCAAGTGGCACCTGACGCCGCACTTCGAGATGAACATGGCGGCGCGCAAGGACCGCTGGCCGCTCGGCCGCGGCTTCGAGCGCTACTACGGCTTCATGGGCGGCGACACGAACCAGTGGCACCCCGACCTGGTGTACGACAACCACCCGATCGAGCCGCCGCGCACGTACGAGGAGGGCTACCACCTGACGGAGGACCTGGCGGACCGCGCGATCGAGTTCCTCACCGACCTGAAGAACGTCGCGCCGGAGAAGCCGTTCTTCCTCTATTTCTGCACGGGCGCGGCCCACGCGCCGCACCACGCGCCGAAAGAATGGATCGACAAGTATCGCGGCAAGTTCGACATGGGCTGGGACGCTGCGCGCGACGCCATCTTCGCCCACCAGACGGAGATGGGGATCGTGCCGCGCGGCACGCAATGCACCGAGCGCCCGCACTGGATCCCGGCGTGGGAGACGCTGTCGGCCGACGAGAAGCGGCTGTACGCGCGGATGATGGAGGTGTTCGCGGGCTTCATGTCACACACCGACCACCACATCGGGCGCGTGATCGACTTCCTGACGCGCATCGGCGAGCTGGACAACACGATCATCGTGGCGATCTCCGACAACGGGGCCAGCGCCGAGGGCGGCCCGCACGGCTCGCTCAACGAGGCGAACTTCTTCAACCGCGTGCCCGAGACCGTCGAGGAGAACCTGGCGAAGATCGACGAACTGGGCGGCCCGAACACCTTCAACCACTACCCGTTCGGCTGGACGTGGGCGGGGAACACGCCGTTCCAGCGCTGGAAGCGCGAAGTGCACGAGGGCGGCGTCGCCGACCCGTGCATCATCCACTGGCCGGCGGGCATTACGGCGAAGGGAGAGATCCGCGGCCAGTACGCCCACGCCGTCGACGTGACGCCGACGGTGCTCGACCTGCTCGGCATCGAGCCGCCGGCGGCGATTCGCGGCGTGACGCAGTCGTCGATCCAGGGTGTGAGCTTCGCGCACACGCTGAACGAGCCGCAGGCCGCCAGCAAGCACGACACGCAGTACTACGAGATGCTGGGCAACCGGGCGATCTACCATCGCGGCTGGAAGGCGGTGACGTACCACGGCACCGAGGGCATGATCTACGACGACGTTACGGACCCGAGCAAGCCGTTCGACGAGGACCGCTGGGAGCTGTACCACGTCGAGGAGGACTTCTCGGAGAGCACCGACCTGGCGGGTGAGTACCCCGAGAAGCTGCGCGAGCTGCAGGACATCTGGTGGATCGAAGCGGCGAAGTACAACGTGTTGCCGCTCGACGCGCGGAGCATCGGCCGCGCGCTCGGACGGCCGCGGCTGACGACGGGCAGGAGCAAGCGCTTCGTGTACTACCCGGGCGGCGCACCGATAGAAGCAGCCGCGGCGGTGAACACGAAGAACCGCTCGCACACCATCACGGCCGAAGTCGATGTACCGGCGGGAGGCGCGGAGGGCGTGCTGGTGGCGGACGGCGGGCGCTTCGGCGGCTACGCGTTGTACGTGAAGGGCAGGCGGCTCTGCTACTCGTACAACTTCCTCAACAAGGCGGTGTTGACGTTCAAGTCCGACATCGAGGTGCCGGAGGGACCGGGCACGCTGGGCTTCTCGTTCGAGAAGACGGGGCCGCAGCCGTTCGGGCCGGGCGGCATCGCGCGGCTGTACATCAACGGCAAGCAGGTCGGCGAGGGGACACTCCCGCGCACCGTGCCGTTCCTGTTCGCGCTGGGAAGCGGGCTGCAGGTCGGCTACGACGCCGGCAACCCCGTCGCGGAGGAGTACGCGTCGCCGTTCCGGTTCACCGGCATGCTGCGGCGCGTGATCGTCGACGTCTCGGGCGCCGAGCCGCCGCGCGACCTCGACCAGGAGACGCGCATCGAGATGGCGCGCCAGTAGCGCGGCTACGCAGAGCAGACCGCAGAGAGCAGAGAGCAGAGGGGCACGCATGTGTGAGCCCGACCACGACTCAGCGTGCTGCGCGCCGTCGAGCGAGGGGCGCTCGCACAGCGCCGGCGCGCCGAATCGGGCACCTCACCTCCCGGCCCCCTCTCCACGTAATGGAGAGGGGGACACCTCGGCCGCGGCGGCGGCGGAGGGCATGGTGCTGCTGCCGGGCGGCGCCTTCCTGATGGGCACCGACGACCGCATCGGCTACCCGGCGGACGGCGAGGGGCCGGTGCGCCGCGTGACCGTCGCCCCGTTCTGGATGGCGGCGACGGCCGTCAGCAACGCCGGCTTCGCGGCCTTCGCCGACGCGACGGGCTATGTGACGGACGCCGAGCGCTTCGGCTGGTCGTTCGTGTTCGCCGGCCTGCTGCCGGACGACTTTCCCGATACGAGCGGCGTCGCCGCGGCGCCGTGGTGGCGGCAGGCCTTCGGCGCGAGCTGGCGGCATCCTGAGGGGCCGCAGTCGAACATCGACGCCCGCATGGATCATCCCGTCGTGCACGTGTCGCACGGCGATGCGCTGGCGTACTGCGCCTGGGCGGGGCTGCGGCTGCCCACCGAGGCGGAGTGGGAGTTCGCGGCGCGCGGCGGCCTGGAGCAGAAGCGCTACCCGTGGGGCGACGAGCTAACGCCCTCGGGGGAACATCTATGCAACATCTGGCAGGGGGAGTTCCCGGTGACGAACACGCAGGACGACGGCTACTACGGCACGGCGCCGGTGGCCACGTTCGCGCCGAACGGGTACGGGCTCTACAACGTGTGCGGCAACGCCTGGGAGTGGTGCGCCGACTGGTTCAGCCCCACCTTCCACATCGCCGGCCCGCGCGAGGACCCGGCGGGGCCGCCGCTGGGCACGCATCGCGTGATCCGCGGCGGATCGTACCTTTGCCACGAATCGTACTGCTACCGCTACCGCGTCGCCGCGCGCAGCGCGAACACGCCGGACAGCTCAACGGGTAACACCGGATTCCGCTGCGCGCGAGACGACGAGTCGTCCCCCTGAACCGGCAGGCACGCGTCTTCACGTGCAGGCGCGGACGGAGTGCGACAGGGGGAGGGAAGACGGGGCGTGTGACGGAGGGCACCAATCACACGCCCCGCAAGAGTGTGGAGGGCGGCCCGTGACGACCGCATACACTTGCAGAACTAAGATAGCTGTGAGCGCGAAAAAGATACGGCCCGCGTCGGCGAACCGGCGCTGCTGAGCGGAATTTGACGGCCGCGGGCGCGGCGGGCCGCTTCGCTATGATCACGCAGGCGGCGTCAAGATCCCCCTTACGACGACTGTCCCTGCCGGCGGGATCAGTGTAGGAGCAGGTGACCTCGCTGAGGCGTTCTTGTCGATCCCGGCTTCTCGAACACGAAGACGCCGTTCGTGACCACGCGAAGCGGGATCAGCACGCTACCGCTGTCCTGGTCGTGGAATGGCGTGCCGAAGCCGGCGGGGTTGAGCACAGTGGCGAGCGTGCCGCTCGCTCCCCAGTCGAGGTGCGGACGCTCGTCCAGTTGCCGGAATCGGCCATCGCGACGGGTGCGGTTGCTGCGAAGAGGGTCATTGCCACGCCGAGGATACACAGGCTTCTCATCTGACGCGCCCTTTCGTCAGCCGACCGGCGGCGGGACTCACCGCGTCGGCCCGATCGCGGTCGGACACCAACCTGGCGCCGCTCTGCACGCCACAGCCCGGCCAGGTCGGACGCCAACGGACGTGAGAGAACGGGCTGATGCTCATCTCGCGGCGGCGTCCCGTCTACGGGCCATTCGGACGATCTTGGGCCGTGCGGTGGCGCCCGCCTGCGACCGTGAGCGGGCCTGGATCAGGCGGCAGCCTCGGCGGACGGCGATCGCATTGAGCCGCCAGTGGTGGCAAGCAGCGCGTCGATCGCGGCGGCGTCCATCGCGGCGGCAAAGTAATAGCCCTGTCCGAATTCGCACCGCAGCGCTCGCAGCCGGCTCAGCTGCTCGGCCCGCTCGATGCCTTCGGCGACGACCGCCAAGCGCAGCGTCCGCCCCATCTCGATGATCACCTGTGCGAGTTCCTTGTCGCTATCCGGCAACGCCACCCCGTCCACGAACGACTTGTCGATCTTGAGGATGTCGATCGGCAACCGTCGGAGATAGCTCAGCGACGAGTACCCGGTTCCGAAGTCATCCACGGCCAGGCGGATCCCGAGCGCTTTGAGTTCGTGCAGCCGCTCGACCGCCGCGTCCGCATCCTGTATCACGATACTCTCGGTGATCTCGAGCACGAGGGTCTCCGGCGCCAGACCGGATTCCCGCAGCGCTTGAGCCACGTCGTCCGCCAGCGCGCCCTGATGGATCTGGCTCACGGACAGGTTCACCGCCATGCTCAGGGGTGGCTCGGCCGGGTGCTCCAGCTGCAAGCGGCGCGCTTCCCGGCAGGCCTCTCTCAGCACGAATCGACCCATCGGCAGAATCAGCCCCGTCTCCTCCGCAAGCTGAATGAACTCGAGCGGCTGCAACAGGCCTCGCGTCGGGTGTTGCCAGCGGACCAATGCCTCGAACCCGACGATCTGTCCCGTCGCGAGCTCTACGGAGGGTTGGTAATGCACGACGAACTCGCCGCGCTCAACGGCCCGCTGCAGATCCCCCGCCAGCGTCAGCCGCTCCACCATCGAAGCCTGCATGCCTGGCTCATAGACGTCGCAGCGGCCTTTGCCGCGTCCCTTTGCCACATACATGGCCACGTCCGCCCGCCGGAGCAACTCCTCCGCCGCCGTGTGCGCGGGGTGGCTGAGCGCCACGCCGATGCTGGCGCGGATAAAGACTTCTGTCTCGGCGAGCTGGACAGGCGCCCGTAGCGCCTCGATGATGCGCTCCCGAACCTCAACAGCGCTCCCGACGCCGTCGATTTCGCCCAGCAGTATGGCGAACTCGTCGCCTCCAAATCGCGCGGCGGTGTCGCCCGGGCGCAGGCTCTGCTCCACGCGCGCGGCCACCTCGACCAGCAGCATGTCGCCCGCCGGGTGCCCCAGCGCGTCATTCACGGACTTGAAGTCGTCCAGGTCCATGAACAGTACGGCGGCCGCCCGGTCATCCCGCGACGATCGCGCCAGCTCATGCTCGAGCCGGTCCATGAAGCGCGCGCGGTTGGCGAGGCCGGTCAGCGGGTCGTGAAAGGCCTGGTGCCGCAATTGCTGTTCCAGTTCCCGGCGCTCCGTGACGTCGCGGATATTGAGCACGAAGCCGCGCACGTGCTCATCGGTCAGGCGGTTGCTGGCCACGATCTCGGCGGACCGCCAGGAGCCATCGCCATGCCGCAGCCGCGCCTCCAGGGTGGCCGGAGCGCTGTCGCGGTTCGCGGCGTCGGCAAAGAACAGCAGCGTGGCTGCGAGGTCATCCGCGTGGACGAGTCCGCTCAGCTTCGCGCCGGCAAGCTCTGCGGGGGCCATTCCCAGCACGCGTGCCGACGCCGGGCTCTGGTACTGCACGACGGTGTCGCGATC